>JAABUN010005240.1_pt1 | contig 16341 bp, 20 predicted proteins | sample 5559311 | NCBI WGS metagenome assembly JAABUN01 (sample SAMN10711877, study PRJNA513370) | rock metagenome | isolation source: Antarctica rocks | place: Antarctica: Victoria Land, Siegfried Peak sud
TAGCCCTCCCGGAACGTCGGGTAGGTGAAGGAGAAGCCGGTGCCCCGCAGCAGGCTGCTGTCCACCCGGCGCGCACCGCCGCGGCTCGACGACGTGTCGCCACGCGGCGGCTCCCGGAGGCCGAGTTCGCCGGCCAGGAACCGCAGCACCTCGCCGAGGTCCACCGGCAGCTCGTCGCTGCCGAGGTAGATCGGGGCTGGATCGGCGACCTCCGTGACAAGCTGCACGATCGCCGACGCGGCATCGTCCCGATGGATGCGGTTGGTCCACTGCGGTTCCGCAGGCAGCACCGCGGTGCCGGACCTCACCTGGTCGATCAGGCGCGTACGGCCGGGGCCGTAGATGCCCGAGAGCCGAAGGACCATACCGCTGTCCGTGCGGTCGAGGAGCACCTGCTCGGCCTCCCTGATCAGCCGCGCCGTCGGGGCCGTGCTTCCCGCGGGTGACTCCTCGGTGACCCAGCCGCCGTCGAGGTCCCCGTACACAGCGGTGGACGAGACGAAGAGGATGCGGCGGGGCCGCACGCCGTCGCGGTCGAGGGCGTCCAGCACGTTCCCTGTCGCATTCACGTAGGCGCTGCGATAGGCGGCCTCGCTGCGGTCCCCGGCGGCCGTGGCGATGACGACGACGTCCGTGTCCGGCGGGACCGGCGGCAGGGGCAGCGTCAGGTCCGCTGCCACGCCCTCGATGCCGGTCGGGATGAGTTCCGCCGAGCGGCGCCAGCCGACCACGCGTTCGCCACGGGCCACCAGCCGCAGCCCCACCTCGGTCCCGAGATCCCCGCAGCCCGCTATCAGCACCGTCATCGCACGTCCGTCCTCACGTCCGGCCACCGTGGCCGTGCACGTCGCCAGTCTAGGCGTCGAAAAGGTTCGAGCTGATGGCCATTCCGGGATCGAGGAAGTCGGAAAGGCTGATGGAAGCGGCCTTGCACGCCCAACATTAGCTGGGCGTGCAAGGCCGGTCGGTCGGGTCAGCGTCGCCGGAGTGAGGGGTCCAGGAGGGAGGGCGGGGTGTCGTATTTCTCGTCGGCAGCCAGGTCGGTCCCTGGTGCGACAACGGTGTCGATTACGTCGAGGACGTCGGGAGTGAGAATGGTGTCTGTGGCCGCGATCTGGGAGTGCAGGTGGTCCAGGGTCCGCGGTCCGATGATGGCGCTGGTGACGCCGGGGTGGGCGGTTGCGAAGCCGAGCGCCAATTGGATCATCGTCAGGCCAGCTTCGTCGGCGATTCTGGCGAGCTTCTCGACGGCGTCAAGTTTGGCCTGGTTCGCGGGAAGGGTCGTGTTGAACCGGTGCGGCATGAACGCCGAGCGGCTTGTTGTGACGTCTTGTCCTTGGCGGATGGCGCCGGAGAGCCACCCCGATGCAAGTGGGCTCCAGACGAGGACACCCATGCCATAGCTTTCGGTGACGGGGAGCACGTGGGTTTCGATGCCGCGTTGCAGGATGGAGTAGCTGGGCTGCTCGGTGGTGTATCTGCTGAGGTGGTTCTCTCGGGCGGCCCATTGTGCTTCAACGATGCGGTAGGCGGGGAAGGTGGAGGAGCCGAAGGAGCGAATTTTACCCTCGCGTTGCAGATCCGTGAGGGCGGAGAGGGTCTCTTCGTCGCTCGTTGCCGGGTCCCACCGGTGGATTTGGTACAGGTCTACGTGGTCGACGCCGAGGCGGCGGAGGCTGGCGTCGAGTTCCGTGACGAGCCAGCGGCGGGAGCTGCCCTGGTGGTTGCGTTCGTGGCCCATCGGATTGTTCGCCTTGGTAGCGAGAACGATGTCGTCGCGGCGTCCGCTGATGGCTTTGCCGAGCATCTCCTCGGACTGGCCATTGCTGTAGACATCGGCGGTATCGACAAAGTTGACGCCGGCCTCGAGGGCGGCATCAACGATCTCGGTGACTTCTTCCTGGGTGGTGCGGCCGATGGCGCCGAAGTTCATGGTGCCGAGGGCAAGGGTGCTGACGTTGACGCCGGTGCGGCCGAGGGTCCTGTACTGCATGGGAGCTTCTTTCTATCGATGCCTGCACGGTGGGGTGCCTGAGCGATGAGTGGGGCGGATATGTCTGGGGTTGTTGGCTGCTTTTGAGACGGGGGCAGGGGTTGGGAATGGCGGGGCCTCTCGCCGTCACGGGGTCTGTTCTGTAGGGGCGAAGAGCCTTGGCGTTACTTACTGTTGACCCGGCCGATTGGGTCGGTGCTGTCGCGAAATTCGGCGCGTGCGGCGGGCCAGCTGTTCTCGTCGACGTGGAGAGCGGTCTGAAGGTAGGCGGTGCTCAGCCGCTGGATGACCGCGACCCGCTCCGGGTTTTCGTCGGTGGTCTCGGCGACTTCGTATCCAACGATCCCGCCGAGGCCGTGTTCGGCGCCGTAGAAGGTCAGGAGGTCGGTGGCTCCGGGGCTGTACGTGTAGACGTCGGTGAACCAGTCAGGTCCGCGGGTCGACATCTTGGACTGGTCGTGGTCGCCGGCGACGACGAGTGTGGGCGTGGTCAAGTTTTGGAACGAGGGGCGCATAAACGGGAAATTTGCCTTCGCGAACGGATGCAGATCGTCACCGCCGACACCGGTGGCGGAGAACAGGATGCCCGCGGTGACGCGACTGTCGGACATGTCCTCGCCGACTTGGCCCGCCTCGTCGAGGATCCGTGCACCGAGGAGTGTCTGCGCGGTGTGCCCGCCCCACGAGTGGCCGGTCGCGGCGGCGCGACTGCGGTCGATGCGGCCGGCAAGGCCGGGGACGGCAGTCTCGATGGTGTCGAGTTGGTCGAGGATGCGTGTGAGGTCCGCGATCCGCTCGGTCCAGATCGTTGGGAATACCGGGTGATCGAACCCGAACCCGTTCCGGCGTGAGTCAAGGTGCGTGGGCTGGATCACCACGAACCCCCGGGAGGCCCAGAACGCCGTGATTGGCGCGTACCCGTCGAGGTTCCACCCGTTGCCGTGGGAGAACACCACGACGGGGAGGTTCGTTCCGGTGGCCGGTGCAGACACTCGCACTTCCAGCGGGACTGGTCGGCCGGGTGCGGACAACTCGATGGGACTAACGGAGACGACTGGGGTGCCGGCGCCGACGATGCTGTCCAGTGTGTCGACGAGTGATGAGGTCATGACAAGTTCCTTCCTAAGGCTGCGCTCTGCGATACTGGTTATCGGAGCGTCGTTCCACAACATTACGGAACTGCTTTCCGTAATGCAAGGACATGCTGTCAAGCGAGCGAGGTTGGGGTACATGGCGGACGCCAAGAACGAGCAGGCGCGCGCCTCGCAGTCGAAGCAAGTGGGCCGTCCGCGTCGAAGTCAGCAGGCACTCCTCGGCGCCGCAGCAGCGGTGTTTGTCACATCCGGGGTCGACGCGCCGGCGCGGGAGATCGCGGCGAAGGCCGGAGTCGGGGTGGGTACCATCTACCGGCACTTTCCGACGCGACCCGAGCTCTTGGTCGCCGTGTACCGGCACCAAGTCGAGGCATGCGCAGACGCCGGCCCACGGCTACTTGCAGAGAGCGCGACCCCCGAGGCGGCCCTGCGGGCATGGGTGACATTATTCGTGGATTTCCTGGTCACTAAGCATGGCCTCGCTGGCGCACTGCAAGGGGACAGAGCGGGGTCTGACGCTCTGCACACCTACTTCGTGGGGCGTCTCGTCCCGGTGTGCGGCTCGCTCCTCGAGGCAGCCCTCGACTTCGTTGACACACCTCCGCCCGTCGATGCGTACAGCGTGCTCAAAGGCATCGGGAACCTCTGCATTGGGGCGGCGAGCGATGTCCAATACGAGGTAGGAGCTCTCGTGCAATTACTCATCTCGGGCGTGCTTGCCCCAGAGGTTCGCTGATCCGAGACTCGCTATTCACGCGCGGTGCACGACCTCAAGCGCTGCCAAAATTACGCCAATTACTGGTGCGATTCACAAGCGAAATCCACGTCCTTCCGAAATCTTAATGCGCTGGGTGTACTCGATGCAACACCTTCGGAGGAGTCGCACAACCGTGTGGCTGTTGGCGTTCAGTGGCGGCGTTTTGTTGCTGGTTGATGGCGGGCTCCGTAGTGATGGTGACCAACGGCGATTGACTTTGCGTTCGCGGCGGGCGTTTCTACTGGAAGGTCAGGATTGCTTCGATCATCGCTTCGGGGTTTTCCTCGGCTGGGTAGTGGCCGGCGTTGTCGATGATGAGGGTCGTGACGTCGGTGCCGGCGAGTCGCATCGTGGTTCCGACACCCTCGCCGAGCCCGAGGGCTCCGCCTATGGCCAGGACGGGGAGGGTGATGGGTGAGCGTTGCCGTTCGGTGTTCTGCTCCATGGTGGTTTCGAGCGCACGGTAGAACTCGAAGCTGGTGTGCAGTCCGGCGGGGTCGCGGCTGATGGCGTCGACGTATTCGCGGATCGCATGCTCCGGCAGGGCGTCCCGGGTTGCGGCTTTGGTGCGGAACTGTTCTGAGAAGAACTCGTACTCGTGTCCACGGACGAGCGTCTCGTTGAGTCGCGGGAGCCGGTTGAAGCCGAAGTGCCAGAGCTTGGAGTTGACGAGGGCGTTGCTGAAGATCGGCGCTGAGGGGGTGAGCCCTGGGATTGCGGCTTCGGCGACGATGATCCGCTCAAGAACGCTGGGGTGGTCGGCAGCGATGGCGTAGGCGGTCCACATGCCGATGTCGTGACCAACCATGGTGAAACGGGTGTGCCCAAGGGCCGCCATCAGTTCCACCATGTCGCGGGCGAGGCTGCCGGTGTCATAGCCGTCGTCAGGTTTGTCGGAGAGCCCGACACCGCGCGGTTCGGCGGCGATGACGGTGAAATGTTCCCCGAGGGCGGGCATGACCTCCCGCCACGCGTACCAGGTCTGCGGCCACCCGGCCAGCAAGAGCAGTGGCGGGCCGGTGCCGCCCCTGACAACGTGCAATCGGACTCGTCCGGTGTCGACGAGGGAGCTGGTGAAAACGTTGGTGAATCCGACCGGAAGGTGCGGGACCGCGGTGACGCTACCCGGGCCGCTGATGGCGGTGGAGTGAGTCACGATCGTAACCCTTTCGTATGAGGGTGCGTGGCAGGGGTCGGTACGGAATGGGGGCGTGCGGCAAGGGCGGTGCTAACGATGGTGACGGCTACGATCACGCCGAACAGGATGAGGGTCGACGGCGCGGTGCCGAGGGTCTGATTGAGAACACCAAGCCCGAGGGTGGGAATCGTCGAGCCGACGTAGGCCGCGAGGAAGTACGTCGCGACGAGGTCGGCACGGCGTTCGGGGTCTGCAAGGCGCTGCGTGATGCCTATTCCTCGGCTGAACACGAGACCGACACCGACACCGGCGACCACCGTGCCGAGAACGAACCCAAGCAGTGAGCCGGCGAGCAGACCTGCTTCGAAGACCAAGACTCCGACGATGAGAATGGTCGGCCCTGCGAATGGTCCGGACAGCCATTGCGGTCGCGGTACGACCTGGGCGAGGAGAGCCGCGAGGAAGACGATGCTGACCAGCGCCGATGATGCGAGTGAATCGCGGATGTGGAGTTGGTCCTGCACGAACGCGGGCACGAGCGAGGAGAACACGCCGTTGACGGCGAAAGCGGCGAGGACCAGGCCGAGTATCCCGAGGAACATCCGCCGATCGGCCCCTCCCGGGAGTGACGGTCGGCGCACGTCAAGCCGGAACCCTGCCTGCCGGGTTACCGTCTCTGGCACCACGAAGACAGCTACGACGGCGATTACGAGTGCGATGAGGTACCACCAGAAGACCATGTGAGTGGGGTCGTCGCAGAACTGGGCCACGGCGCCTGCTGCGACGCTTCCGAGCCCGAGGCCGCCCATGTTCGCCACTGTCGACATCGCCGGGGCGGCCTGCACCCGATCGGGCCGGGCCAGCTCAGCCAGGGCGGCATTGGCGGTGGCCGTGACCACGCCGGCGGCAAGGCCGAACACGAACCGTGCGATGAGAAGCCCCGTGAGCGTGCTCGCCACCAGGAATAGCGCGGTGCTGATTCCGAGGACGACGAGGGCACCAATGAGCACCGGCTTGCGTCCGAGCTGATCAGACAGCGACGCGAAGACAAGGAGTGACACGAGCACACCGAAGGCGTAGACCGCGAAGATGGCCGTCGTTCCAAACGCCCCGAAGTGCATCGTCTGGGACCAGAACCGGTAGAGCGGGATCGGCAGTGTCCCGCCCATCATCACAACTGCATAGGTGCCGGCGACCAGCCAGAACCCAAGGCTCGACCGCCCCACCGCCTCATGACGTCGTTGTGCCAGGAGTGAACCACTCGTCATGGCATGCGCCCTTCCTCGACCTGAAATCCATGTTGGTCCAATCAGTCCAACATAGTTGGACTGATTGGTCAATCTTGGGTACACTCGGTCTTGGGAGGTCGTAGTGACGGGACGAAAGCAGTTCGACGTCGACAGGGCGCTGGATCAGGTGATGACCCTGTTCTGGCAGCGCGGATATGCGGAGACCTCTCTTGACCACATCGTCTCTGCGACGGGCCTTGGCAAGGGTTCGCTCTACGGAACGTTCGGGGGCAAGCCCGAGCTGTTCCGCCGGTCACTCGACCGCTACGCGGACACCTATGGCCGCCAGTACGAAACAGCTTTGAGTGGCCGCCCCACTCCCGCCCTTGCCATCCAGGCGTTTTTCGAGGTCGTGTTGGCGCGCATCGCCGACCCAGAGCTTCCGGGAGGTTGCTTGATCGCCCTATCGGCGATGGCTGCACCGACTCTCGATGACGGGAACCGCGACCACGTGCGCGCCCTCCTTGATCATCAGCGTCAGCGCGTCCAGGCAGCGCTCGAGGGCTCCATTCCGGACGCTAACGAGTTGGCTCTGTTCGTCACAGCCACCAATCAAGCCCTCGCCGTCCTGGATCGAGCAGGAGCACGCGCAGAGCAACTGGCCAGCATCGTATCGGTCGCAGTGAGGGCGGTCGAGGCGTTGACATCCGGAGACGGCTGAATCTAGCTGGCCGCCATACGTTGTACGAATACGTTGGCGGTCTCAACCGGTCAACGCACTGCGCTCAAATTGTCTTCACTCGTCGATACGCTGAGCCCATGGCCTTCAACGCTCACGTCCTTCAGGTTCTGATCGCATCTCCCGGTGATACTAGGGAAGCTCGGGATGAAGTGGAAAAAAGCCTTCATGGCTGGAACGGCAGCCGCGCCGAACGGGAGCAGATCATCCTACTTCCTAGGCGTCGGGAGACCGACTCTGTCCCTCGCATGGGCGAGGGTGACGGACAAAAGGTCATCAACAAACAGCTGGTGGATAAGGCTGACATCGTCATCTTCAACTCGAAGGTGGGACAAGCAACAGCAAGAGCAATCTCCGGTACGGCCGAAGAACTAGATAAGGCTGTCGATGACGGAAAACAGGTACATGTCTACTTCTCCGATGCCCCGGTGAACAGGGCCGATTTAGAGTCAGCAGCCGAACTCGAAGAGTTTAGCAAGAGCCTCGAATCGCGTGGACTCTACGGCTCATATTCCGACGCTACCGACCTCGGCTTCCAGGTGCGCCAAGCCATCGAATCAGATCTCGACAAGCTGAATCTGGCGGCTCCAACGGGTAGGAGGACAGCGGCTGGAGCTGACCCTGTCGCTGCGTACGACTATGACATCGAGCCTCACTCCGGCAGGAACGGGAAGATCAGTCATAGGCGTAGGAACCACCGCATTCGTGTCGTCAACAGCGGAGAAGCTACGGCAAACAATTTCAGGTTCACATTGACCGCCCTCGACGGCGAGGAGCTGCCCATAATCAGGTAGCAGGAGGTCGGTCCTACGATTCCGCGTACCGGCGACTACGTGTGGCAGCTCATGCCGATGGGTGGGAGCTCTCAGTCAGTCCAGATGGAGATGACATGGGATGAAGGCGGCGAGGAGAAGACCAAGCTGCAGTCCCTTGCACTCGTTTGATTCCTAACTGCTGGTTTCCCCGAGGTGACGATAGATCGTGCCTCGGGATACTCCGAAGATCTCGGCGATCTGCTGCACGGTGTACGTGTTTTCGTCGTACATCGCTCGTGCCTGTCGGATTTTCGTCGGGCTCATCTTAATCCGACCTCCACCCTTGCGGCCACGGGCCCTGGCCGCCGCTAGGCCGTCCTTCATGCGTTCGACAATGAGGTCGTGCTCGAACTCTGCGATGGCCGCGAACATGTGGAAGAACAACCGCCCCCCAGGGTAGTCGTATCAATGCCCTGCGAGAGGGCCTTCAAACCGACGCCCTGCTTCTCGAGTCCGTCGACCACTTCCTTGAGGTTCCGCACTGACCGGCCGAGGCGGTCTAGTTTCGTCACGACGAGGGTGTCACCTGCCCGAAGGTAATCGAGCGCGTCATCGAGGGCGGGCCGCTTCGCCAGGACGCCTGAAGCGTGTTCGATGAAGACCCTCTCGCACCCTGCGGCCTCAAGCGCGTCGGTCTGACCATCGAGACTCTGATCTCGGGTCGAGACGCGCGCATAACCAACAGCTGCCACATGGTAAATGTACCGTGAACGCGTCTCACAGCACGTAGCTCTCGGACACGGCTCATGAGACACGGCGGGTCTGTAACGTTTTCGGTGTTTCCAGCATTTGGGTTAGTAGGTTTTGGCTGCCGGCCAGCGGTCGGTGAAGGTGATCGCGAATGCGTTCAGCGCCGGGTTCCACCGCACTGTCCAGCGTGTCCTGCCGGTGCCCGTGGGGTCAAGGGACCGCGTGACGAGGTAGAGGCATTTCAGTGCCGCTTGCTCGGTCGGGAAGTGGCCCCTGGCCCTGACGGCCCGCCGGTAGCGAGAATTCAATGACTCGATCGCGTTCGTGGGGTGACGGCGTCGCCGAGGACATCGACAATCGCCCACATCAGGTGTTCGTGGACGACGTCGTACTGTTCCGGCCGCAGGCCGAGGGAGGCGTGTTTGTGCGAGATACGCCGCAGCAGATGATCAGGGAGCTGGTCGGGGGTGTGGATCAGGAAGTCGGCGAACTCCGCGACGGCCCCCGCGAGGGCCTGCTGCTGGCGTCCCTGTGCCTGGTTTCCACGATTGAACACCCCGTCAAGCAGCCCCGGTTGCGCGGCGAACATGTGCTCATAGAACCGGCGGGCAATGTCCTGAAAATGGGCTCCCACGACGGGAAGGGTCGCCTCGATGACCGGTGTGGAGGTATCGGACAGCATGAAATGAAGCTCCTTCAACGGCGGGCAGTCGCCCGTCGAGTTGGGGTGGGGACGGTAGCTGGAGGTAGCTGGAGTCAGCTGGTGGAATTCAGTGCGTGTCTGGTGGGGTGTGCGGTGGATTGAGTGGCTGGTGTCCTGAGACGGGTGAGGACAGCGGTAGCCGCGGCGCAGGCGACGATGGCTGCGCCGAGGAGCAGGGCGGCCGAGTAGCCGCTGGTCAGGAGCGGTGCGGCGAGGAGGGGTCCGACGACCTGACCGATGCTGAACATAATCGTGAGGATCGACACGGCGTGCGGGACGCCGCTGGTGGTGCCGATGGTCATCGTCAGGGTCGTGATGCCCTGGAACGTCGCGCCGAAGCAGGCGCCAGCGATCAGCGCCGGTAGCGCCCCGGGAAGAACGGCAGGCAGGGCCATGCCGACTGCTTGCAGGGCCAGCGCGGAGGCGAGCAAAGTGGGCGCGGAAATCCGGTGAGACAAGGCCCCGTACAGGGCCGATGACGGGGCGGCAGCAAGGCCCACGAGGATCCATGTGCTGTTCCCGACCCAGACAGGCGAGTTCGCCGCAACGGCCGTAACAAGGAACGTGCCGGCGATGATGTAACCGACGCCCTCAAGGAAGTAACTGACAACCAGGGGACTGAAACCCGGCACCAGACGACTGCGCACCCGGCCCTGCTGTCCCTGCCGTGGTCCCTGCTGTTGTTCCGACTGCCGGTTCCGTTTCCCGCTGACTGCGGCAGGCGTCCGTTGTGTCGCTGGGTGGAGAGGCAGGAACCATGCCGGCACAGCCAGGATCAAGGATGTCAGGGCAACAACCCACCAGGCGTGCTGCCAGCTGCCGCCAGCACCGAGGGCAAGGATCAGGATCCCGGACAGGGCGATTCCGACGCCGATGCCTCCGTAGATCCAGCCGACGACGTGCCGGGCTGCTGCGCGGCAGTGGTAGGCGGCGCTGCTGGCGATCATGACGAACATCAGGGCTGACGCCGCGCCGGCCAGGAACCGCAGGACCAACCAGAGAAATTCGCTGGTGGTCAGGCTCATGCCCAGCAGGGACACCACGATCACCACGAGGCTCGCTCGATATAGGAGCCGTGAAGACACCAGGCGGGGCAGGAACAGGGTAAGGACCGGTCCTACGAGGTAGCCGAGATAATTCGCGGTCGCCAGGTGAGCGCCCGTCGCGGAGGACAGATCGGCCTGCTCAATCATCAGGGGCAGGATCGGCGTGAACGCGAACCGGCCAAGGCCCATCGCGACCGCGAAACCTGCAGCAGCCATCACCGCGATCCGCGGCACGCTACCGCTGGTGATGTGCACGATCCTGTCCGCCCTTGTCCTTGCATGGAGGGGCTTGGTCCTTTTGGGGACTGCCCTTCCAGTCACCGTAGGCGTCAGGATATGGGCCTGAAAAATGTCGGGCGACGGGTGTCTATGCTTGGGAAGCATGGATGTGGACGTACGGCACTTGAGGGCGTTCGTGGCGGTGGCGGAGGAAGAATCCTTTACCTACGCCGCGCTGCGGCTGCGGATCACGCAGCCAGCCCTGTCCCGGACGGTGCAGCAGCTCGAGTCCATCCTCGGAGTTCAGCTGATCCGTCGGACATCGAAGAGCTTCGAGCTCACCGATCCCGGAGCCCTGTTCCTGGACCATGCCACGTCGACGCTGCTGAGCCTGGACCGGGCGGTGGCCGCCGCTCGGGGGAACACCACGATCACACTCGGTTTCAGCTGGCTGCTACCGACCCCGTGGGCTCAGGATATGGCCCGGTACTTGCAGGACAACGCCGGTATCGCTGTCTCCTTCACCCGGGTCGACGCACCAGCCCAGCCGCTCCTCCGCGGTGACGTCGACGCCGCGGTCCTGCGGTCCCCCGTCCCGGCGGACCTGCTCGATCGGGTCCGGACGGTGAAGCTCTTCGACGAACCCCGAGTGCTCGTGTGCTCGGAGCGGTCCCCCCTGGCCGGTGGAACACCGATTCCGTGGCAGGACGTACCGGGTCGGCCGCTGGTCATCAACACGGTCAACGGGACCACGACACCGGACCTCTGGCCCGACGTCACCTGCGACGTCGTCGAAACGCACAGCTACGACGAGTGGATCGAAACTGTTGCCGCTGATCGGGGAGTGGGGGTCGTCCCCGACATTGCCCGTACCAAAGGAACCCACCCAGGTATCGCCTTCGTCCCCCTCATTGATGCGCCACCAGTCACCGTGTGGCTCAGCGTCGCCGACCACGTTCCCGCGCGCCTCACCCGGTCCATCCTCGAGGCCGCCCGCTCTACCCTCACCACCTGACCCCGACACTCGACCCCGACATCTAACGCCCGAGGTTCGAGCAGGATGCAGGTAGGACCACCGCACGTCTATGCATCAGGCGTATGGACCATGTGTGGGCGGCAATATCGTCCGGATACGTTGCTCCTTACAGTGGAGGATGAATCCTGCGACTGCCGTCGGAAGCCGACGCACTTTGAGGCAGGTTAGATGTCGGTCCTGTCCGAGAGGGAGCCCCCTGTATGGCTGCATCCATTTCTGTGCCTCTGCCGTTCGAGTTGAAGCGGCCGATCGTAGGTGCTCCCATGGCGGGAGGGCCCTCCACCCCGGACCTCGTGGCCGCAGTCACCAACGCCGGCGGGATGAGCTTCCTCGCCGGCGGGTACAAGACCCCTCAGCAACTCACGGATCAGATCACCGCCACCCGAGCACTCACCCAGGGCCCGATCGGCGTGAATCTGTTCGTCGTCTCCGCCAATGACGTCGACGAGGACGAGCTGGAGATGTACCGGCAGGAACTCAAGTACTACGCCGACCGGTACGGCATCGAGGTCGGCACTCACAAATGGGACGATGACACCTGGTACGGCAAACTCGACGTCCTCCGGGACCTGAAGCCCGACGTCGTGTCCTTTACCTTCGACTGCCCACGGGCCGACGTGCTGCAGGAGCTCAATCAGCTCGGCATCCATACCGCTGTGACCGTCACCTCCACGGACGAGGCGCACATTGCAGCCGACCGCGGAGCGCGAATCCTCATAGTGCAGGGCCCCGACGCCGGCGGCCACCGCGCTACCTTCGACCCCGCCGCGGACCCGGGCACCGAACCGCTTCCCGAACTCCTTGCCGCCATCCGCAGCACCGTCGACCTGCCGCTGATCGCAGGCGGTGGTATCAGCACCCGCGACCAGGTCCGGGCGGTGCTCGACATCGGTGCCGCAGCCGCCCAGGTAGGGACCGCGCTGCTCTTGGCCGATGAAGCGGGAACGAACCCCGCCCACCGCTCCGCCCTGCAGGATCCGTCATTCACCGAAACAAAAGTCACTCGCGCGTTCACCGGACGACCGGCCCGGGGTCTGCGCAACAAGTTCATGGACGGCCATGATCGCGACGGGCACGCATACCCGCAGATCCACTACATCACCGCGCCCCTGCGCGCAGCAGCAGCCAAGAACAACGACCTGCAAGCGCTGCATCTCTGGGCCGGCACCGGCTACCGCAACACCCGCACCGGGCCGGCCGCCGACATCGTTGCCGACCTCACACCCTGACACCGGCACATCTCATACCCCGACCACAGCACCTGAAGGACACCCGCCATGCCGCTTGTACGCATCGACCTCATCGAAGGCCGCACCCCCGACCAGACCCGTGAACTCGCCGACGCCGTCCACGAGGCCATCGTCGACATCTACCGGATTCCCGAGCGCGACCGGTTTCAGACCATCACCGAACACCCCGAGCAGCACATCATCGCCCAGGACTCAGGACTCAGGACTCAGGACTCAGGACTCAGGACTCAGGACTCAGGTCTCGGCTTCGAGCGCACCACCGGTGTCGTGATGATCCACATCTTCACCCAGCGCGGCCGCTCCGACGACGACAAGCAGACACTATACAAAGCCATCCACGACAAGCTCGCCGCCACTGGCCTCGCTCCCGAAGACATCTTCATCGGCTACACCGAAAACGGACCCCAAGACTGGTCCTTCGGGCACGGCGAAGCCCAATACCTCACCGGAAAACTCCAGGTTTCCGCCAAGAGGGACTGTTAGAAAAACGGTGTGTGAGAGTCCGGCCTGATCCGAAAGGAGACACCTGTGACCTACTTCACGACCAAAGCAACAGAGGAGATGATCGATCCTGTGACGGGAGAGATCATCGATCAGAAGGACCTTGCCCAACGGCTACTCGCCCAGGCCAAGGAGCAGGGCGTGAGCCTTATCGGGCCAGGAGGGCTGTTGAACCGGCTCACTAAGAACGTGCTGGAAACCGCCCTGGAAGCTGAGCTGACGGAGCACTTCGGTCACGACCACGGGCAGACGCCGATCGCGGCGAACATGCGCAATGGCACGAGGTCGAAGACGGTGCTGACCGAAATCGGTCCCGTCGAGATCGAGGTGCCACGAGACCGCGACGGGTCGTTCGAGCCGGTCATCGTGCCCAAGCGGAAGCGACGGCTGGACGGCATCGCTTCAGATCGTGCTCTCGCTGTCCGCCCGCGGGCTGACCACCGGTGAGATCACGGCGCACTTCGAGGAGGTTTACGGGGCGAAGGTCTCCAAAGACACCATCAACCGGATCACCGAGAAGGTCGCGGGCGAGCTGGCAGAGTGGTCCTCCCGGCCGCTGGACCCGCTCTACCCAGTGCTCTTCGTCGTCCCCCACTTCGTGGGAGGTACCCCCATCGATCGTGGTCAAGGTCCGCGACGGGCAGGTGCGCAACACCCCGTTCTACGTCGTCATGGGCGTCACTGTGCACGGGGAACGCGACATCCTCGGGGTCTGGGCCGGTGACGGCGCCCGGTTCTGGCTGCAGGTTTTCTCCGAGCTGAAGAACCGAGGCGTCGAAGACGTGTTCATCACCGTCTGCGACGGACTCAAGGGCCTGCCCGAAGCAATCACGACCACCTGGGAGCGGACACGGTCGTGCAGCAGTGCATCGTACACCTGATCCGCAACTCCTTCCGCTACGCCGGCCGACAGCACCGCGATGGGATCGTGAAGGCGCTCAAACCCGTCTACACGGCTCCGAGTGAGGCAGCGGCAAAGGACCGGTTTCAGGAGTTCGCCGCGGAGTGGGGTGAACGGTATCCGGCGATTGTGAAGCTCTGGGAGTCCGCGGCGCTGAAGTGCCTATATCTCGTTACGCGGTCTCTTGACCCCACTGGCGGCGGCAGAGCACGCTGGGTGATCAGGTGGAAGCCGGCCCTGAACGCGTTTGCAATCACCTTCGCCGGACGGTTCGAAAGAACCACTTACTCATGAAAACCGCCGGACCCTACACACCGTTTATCGGACAGTCCCGACGCTGCGCCCAGCAGCACACATCTTGCGAGAATCGATTGGCCTAGTTGCAGGATCAGAACGAGCGGTCCTGGGACCGGCTGCAACGACCATCCCTTCTGCTTTTGGGAGGGCTGGCATGCGCGTCGCGAAGAGCGTCCCATCGCGATAAGGCGGGCCTGCGGGGGTATCGCTTTATGGGTGTCAGGTTGCGGGTGTGCCTTCGATGGCGAGGATGGTGACGTTGATGTGGCCGACGGTCAGTCCGCTTGCCTGGATGACGTTGGCGGCGATTTCTTGCGTTTCGCGGGCGAGGCCGAGCGCGGGTTTTGAGATGTTCGTGGCGAGGTCTATGTGCAGGTTCAGGACGTTGTCGGTAAGGGAAAGGATCAGCCCGTCGCGGGTAGCGACGGTTGGGGGCCGGTTGTTGGGCCGAAGGTTCTTGTGGAGTTGGTTGACGGACGCGATTTTCCAGCGGTTCATGACACTGCGCATGGTCGGTTCCAGGCGGATTACGCCCGGGTGCTTACTGAGCGTTGCGCTGAGGGTGTCGGCGATGGTGTCGAGGTCAACGACTCGCGCGTGGGAGGGCTGCTCAGACGTCATAAAGATCCTCCACGACGATGTCGATCTGTTGCATGGTGATGGCCGTTTGGGCTTGCACAATGGTGCCGACCCGTTCGCGCAGCAGAGTCATGGTGGCGGGTATCTTCACCTGCGAGGACAGTGCAACGGTGAGCGTAATACGCACGTCTCCGACATCAACGACTGCCGTCGGAGAAGGTGCCGCTGGTGACGGCTCTGCTGGTGAGGGCTGGGGTTTCTGGGTGCTGGCAATAGTGCATCGACGGGCGTGGACTCCGGGCAGTGTGGAGGCAGCGAAGCGGATCAAGCCGTTGAGTGCCTGCTCGCTGATGTCGATGGTGCCTAGAGGTGTGGTGGTAAGGGGTGCACGCCGGCTGCGTCGGACTTCTGCCCGAGCGACCATCATGATTGCTTCTCGCACGCGACTGCTTGGTTGCAGGGCTGCGTCGTTTCGGTCGCGGTCACGCATAGACCCGGTGACTGCTTCGAGGTGGTGGAGGGCTGCGCGCGCGCTCTGACAGTCCTGGCAGGTTCGTTCGTGGGTGGTGGCTGGTCGGTCGATAGAGGCCCAGACATCGTCGATGATCCGTCCGCACCCCAGTCGCGGCTGACCCTCGTTCATCGCCATGATTGCATCCCTTCTGCAAGGACTCGTCTGGCCCGTGCAATGCGTCCTCGAACCGTACTCTCCGGTTGTTGCACGATCGCTGCGATCTCCGCGTAGGAGAACTCGTGGACATCGCGCAGCAGCCAGCAGGCCCGTGGTCCGGCTGGAACTGTCTGCAGCAGGCCGGCAAGGGCCTGCATCTGTGCTTCCGTCTCATAGCGCAATGCCGGGTCCTGGGAGATTCCATCTACGGGGGCATCGAGTTGGTTCCTGAGCTCGGCCTCTCCCAACATGGAAGCGCCGCCTGAGCCACCTGGTCCGGGTTCGTCGTCGAAGGAATCAAGGTCAGCCGGGCGGCGTCGGCGGCTTCGAAGGTGGTTAAAGCATTTGTTCGTGGCCGTACGGTAGAGCCAGGGGATGAACGCTTGAGGAGCGGCAAGGTTTGGCAGGCTGCGCCAGGCGGCAATAAACGTTTCCTGCACAATGTCTTCAGCTTCCGCATGGTCATTGAGCATCCTGAAAGCCAACCGGAACACTCCGCCCTGATAGGCGGAGAGTAACCACTCGAAGGCATGAACGTCGCCGTCCTGCGCTCGAGCGACAATCGTGAGCTCGTCAAGGTCATCCAGCGCCACCTCCGCCGAACCCACCAATGCATGCTGCCCGGAGGATGACGATTCGGGCTGTGCATGCACCGGTGATGCCATCTGCGGTGCCCCCTGCGGT
>JAABUN010005241.1_pt1 | contig 16336 bp, 15 predicted proteins | sample 5559311 | NCBI WGS metagenome assembly JAABUN01 (sample SAMN10711877, study PRJNA513370) | rock metagenome | isolation source: Antarctica rocks | place: Antarctica: Victoria Land, Siegfried Peak sud
TACTCCGGGGAAGGCTGCCAGGCTTCGTGGTTGGGGTCGTCGCCTCAAGCCAATCAAACTCGGCGCGGCGGGTTTTCGGGGATCGCCCAGGGGGGCGGCCCAGGGGGACGGCCCAGGGGGACGGCCCTGGGGGGCGGTGTGGCCCGGGCAACGGCCACGCCCTATGGTGCCGGGCGACCGCGAACGCCATGAGGGAGGCCCGATGCGCGACGGCAAGCAGACCGGCTATGCACCGAAACTCGTCCCCGGCGTCACCCCGGAGCAGCGGATCGAGGTCGAAAGCCGCAGCGTGCCGTGCGACGGCGAGGTCGCCAGCCCCGGCCTCGGCCACCCGCGCATCTGGCTGCGGCTGCCGGACCGCGAGGTCACCTGCCCCTACTGCTCCATCACCTATGTCCTGAAGGCGGGTGCGGATGACGACGGCGGACACTGACGCCCCACGGCCCACGGCTTCCGCCGAGGCTGTGCCGCCGATGGCCGAGGCCGTGCCGGCTGCGGCGGAGACCGGCGCCATTGCGCCGCCGGCGGCGGGCGGCCAGGCGTCTGACGGCCTCGCCGCCGAATCCGTGCCGGTGACGCCGCCGGACCAGCGCCACCTGATCCTGGTCGATGGCTCCGGCTACATCTTCCGGGCGTTCCACGGGTTGCCGCCGATGAACAACCCGGCCGGGGTGCCGGTGAACGCGGTGTTCGGCTTCACCCAGATGATCTCGCGCTTCCTGGTGGACCACCGCGGCAGCCACATCGCAGTGGTGTTCGACGCCTCCAGCGTGACCTTCCGCAACGAGATCTACCCGGACTACAAGGCGCACCGGCCGGAGCCGCCGCCCGAGCTGGTGCCGCAATTCGCGCTGATCCGCGACGCCACCGACGCGCTCGGCGTCTGCAAGGTCGAGCTGGCAGGCTTCGAGGCGGACGATCTGATCGCCGCCTATGCCCGCGCCTTCGTGGCGGAGGGCGGGCGGGTGACGATCGTCTCGTCCGACAAGGACCTGATGCAGCTGGTCCGGCCGGGCGTGGAGATGCTGGACCCGATCAAGCAGCGACCGATCCGCGAGGCCGAGGTCGCCGAGAAATTCGGCGTGCCGCCCGGCCGCGTCGTGGACGTGCAGGCGCTGGCCGGCGACCCGACCGACAACGTGCCGGGGGTGCCCGGCATCGGCGTGAAGACCGCGGCGCAGCTCATCCTGGAATACGGCGACCTGGAGGGACTGCTCGCCAACACCGGGCGCATCCGGCAGCCGAAGCGGCGGGAGGCGCTGGAGCAGAACGCCGAGCGCGCCCGCATCTCGAAGCGGCTGGTGACGCTCGACGACGCCGCGCCGCTGCCGCTGCCGCTGGCCGCGATGGAGGCCCGTCCGCCGGAACGGGCGGGCCTCGAAAAATTCCTCCGCGACCAGGGCTTCCGCAGCCTGCTGGCGCGGCTCGGCATGGGCGAGGCGGCGGGCGATGCCGGCACCCGCGCCGGCCACCGCGCGGCGGCCGGGGCGCTGGCCGCCCAGGCCGCGCAGGCGGGACCGCTGGCGCCCGGCGAAGCGCCCTATGGCCCGTACGAGACCGTCACCACCCTGGCCGCCCTGCACGCCTGGATCGCCGAGGCGAGCACCGCCGGCGTGGTCGGCCTCGACACCGAAACCGACAGCCTGGATGCGCTGCGGGCCAGGCTGGTCGGGGTGTGCCTGGCGACCGCCCCCGGCCGCGCCTGCTACGTGCCGCTCCGCCATGTCGGCGGTGCCGCCATCAACCAGGCCGACATGCTGGCCGTGCCGGCCGGCCCGGCCGAGGCGGCACCGCCGCAAATCCCGTTCGAGGAAGCCATGGCGGCGCTGCGGCCGTTGCTGGAGGACCCGGCGGTGCTGAAGGTTCTGCAGAACGCCAAATACGACCTGGAGGTGCTGTGCCAGGCGGAGAACGGCGGCATCGCGGTGGCGCCGATCGACGACACCATGCTGATCTCCTACGCCATGGATGCCGGCCGCCACGGCCACGGCATGGACGAGCTGGCGGTGCTGCACCTCGGGCACAAGCCGGTCTCGTTCGACGAGGTCACCGGCACCGGTCGCGCCCGCATCCCGTTCGACCGCGTGCCCCTGGACCGCGCCACCGCCTATGCCGCCGAGGATGCCGACGTGACGCTCCGGCTGTGGAGCCTGCTGCGGCCGAAGCTGCGCGAGGAGAATGCGCTGGTCCTGTACGAGCAGGTGGAGCGTCGCATGGTGCCGGTGCTGCGCGACATGGAGCTTGCCGGCATCCACGTGGACGGCGCGGAACTGGCCCGCATCGGCCAGGATTTCGCCGAGCGCATGGTGGTGCTGGAACAGGAAATCCACAGGCTTGCCGGCCGCCCCTTCAACGTCGGCTCGCCGAAGCAGCTCGGAGAAATCCTGTTCGACGAAATGAAGCTGCCCGGCGGGCGGAAAAGCAAGCTCAGCGGCGCCTGGGGCACCGACGTCACCGTGCTGGAGGAAGTCGCGGCGCGGGCCGACGGCGCCGGCCGGCAATTGGCCCGGACGGTGCTGGACTGGCGGCAATTGTCCAAGTTGAAATCCACCTACGTCGATGGGCTGGCGGCGCAGATCGACAGCCGCACCGGCCGCATCCACACCAATTTCTCGCCGGCCAACACCAGCACCGGGCGGTTGTCCTCGACCGAGCCGAACCTGCAGAACATCCCGATCCGCACCGAGGAGGGCGCCCGCATCCGCCGCGCCTTCGTGGCCGAGCCGGGCCACCTGCTGATGAGCGCCGACTACAGCCAGATCGAGCTGCGCCTGCTGGCCCACCTGGCCGACGTGCCGGCGCTGCGCGAGGCCTTCGCCAATGGCCAGGACATCCACGCCCGCACCGCCGCCGACATCTTCCATCTGGCCCCCGACCAGGTGGATCGCGAGGCGCGGCGGCGGGCGAAAACCATCAATTTCGGCATCATCTACGGCATGTCGGCCTTCGGGCTGGCGGCCCGGCTCGGCATCGGCCCGGCCGAGGCGCGCGGCATCATCGACGCCTACTACGCGCAGTACCCCGGCATCCGCGCGACGATGGACGGGCTGCGCGAGGACGCCCGGACGCAGGGCTACGTCACCACGTCCTTCGGCCGGAAGCTGTGGATTCCCGACATCGCCTCCCGCGATCAGGTGCGCCGCGGCGGCGCCGAGCGGGCCGCCATCAACGCCCCCTTCCAGGGCGGCGCGGCCGAGGTCATCAAGCGCGCCATGGTGCGGCTGCCGACCGCCCTGCGCGACGCCGGCCTGGCCGCCCGGATGCTGCTGCAGGTCCACGACGAACTGGTGTTCGAAGTGCCGGAAGCCGAAGTGGAGGCCACCGCCGCGGTGGTCCGCCGGGTCATGGAGGGCGTCGTGACGCTGCGGGTGCCACTGGCGGTCGAGGTCGGCACCGGCCGGAGCTGGGCCGAGGCGCACTGAGCGCCGGTCCGGAACCGCCCTCGCCCCATCGGACAGCGCGGCGTGCCTTGGCGCCTCCCCGGCAGGACGCCCCGCTTCAGACCGGCAGGCGAAGCCGCGCCCGCAACCCGCCGAGCGGGCTTTGCTCCAGCGAAATCTCCCCGCCATGCGCGCGCACGATGTCGCGGGCGATCGCCAGGCCCAGCCCGGTGCCGTCGGGGGCGGAGCTGGAGAAGGGGCGGAAGGCGTCCTCGCGCTCCGCGGCCGGGATGCCGGGGCCGTCATCATCCACCGTCACCTGCGCCCACAGTGTGCCGTCTTCCCCGGCACGGCCGGGCAGCCCGGCGCGCGGCACCGCCTCCACCGCCAGGGCGATCCGCTGGGCGTGCCGCCGGGCGTTGTCCAGCAGGTTGCAGAGGCAGCGTCGCACCGCGTCCGCCCGCAGCGGCAGCACCAGCGCCAGCGGCGCCGCCACCTCGACCGCGGCGCCGGCGCGGCGGGCCTTGGCGGCCACGTCCTGCACCAGCTCCACCAGGTCGGCGGGACGCGACTGCTCGGTGCCCTCGCCGCGGGCGAAGCTGAGGTAGCCGGCGATCATCCGCTCCATCTCCTCCACGTCCTGGGTCAGCGCGGCCAGGTCCTCCTCGGCCTCGGCGCCGCGCGGCAGCATGGCCAGCGCCAGGCGCATCCGGGTCAGTGGCGTCCGCAGGTCGTGGCTGATGCCGGCCAGCAGGTCGGTGCGCTGGGCCACGAAGCGGCGGATGCGCTCCTCCATGCGGTTGAAGGCCATGGCGGCCTGGCGGACCTCGGCGGCGCCCTCCGGCTTGATGGTGCCGACGTCGCGGCCCAGGCCGAAGGCTTCGGCGGCCACCGCCAGCCGGCGGATGGCGCGCACCTGGTTCTTCATGAACAGCACCGCGATGGCCGAGAGCAGCAGCGCCGAACCCACCAGCCAGATGACGAACAGGTACAGCGTGGCGCTGAACAGCCGCTTGCGCGGCGCCTCGACGTGCAGCACGCCGTCCGGCAATTGCACGCGGATGATGACGCTGCGCGGGTCGGTCTGCCAGTCGGTGTCGAAGGGCAGGCGGAGGCGTTCCTCCAGCGCCCGGTCCAGATCCTCCTCCAGCGGCAGCAGCGGCATGCTGGCGGGGCGCGCCACCGCGGTGAGCCGCGCGTCCGCCTCGAAGGCCAGCGAGAGGTCGAGCCGCCACGAGGCCTCGCGGAAGATCCAGGGCCGTTCCTCCAGCGGTTCGCGCCGCATCAGCTCGGCCATCATGGAGACGTCGCCGGCGACACCGCCGGCGAGGCGCCGCGAGATCACGTCGAGGTGGCCGCCGTAGAACAATTGCAGCGCCACCACCTGCAGCACCAGGATCGGCAGCAGGATGATGAGGATGGAACGGCCGAGCAGGCCGCGCGGCATCAGGGCCCGCAGCGCGCGGCCGAGGGGCTTGCCGAGGGGCGGCGCGGGGAAGGCGGTCATCGGCCGGCCAGGTGCCGCGGCGTGGGCGGAATGCCGCCGCTGGCGCTCATGGTCCCGGCCGCAGCACGTAGCCGCGGTGGCGGATGGTGTGCAGGAAGCGCGGCTCGCGCGGGTCGGGCTCGATCTTGCGGCGGAGGCGCGTCACCTGCACGTCGATGGCGCGCTCGCCGGCCTCCGGGGTGCCGAGCGCCGCGGCGATCTCGTCGCGCGACAGCACCTCGCCGGCCCGGCGGGCCAGGGCGCCGAGCAGCGCCGCCTCGCCGCCGGTCAGCCGCAGCGTGCCCTCGGGGCCGCGGAGTTCCGAGCGTTCGGCATCGAACCAGCGGGGGCCGAGCTGCACCGGCGCCGGCAGCAGCGGCAGCGGCGGCGGCGTCGCCCGGCGCAGGATGGTGCGGATGCGGAGCGCCAGTTCGCGCGGGTCGAAGGGCTTCGCCAGGTAGTCGTCGGCGCCGTGCTCGAAGCCGGCCACGCGGTCGTCCGGGGCGCCGCGGGCGGTGAGCATCAGCACCGGCACGTCGTTGCCGCCGCGGCGGAGCGATTCGGCGAGTTCGAGGCCGCTTTCGCCGGGCATCATCACGTCGAGCACCACCAGGTCGAAGGCGACGGCGGCCAGCGCGGCGCGGGCGGCGGCGGCGTCGGCAGCGCCGGTGACGCGGAAGCCCTGCTCGGCCAGGAAGCGCTGCAGCAGGGCGCGCAGCCGGGCGTCGTCGTCGACGATGAGCAGGTGGGCGACATCAGGGGCGAGCGGCCGGTCGGCCTCGCGCCCGGCCGCCTTGGGCAGCGGGTCGTCCATCAGCCGGTCCTGGCGAGGGAGGAGGGGGCGAGGGAGGGGGCGGCCGGGTGGGCGGGGGTGGCCTGTTCCAGCCGTTCCAGTTGCGCCCGCGCCTCGGCGCCCATCAGGCCGCGCATCACCCGGCGGAAGCCCTCGACGGCGACCGGCCCGGCCTCGCGGTAGGCGCGCATCACCCATTCGCGCTGGCGTTCGAACAGCCGGCGCTCCAGCGCCTGGCCCTGCGGCGTGAGCGACAGCAGGCGCTGGCGGCGGTCGTTGCAGCCGGCGGCGGCGAGCACCAGATCCTGCTCCACCAACGGCGTCAGCACCCGGCCGAGCGACTGCTTGGTGATGCCGAGGATGCCGAGCAGCTCGCCCACCGTGATTCCCGGGCGGCGCCCCACGAAGTGCAGCACGCGGTGCTGGGCGCGGCCCATGCCGAGTTCGGCCAGGATGGCGTCGGGGCCGGCGGTGAAGTCGCGGTAGCCGAAGAACAGCAGGTCCTGGGCGAGGCGCAATTCCTCCTCGCGCAGGAACAGCAGGTTGCGGCCGGCCCGGCTGTCGGCGTTACGGGCCTCAAGGCTGGGGCGCGCCTCCAGGTTGGGGCGGGCTTGCGGGTCGGGGCGGGCGTCAGAACCGTCGGGCATGGCAGCCATGTCACGGGGAGGCTCCAGGTTTGGTCAGCATCATTGACACATTTTGCCGGCTGATTCTAGCATGTTGATGTTGCACGCAAGAAAATTGCCCGGACCGGGCGCCACATGGAGGTTTCGCATCATGGCCCTGATTCCCTTCGACGACCGCGACGGCTGGATCTGGTGGGATGGGGAGTTCGTGCCCTGGCGCTCGGCCCAACTGCATGTCCTGTCGCACGGCTTGCATTATGCCAGCGCCGTCTTCGAAGGAGAGCGCTGCTATTCCGGCAACATCTTCAAGCTGCGCGCTCATACCGAACGACTTATCAATTCCGCAAGGATTCTCGGCTACGCCATCCCCTGGACCGCCGAGCAGATCGACGCCGCCTGCCAGGAAACGGTGGCGCGGAACGGCCTGACCGACGCCTACGTGCGGCCGATCGCCTGGCGCGGCGCCGAGGAGATGGGCGTCGCGGCGCAGCACACGAAGGTCCACCTGGCGATCACGGTCTGGGAATGGGGCGCCTATTTCGGCGTCGAGCAGCGGATGCGGGGGGTACGGCTGGCGATGGCGCCGTGGAAGCGGCCCTCGCCGGAGACCGCGCCGACCGCCAGCAAGGCAGCCGGCCTCTACATGATCGGCACCATGTCGAAGCACGCGGCGATGGACCAGGGCTACGACGACGCGCTGATGCTGGACTTCAAGGGCGACGTGGCCGAGGCGACCGGGGCCAACATCTTCTTCAACATGGGCGGCGAGCTGCACACGCCGACGCCGATCTGCTTCCTCGACGGCATCACCCGCCGCACCGTCATGGGCCTGGCGCGGCAGCACCAGGTGAAGGTGGTGGAACGCACCATCCTGGAATCCGAGATGCAGGATGCCAGCGAGTGCTTCCTCGCCGGCACCGCGGCCGAGGTCACGCCGATCCGCGAGATCGGCACCTTGACCTTCACGCCGGGACCGCTGACCGAGACGCTGATGCGAGACTACGAGGCCTTGGTGCGGCTTTCGCCGGCGGAGGTCGCGGCGAAGGGGGCCTGAGGCCGATGGAAGCCGCCTGGCTCGCCTCGGCCACCGGCTTCGCCTTCGCGATGTCGGCGACGCCGGGGCCGAACAACGCCATGGTCGCGGCCTCAGCGGCGAATTTCGGGTTGCGGCGGACCTGGCCGCACATGCTGGGCATCGCCATCGGCTTTCCGGCGATGCTGGTGCTGACGGCGCTTGGCGTGGGCGGGCTGCTGCAGGACTCGCCGGGACTGCAACGGGCGCTGCGGTGGGTCGGCGCGGCCTGGCTGCTGTGGCTGGCCTGGCGGATCGCCGTTGCGGCCCCGGCTGGACCAGGCCCGGCTGGACCAGGCCCGGCTGGACCAGGCCCGGCTGGACCAGGCCCGGCTGGACCAGGCCCGGCTGGACCAGGCCCGGCTGGGTCGGGCGTGGCCGAGCCATCCGGCAAGCCGCTCGGGCTGCTGGGGGCGGCGGCGTTCCAGTGGGTCAATCCGAAGGCCTGGATGATCGCCGGCAGCGCAATCGTTTCCTACACTGGCGGCGAGTCCGGATTGCTGCGCGAGGCGGCGACGCTGGCGGCCATCTTCGCGGTGGCGGCGTTGGTCTCGGTCGCGGCCTGGGCGGCGCTGGGGGCCGGAGTGGCGCGCCTGCTGCCGAGCGCCGGGATGCTGCGCCTCTTCAACCGCGGCATGGCGGCGCTGCTGGTGCTGTCGCTGTTGCCGATCCTCGCCGAATAGGCCGCGGCGCGGTCAACCAAGGCTCCGCGCCGCCAGGTACAGCCCGAGCAGCAGCAGGAACGATTGCACCACGCGGCGGAACCAGGCCTCCGGCATGGCGTGGCGCAGCCGGCGGCCGAGTGCCATCCCGGCGAAGGCTGCTCCCAGCGCGGCGACCGAGGCCAGGCCGAGATCGGCCGGCAGCAGCCCCTGGCCGGCCAGCGAGACCGCGAGGCAGGCCGTCGCCACCACGGCGCCGAGGCCGAAGCCCTGCACGAACTGGTCCGGCGGCAGCCGCAGCGCCGCCAGCCAGGGGGCGGCGGGCATGATGAAGCTGCCGGTGAGGCCCGCCAGCACGCCGGACAGCCCGCCCATCAGCGGCGACAGCCAGCGCTCCCGCGCCGCCGCGGGCGGCGGCCAGCGCGGGCCGAGCAGCGCGGCGGCGGAGGAGACCACCAGCAGCACGCCGAGCAGCCCGGCCAGCACCCGCGCATCGGCCCGCGACAGCAGCCCCGCCGCCGCCAGCGTGCCGGCCGCGGCGGCCAGCAGGAAGCCGCCGAGCCGCCGCAGCGCCGGGCGCAGCGCGCCCCCGGCCAGGGCCTGCCACAGGTTGGTGGCGATGGTCGGCAGCAGGGTCAGCGCCATGGCTTCCGGCAGCGGGCGCGTCAGCGCCAGCAGGCCGAGGGTGACAGTGGGCAGGCCGAACCCCGCCACGCCCTTCACCGCCCCGCCGAGCAGGAAGATGCCGAGGAAGATCGCGGCGCCGCCGACGGTGTTGGCGGGCATCAGCAGGGCGGTCGATGGCATGGGGCGGGCTGCTTCCTGCGGCTTCGGGCGTGGGCGTCGCGGCCACGGCGCGGCGGTGGAGGGTCTTGCGGCGATAACGCATCCGGCGCGGCAACGCTTCGGTGCGGAGCGAAGGCAATGCCGCACGTCCGGGCCGATGGCAAAGCCTGGGACCCCGGCGGAACCGCTACGGGCCGCGGCCAGGACGGCACGCCGTCGATCGCCGCGCCTGCGGGGCATCCGCCGCGTGGCGCCGGCCGGTCCTGGCCGGGATGCGGCCGGCCGGGCATGGTGCGGCCGATGCTGCGGCCCCCCGATGCTGCGGCCCCCCGATGCTGCGACCAAGGAGCGGACCCTGATGAACGATCCGGTGGCGGCGATCGCCGAGGCCGAGGCCACGGGCGAGGTCGCCGCACTCTACGCCGACATCCGCGCCGTCTACGGCGTGAGCGTGGTGAACCTGGTCTGGCGCCACCTGGCGACCATCCCCGGCGCGCTGCCCTGGGCGTGGGAGACGGTCCGGCCGCTCTACCTCGATGGCACCATCGCGCGGCAGGCGGCGGCGCTGCGGATCGCCCGCCGCCTGCCGCCGGTGGTGGCGCTGCCGCCGGAAGTGCTCGCCGCGGCCGGCCTGGATGAGGCCGATGCGGGGCGGATCGGCGACGTGCTCGACGCCTACGAACGGACCAACCCGATGGCGCTGATCGCCCTGTCCGTGGCGCTGCAGCGCCTGGCGGACCCGGCTTCGGGCGGCGCGGCGGCGGCGGTCCCCGACGGGCCGCCGCCGCCGGCCAGCCCGGCGATCCCGCTGCCGGCGATCCTGCTGCCGGCGTTGCTGCGGCTGGAGGACATGGCGCCGGCCACCGCCGCGCTGGTGCTGCGGCTGAACCGGATCGGCGCGGCGGGACCGGACCCGGTGCTGGCCAGCCTGTACCGCAACCTGGCGCATTGGCCGGGCTACCTGGCGCTGGCCTGGACGCTGCTGGCCCCGCTGGAAGCCGGCGGCGTGCTGGGCGAGGCGATCGGCGATGTCCGGGCGGCGGCGCGGGTCCGGGCGGCGGCGATCGCCGGCCTGGCGCCACGGCCACGGGCGGTGCTGGCGGCGGCGCAGCGGCCGGCGGTGGAGCAGGCGATCGGCCGGTTCACCGGCGATGCGATCGCCCGGATGGTCGTGCTGTGCGGCGTGCTGCGCGCGGCCGGAACCGGGCGCGGGGGGACCCCTGCCCTGGGCTGGGGGCCAGGGCAGGGGCCGGTGCCGGTGCCGGGTGAGGGGATCGAACCCCCGGCCTGCTGATTGCAAACCTGCTGATTGCAAAAAGGCTGCTGTGCCCCCGGTGTGCCCCCAACTGGGGCGGGGTGCAGGACCGGGCGACGGCGATGGAGCGCGACCTCGACGACGCATGGTCACGGACCTTGAAGCCGCCGGCCGAAGGGCGGTTGGAGGTGCGGGACAGCCGCGTTGCCGGCCTGGTCCTGCGGATGACGGCGGCGGGAGCCGCCACATGGAGCATTCGCGCCCGGACCAAGGACGGGAAGCAAACCAGGCCGAAACTCGGCGCCTGTCCGGCATGGGCATCGCCGATGCCCGCAAGGCCGCCAAGGCGGCGCTGGCCGGCACATCCGCAACCTCTCAAGCCCCCTCCTCCGATGCCGTCGGTTCGGTCGGAACACCGCGGCCTGCATAGGTTCGGAGCGCCCCGGCACCCTGTGGAAAAGTTGGAACGGTCGGGGCGCGCCCGAGATGCGTCGTCCTGCGGACCTTGTTATGGAGGACCCCGGCGCCGATGGGAGTCCCACATTGAGCCGACCCGCAAACAGGACAGGCAAGTACGATCGCCATGGATTTCCAAAGCTTTCTGCACCGGCGGGCACTCACGTAACCTTCACGTCGCGACTTCGAAAGGCCACCGACATCGCCTCGCCTCCGCTCCCACAAAGGTAGAAAGCGAATCTCATCGACCGTTTTTTGCAACCTCAGTGCTATCGAGGCGGTTGCGGGGTCATGGACCGATCCATCTCATCGCAGTGGGCTATCATCTGCTGCATGTCGGACCTTTGGCTCACCCCCTGCTGCACCTGCCGCCGCATCTGAGCGCAGTGGGCCATTTGCTGCTCCATGGTCATGCCGGCCATGGTGTGTCCCTGCATGCCCTGCGGCGCCGTGGTTCGCCCTGCGGTCGGCGCAGGACCGGCGTGCCGCTGCGGCGTGCAGGCCGCAAGTCCTGCCGCCAGCACCACTGCGAGCATCGCGCCACGGCCGGTCTTCGATCCTGTCATTGCCATTTCCTTCGATGATAGACGCGTTGGGTGTTCGCCGCGCCGGAGTCGGCGACGCTGACCAAGTGATCTTCCATCCAGCCGCAGTAGCCGCCACGGCTTGGATCTTGCCGACCCTGTAGCCGCAGGTCAGGCACTGGGCATTTGCGCATTTCGCGGGCGCGGCACTCTCGACGATCATCGGCTCCGTCGGGACCGCCAGATCGATGCGGCAGCCCGGCATGAAGGTCATCCCTGCCACCACGACGCTGTTCCACCGCAAATCGTTGACAGGTCGCGCCCGCTGCTCAGGCCCCGGACTCCGCATGAAGCGTGGCCGAAACGTTGCCCCGGTATGCCGCGCTGCGGCCACCGCCGGTCGACCGGTTCATGCCCCGAGGCGGCCAGCGTTCCGTTCCTTCGAGGGGGGGCAACCGCCGGAGCCTGAGACGCCCAGGCTCCTGGTCGCCTCCATCCGCGGCAGCCGTACGGTCGCGGTGAGACCGCCTTTGGGACGGTTGACGATGACCAGGGTGCCTCCCTGCCCCTCGACCACCTGCCGGGCGATGGCCAGGCCGAGTCCGGTGCCGCCGGTGCCCCGTTTGCGGGATGATTCGAGGCGACGGAACGGCTCGAAGACCACCTCCAGCGCGGCTTCCGGAATTCCGGCTCCGTCATCCTCCACCCAGACCATCGCCGACCCCGACGCGTTTTCCAGCGTCACCCGTGCCGTGCCGCCGCCGTACTTGACCGCGTTGTCGATCAGGTTGGCGAAGGCGCGCTTGAGCGCCAGCGGCCGCAGCCACAGCCACAGCGGCGCCCGCTCGGGCCCGGCATAGGTCACGGCCGCGCCGCGGTCGGCCGCGTCGTCGCAGAGCGTGCGCAGGATGGCCGCGAGGTCCGCCTGCCGCGGTACCTCGCTCTCGGTCTCGCCCCGGAGGTAGGCGAGCGTCGATTCCACCATCCCGGCCATCTCGTCGAGGTCGGTGTCGATGGCCTGCTGTACCTCGGCGTCCTCAAGGAACCCCGCGCGCAACCGCAGGCGCTGGATCGGGGTGCGCAGGTCGTGGCTGACGGCTGCCAGCGCCTGTGTCCGGTCGGCGACCAGGCGGTGGATGCGCGCCTGCATGGCATTGAACGCCCGCGCGGCATCGCGCACTTCGCGCGGACCGGCTTCGGGCATCGGCACCGCCGAGCCGCCCTTGCCGAACGCCTCCGCCGCCTCCGCCAGGCGCCGCAGCGGGCCGGTGATCCGGCGCACCACGAGAACGGACGCGAGGATGATGCCGAGCGCCATGGCGCTGAGCGAGGCGAGCGACGCATGGACCGGGACCGGCGCCAGTTCCAGCGCCGGGATCACGAACGCCAGCCAGGTGCCGTCCGCGACGCGCATCCCGCCGCGGACGCGCCGGGTGTCGCCCGCCGCTGCAGGGACGAAGCCGAGGCGCAGTCCCGCCAGTTCCGGTGCCCAGCGTTCCAGCCGGGCCCGCAAGGGGGCCAGGCTTGGCTCGTTCGGGGCTCCCGGGGGGGCGGAGCGGCTCCAGGCGACCTCGAAGCCATCCGACGAGAGGCCACGCGTGGCTGCCCCACGCACCTCCTCGGGCAGGCTGGCGAGGACCCGTGCGGCCGTGGCGGCATGTTCGGCGATGTGGACCTCGCACGCATCCTCCATCGCGCCCTCGACGCCCCGCTCCAGAAGCCAGACGCTGCCGAGGTGGAAGACCAGCAGCCCGGCAAGCAGGGTGAGGGTGGTCTTGCCCGCCAGGGTTGCCGGCGAGAGCCATCCCAGGACGCCTTTCAAACGCCGCGCTCCACCGCGGGCAGGAACAGGTAACCCGCGCCGCGGACCGTCTTGATCATCGCCGTGCCGCCATCCTCGCCTTCCAGCTTGCGGCGCAGCCGGCTGACCAGCACGTCGACGCTGCGGTCGTTCTGGTCCGCAAGGCGGCCGCGCGACAGCTCCAGGATCTGGTCCCTCGCCAGCACCCGTTGCGGATGCTCCAGGAAGGCGAGCAGCAGGTCGTATTCGGCCCCAGAGAGGTCGACGACCGCGCCGCCGGGGGAAACCAGGTCGCGGCGCGCCATGTCCACCGTCCAGCCGTCGAAGCTCAGGCGACGGACGGTGCCACGGGATGCGTCCTCGGCCCCGGTGGCCGCCGGGCGGGCGCGGCGCAGCACGGCCCGGATGCGCGCCAGCAGCTCCAGCCGCCCGAACGGCTTGGGCAGGTAGTCGTCCGCCCCGAGGTCGAGTCCCAGCACGCGGTCCGCCTCGTCCACCTTGGCCGTCACCATCACCACCGGCGGCGAATCCTTCCCGGCGCGCAGGGCGCGCAGGAGGTCGAGGCCGGACTCGCCGGGCAGCATGACGTCCAGCAGGACCAGATCGACATCGGCGTGCCGCAGCGTCTCCCACATCTCCCGGCCGTCGCGGACGCCGGTGGCGCGGAAGCCGTTCTCGCGCAGCAGCCGGACGATGAGGTGGCGCATCGGCCCGTCGTCCTCGACGACCAGGACGTGTGCCTCCGGACCCAGGCCAGGTCGGCCCGGCAGCTCGGAGGTTGACCGGTTCCCGCGGGCAATGCTCGTCGCCGGCCCAGGGGGATCGCCGCGCGACACGTCAGTCGCCGCGTCCCTCGCCTGGGAAGCCCGCCTCGCGCAGCGCGCGGGCCAGGCCTTCCACGTCGGTCGCGCCTGCCACCGCGACCTCGCGGCGCTGCAGGTCGACCCGGACCTCAGCCCCCGGCGCGGCGCCGCGCAGCGCGGCCGTCACCGTACGGGCGCAGCCACCGCAGCCCAGGTTCGGAATGCTGAAAACGATCATGCCGATCTCCATTCGGCTACCAACTTGGGCCCTGCCATGGTGGCAAGGTCAAGGGATGCGTTGGTTCTTGGTCGACCCCGACATGCTTTGTCGCAAAACCCAGGGGTCCCGGCGTCGGTTCAAGGGACCGCTCCCGGAGCGCATTACGAAGTATGTCCCGGATGCCTCGGCGCGTTGTGGATGGTGGGCGCAGGGAGCAGCTTGTGGCGTGGATGCGGAAAACCCGGGCACGGCGCGGGTGCCCGGAGCGGGGGATGGTGCGATGACGAGGATGTCCGGTTTCGCGGCCGCGCTGCGACGGCTGGCGGGGGCCGCGGCGATGCTGGCGGTCCTGGCGGCGCCGGCGCTCGCGCAACGCCACGACCTGACGCTCGAGGAGCGCACGGTCAACATCAACGGCAGCGACCGCGCCGCCGTTACGGTCAACGGCCAGTTTCCCGGACCGTTGATCCGCCTGCGCGAGGGCAGCGAAGCGGTGATCCGGGTGACCAACCGGATGAACCAGCCGAGCAGCATCCACTGGCATGGGCTGCTCCTCCCGGCGTCGATGGACGGCTCGCCCGGCTTCAGCACGGACTTCGCGCGAGGCATCGGCCCCGGCGAGACCTTCGAGTACCGCTTCCCGGTGCGGCAGTCAGGCACCTACTGGTACCACGCCCACAACCTCGACCAGGAGCAGCGCGGCCTCTACGCGCCGATCGTTATCGATCCGCGCGAACCCGATCCCTTCCGCTACGACCGCGAGCACGTCGTGCAGCTTTCCGAATGGACCGACGAGCGGCCCGCGCGGGTGCTGCAGAACCTCAAGCGCGATCCGAGCTACTACAACTGGAACCGCCGCACGCTGGTCGACCTGGCGCGGGACCTGAACCGCGCGCCGGACGCCGAGGCGCGCCGGGCCACCGTGCGCGACCGGCTCGACTGGGCCGGGATGCGGATGGACCCGACCGACATCGCCGACATCACCGGCGCGACCTACCGCTACCTGGTCAACGGGTTCCGCCCCGAGACCCCCGCCACCCTGCTGTTCCGGCCGGGCGAACGGGTGCGGCTGCGGCTCATCAACTCGGGCGCCATGACCTATTTCGACGTCCGCATCCCCGGCCTGAGGATAACGGTGGTGCAGGCGGACGGGAACAACGTCCGGCCGGTGGTGGTGGACGAGTTGCGCATCGCGGTCGGCGAGACCTACGACGTCATCGTCGGGCCGCACGAGGACCGGCAGTACCAGTTCCTGGCGGAGACCATGGACCGCACCGGCTGGGCCAGGACCCGGCTGGCGACGCGCCTGGACGCCCCGGTCGAAGCCTTGCCCCAGCACCGCCCGCGGCCGGTTCTGAGCATGGCGGACATGTATATGAACCCGGGTCCAACGGGGCTCGACCGCGGCACGCCGCTGCCCGAACAGGACCAGCCGGGCCAGGTCGCGCCGATGGGCGGCATGAACCACGGCAGCACGTCCGCGCCACCCGGTAGCCCGGCCGTGGACCATGCGGCCATGGGCCACGGCAGCAGCAACCTCTCGGCGACCAGCCAGGCGACGGTGGACCACGCCGCGATGGGGCACGGCGCCCAAGGCAGCATGGCGCCGGGCGGCACCGCGCCGGCGGGCGCGCACGGCCCTGGAACGCCCGCGACGACAACGGCTGGCGGGATGCCGGTGCAGGCCGGGCACGACGGCATGGCGATGGCGGACCCCGTCGCGCACGACACCGGCGCGCCGCCCGGTGCCCGCGTGCTGTCGTACCGCGACCTGCGCCCGCTCCGCGCCGACCCGGAATTCCGGGCGCCCGACCGAACCATCGAGGTCCGGCTGACCGGCAACATGGAGCGCTACATCTGGTCGATGAACGGCAACGAGTTCTGGCGCGCCCAGCCGATCGTGGCCCGCCTCGGCGAGCGGCTGCGTGTTCGCTTCATCAACGAGACCATGATGAACCATCCGATGCACCTGCACGGCATGTGGATGGTGCCCGAACTCGGCAACGGCGCCTTCAATCCGCGCAAGCACGTGGTGAACTTCAAGCCCGGCACCGTGCAGGAGGTGGATTTCATCGTCGATGCCGAAGGCGACTGGGCGTTCCACTGCCACCTGCTCTACCACATGGAAGCCGGGATGATGCGGATCTTCCGGGTCGTGCGGGACGGCGCCCCCATGGCCGCCACGACCCCGCCGCGGCAGGTTGCCATGCCCGCCGCGCACAACCACTGACGGCGTGGGGCCGGCATGACCTTCAAGGCGATGAAAGGCGTGGCGGCGGGCCTGTTGGCCGTCGTGTTCGCTTCGGCCGCCCTGGCACAATCGGGCGGCGATCATGCCGTTCATGGAACGGCCGCACCGAACCCGCCCCCGGTCCCAGGGCTATCGCATTTGGATTCCTGATTCCGCGGAAACCTCAGCCAGTTTGAGCAGGCGATAGGGCATCGGCGGGGTCTGGGCGGCGGCCTTGGTCA
>JAABUN010005242.1_pt1 | contig 16333 bp, 13 predicted proteins | sample 5559311 | NCBI WGS metagenome assembly JAABUN01 (sample SAMN10711877, study PRJNA513370) | rock metagenome | isolation source: Antarctica rocks | place: Antarctica: Victoria Land, Siegfried Peak sud
ACTTCGATGCGGTGCTCAGCCAGCCCAACGCCATGTCGGACCTCCGGGTGCTGGCGGCGCTGGCCGAGGCCATGGGCTCCGACCTGGGCTTCCGCACGGCCGCGGGTGCCCGTGCCGACCTCGAGGAGCTGGGCACCTGGGAGGGTGCTCGCGCCTCGGCCCCCAATCTCGGGCCGGGGCGGACCTGGGCCCCTCTGGGGACCGCGCTGCTGCTGGCCAGCTGGCGGCTGGCCCTCGACGACAGCCGTGCCGTGGACGGCGAGCCGTTCCTGCTCGCCACCGCCCGGCCCCCCGTCGCGCGGATGAACCCGGCTACCGCCGCAGCGGTCGGCTTGAGTGCCGCGGTGACCGTGAGCGGCGCCGGTGGCTCCCTCACCTTCCCGCTCGAGACGGACCCGGCTATGGTCGAGGGCGTGGTGTGGCTGCCCGCGAAGGCGCCCGGGCAGGGCCTTGCCGAGCATCTCGGGGTGGGTGCGGGTGAGCTGGTCCGGGTCTCCGTCCCGGTGCCGACCTCGGTCCCTGGCGACCCGACCACCCAGGGGAGTGCTGCATGACCACGACCCTGTCCGCCCTGGTCCCGCTGGACCTCGGGCCGTTCCTCGCTGACCGCTGGTGGCTGGTGGCGCTCAAGGCGCTGCTGGCCCTGGTGGTGCTGCTGCTGCTGACGCTTTTCACCATCTGGTACGAGCGCCGCCTGGTCGCCTTCATGCAGCACCGCAAGGGCCCCAACATGAACGGCCCGTTCGGCCTGCTGCAGTCCCTGGCCGACGGCATGAAGCTGATGTTCAAGGAGGACTTCACGCCGAAGGCCGCCGACAAGGTCGTCTTCATGCTGGCCCCGTTCATCACCGCGGTGCCCGCTATCACGGCGTTCGCGGTGATCCCGATCGCCGGCGAGGTGCGGATCCCCTTCACCGACATCACCACCCCGCTGCAGGTCACCGACCTGCCCGTGTCGGTGCTGTTCATCGTGGCCGTGGCCTCGATCGGGGTGTACGGCATCGTCCTGGCGGGCTGGTCCTCCGGCTCCACCTACGCCCTGCTCGGGGCGCTGCGCTCCAGCGCCCAGGTGATCAGCTACGAGGTGGCGATGGGTCTCGCCCTCGTCGCCGTCTTCCTCTACGCCGGCTCGCTCTCCACGTCGGAGATCGTGGCCCGCCAGGCCGAGCCCGCCGTCACGATCTTCGGCCAGGACCTCCCGGTGTGGTTCGCGGTCCAGCTGATCCCCTCGTTCCTGATCTACCTGATCGCCATGGTGGGCGAGACCAACCGCGCCCCGTTCGACCTCCCCGAGGCCGAGGGCGAGCTGGTCGGCGGCTTCCACACCGAGTACTCCTCGATGCGGTTCGCGATGTTCTTCATGGCCGAGTACATGAACATGATCACCGTGTCGGCGCTGGCGACGACGCTGTTCCTCGGGGGCTACCACGCGCCGCTGCCTTTCAACCTGATCCCGGGGCTGGACTCCGGCTGGTGGGGCGTGCTGTGGTTCCTGCTCAAGGTCGTGCTGATGCTGTCGATCTTCGTCTGGCTGCGCGGGACGCTGCCCCGGCTGCGCTACGACCAGTTCATGCGGTTCGGCTGGCGTTTCCTGATCCCGATCTCGCTCGGCTGGATCCTGCTGGTCGCCACCTTCCGGGTCGGCCGCCGCGACGGCTGGTTCGCCACCCCGGTGTTCTGGGTCGTGGCCGGCGTCGTCTTCGTCGCCCTGCTCGTCGCCTCGATCTTCGGTGGTGAGTCCGAGGGTTCGCCCGACTCCGGCCCGGTGGGGGATTTCGACGCCTTCGCCGGCGGCTACCCGGTTCCCCCGATGGCCGGCCAGGAGCTGCCCGAGCTGGCTCAGGTGCTCCCCGGGGACACCGACCGGCCGCCTGCCCCCGCCCCCGACAGAGGAGACACCTGATGGGTCTCTTTGACCCGGTCGCCGGCTTCGGCGTCACGTTCCGCACCATGTTCCGCAAGACCTTCACCGAGGACTACCCGACCAAACCCAAGGTGACCGCGCCACGGTTCCACGGCCGGCACCAGCTGAACCGCTGGCCGGATGGGCTGGAGAAGTGTGTCGGCTGCGAGCTCTGCGCCTGGGCCTGCCCGGCTGACGCCATCTACGTCGAGGGGGCCCAGAACACCGATGAGGAGCGTTTCTCACCGGGCGAGCGCTACGGCCGCGTCTACCAGATCAACTACCTGCGCTGCATCCTGTGCGGGCTCTGCATCGAGGCCTGCCCCACCCGCGCGTTGACCATGACCAACGAGTTCGAGCTGGCCGACGACAGCCGCGACGCCCTGATCTATGAGAAGTCCGACCTGCTCGCCCCCCTGCTGCCCGGGATGGACGCGCCGCCGCACGATCGTCGCCTGGGCGACGACGAGCAGGCATACTTCCTCGGGCTGCCCGGCTCCGGTCGACCAGACGACCGGGCCGGCGACATCAGCGGCGCGGTGCCGCAGCCGATGAACCAGGGGTACCTCAACAAGGGGCGCACGGCCAAGGCCGGGGCGGGCGGGGAGTGAGCACGATGGTCGTACCGATGGTCACCGGGGCGGAGGTGGCCTTCTGGCTGCTGGCGCCGGTGATGGTGCTGGCCGCGCTGGGGATGATCCTGTCCCGCAAGCCGGTGCACTCCGCCCTGTGCCTGGCGACGGTGATGATCTCGCTGGCCGTGCAGTACGCCGCCCAGGACGCGCCCTTCCTGTTCGCCGTGCAGATCATCGTCTACACCGGCGCGATCCTCATGCTGTTCCTGTTCGTGCTGATGCTGGTCGGTGTCGACGCGGCCGACTCCCTCGTCGAGACGATCAAGGGTCAGCGGCCGCTGGCGATCCTCGCCGGCCTCGGCTTCGGCGCCCTGCTGGTGCTCGCCGTCGGCAATGCCGTGGTGGGCGAGGCGGCCGGGCTGGCCGTGCCCAACACCGAGAACGGTGGGAACGTCCAGGGGATCGCTGCCCTGCTGTTCAACCGCTACGTCTTCGTCTTCGAGGCCACCTCGGCGCTGCTGATCACCGCCGCGGTCGGAGCCATGGTGCTGGCGCACCGCGAGCGGCTGACCAAGAAGCTCACCCAGGCCGACCTGGTCGGGGACCGACTGCGGCGCTACGCCGCTACCGGTGAGCACCCCGGTCCGCTGCCGACGCCGGGGGTCTTCGCCCGGCACAACGCGGTCGACACCCCGGCACTGCTGCCCGACGGCAGCGTCTCCGAGCTCAGCGTCTCGGCCACCCTGCGGGCGCGCGGGGAGATCCTCGAGGGGTCCGACCTGGTCCGGCCGATCGAGTCCACCGTCGCGGGCCTGACCCCCGACCCGGGCGATCAGGATCCGCCTCCGCACCGCTCGGGGCCGTCGGCGGGGGAGGGCGGCCGGTGAACCCCGACCACTACATCGTGTTGTCGGCGATCCTGTTCACCATCGGCACGGTGGGGTTCATGACCCGCCGCAACGCCATCGTCGCCTTCATGTGCGTCGAGCTGATGCTCAACGCCGCGAACCTGGCCCTGGTCACCTTCTCGCGGGTCCACGGCACCCTGGACGGCCAGATCGCCGCCTTCTTCGTGATGGTGGTGGCGGCGGCCGAGGTGGTCGTCGGGCTGGCCATCATCATCACAATCTTCCGCACCCGCCGATCGGCCTCGGTCGACGACGCGAACCTGTTGAAGTTCTAGGGGACGTCGATGCTCGCACTGGAAGTCCTCACCCCCGTCGCCGCCACCGGCCTGTTCTCGCTCGCCTGGCTGATGATCGTCATCCCGGCGGCCAGCGCCGCGCTGCTGCTGCTGGTCGGCCGCGCCGGCAACGCCTGGGGGCACCTGCTCGGGACGGTGGCCCCGTTCGCCTCGTTCGTCATCGGCCTGCTGCTCTTCGGCCAGCTGCTCGGCCGCGACGAGGCCGGCCGCTCGGTCACCGTGCCGCTGTACGAGTGGTTCGCCAGCGGGCGGTGGAACATCGGCGTCGGCCTGCTGGTCGACCAGCTCTCGATCGTCTTCGTGCTGCTGATCACCGGGGTCGGCGGGCTGATCCACGTCTACTCTATCGGCTACATGGCCCATGACGAGCGCCGCCGCCGCTTCTTCGGCTTCCTCAACCTCTTCATCGCGGCGATGCTGCTGCTGGTCCTCGCCGACAACTACCTGGTGCTGTTCGTCGGCTGGGAGGGCGTCGGACTGGCGTCCTACCTGCTGATCGGCTTCTGGTCCCACAAGCCGTCGGCCGCCACCGCGGCCAAGAAGGCGTTCGTCGTCAACCGCGTCGGCGACATCGGGATGAGCCTGGCGATCATGTTCATGCTCTACCTCTTCGGCTCCTCGGCCTTCGCCGACGTCAACGCTGGCGCCCCGTCGATGCCGCCGCTGGTGGCGACCGTGCTGGGCCTGCTGCTGCTCCTCGGGGCGTGCGGCAAGTCCGCCCAGGTGCCGCTGCAGTCCTGGCTGCTGGACGCGATGGAGGGCCCGACGCCGGTGTCCGCGCTGATCCACGCGGCCACCATGGTCACCGCGGGGGTGTACCTGGTCACCCGCAGCCACGCGGTCTTCGCCGAGTCCGAGGCCGCCAGCACCGCGGTGGTCGTCGTCGGCACGGTGACCCTGCTGTTCGGCGCGTGGATCGGCTGCGCGAAGGACGACATCAAGAAGGTCCTCGCCGGCTCCACGATGAGCCAGATCGGCTACATGATGCTGGCCGCCGGCATCGGCCCGGCCGGCTACGCGTTCGCGATCTTCCACCTGCTGACCCACGGCTTCTTCAAGGCCAACATGTTCCTGGGCGCGGGCTCGGTCATGCACGGCATGGACGACGACGTGAACATGCGGCACTACGGCGGCCTGGCCAAGCCGATGCGGATCACCTTCATCACCTTCGCCGCTGGCTACCTGGCCATCATCGGCTTCCCGTTCTTCGCCGGGTACTACTCCAAGGACCACATCATCGAGGCGGCCTTCGAGCACAACGCCGTCATCGGGGTGCTGGCGCTGCTGGGTGCCGGCGTCACCGCCTTCTACATGACGCGGCTGATGCTGATGACCTTCTTCGGCGCGAAGCGCTGGGAGCCTGACGTCCACGCGCACGAGTCCCCGCTGGTGATGACGCTGCCGCTGGTCGTGCTGGGCGCCGCCTCGGTCGTCGGGGGCCTGGTCCTCAACAACTGGATCGCGGGCTGGCTGCACCCCGCCACCGGCGGCGCGCCGGCGGGGGAGGAGGCGGCCCCCGGACTGCTGCACTTCTCTCTTGTCGGCGTCCTCACCCTCCTCGTCGTCGCGGCCGGGGTGGCAGTCAGCGTCGCCCTGTTCGGGCCGCGCCGCACCATCGCGGCCGAGCAGCCCGCCAGCCGATCGCCCCTGACCATCGCCGGTCGCCGGGACCTGTACGGCGACGCCGTCAACGAGGCGGTCTTCATGCGCCCCGGCCTGAAGATGACCGCCGGCCTGCAGCGTTTCGACGCAGCCGGGGTCGACGGCGTGGTGGCGGGCACCGGGACCGCCCTGTCCGAGTTCTCCAGCCGCCTCCGCCGGGTCCAGAACGGCTTCGTCCGCACCTACGCCCTGACGATGATGGCGGGCGCAGCCGTCGTCGGGGCCGTCCTCGTGCTCGGCCGGCTGGGCTGAGGAAGAGATGACCACCATGAACCTGCCCTGGCTCACGATCCTCGCCGTCCTGCCCGCGCTCGGCGGGCTGGTGCTGGTGCTGGTGGGGGCCCGCGCCGCCAAGCAGATCGCGCTGGCCACCGCACTGCTCACCCTGGTCGTGGCGCTCGTCGTCGCCGCTGGCTACACACCCGGCGGGGGGATGCAGCTCAGCGAGCAGGTGGCCTGGATCAAGCCCCTCGGCGCCTTCTACGCGCTCGGCCTGGACGGCATCGGCCTGACCCTGGTGCTGCTGGTGGTCATCGTGACGCCGGTGGTCGTGCTGGCCAGCTGGCGCGACCTCGACGAGCCGGCACCGCGGCTCCCGGGGGCGGCGACGGCGTTGGCCCCGAAGTACGACAGCCGGGTGTTCTTCGCCCTGGTGCTGGCGGTGGAGACCTGTGCGCTGTTCCTGTTCCTGGCCACCGACGTCTTCTTGTTCTACGTGTTCTTCGAGGTCATCCTCATCCCGATGTACTTCCTGATCGGCGGCTTCGGGCCGACGGCCAAGCGCTCGGCCGCAGCGGCGAAGTTCCTGATCTTCGGTCTGCTCGGCGGCTTCGTGATGCTGGCCTCGGTGATCGGGCTCTACGTCCTGTCGGCGGCCGACGGCTCGCCCAGCTATCTGCTGAGCGACCTGACCCAGCTGGACATCGGCACCTCGACGGGTCGCTGGCTGTTCATCGGATTCATGTTCGCCTTCGCCATCAAGGCGCCACTGTTCCCGCTGCACACCTGGCTGCCCGACGCGGCCGAGGAGTCAAGCCCGGGCGGCGCGACCATGATGGTCGGCGTGATGGACAAGATCGGCACCTTCGGGATGATCCGGTTCTGCCTCGGCCTATTCCCCGAGGCCAGCCAGTGGGCCACCCCGGTGGTCGTCGTGCTGGCCACCATCTCGATCCTGTACGGGGCCGCGCTGGCCATCGGCAGCCGCGACATCATGCGGTTCATCGCCTACACCTCGATCAGCCACTTCGGCTTCATCGTGCTGGGCATCTTCGCCCTGACCACCCAGAGCCTGGCCGGATCGACGCTCTACATGCTCAACCACGGGCTGTCGACGGCCGCCCTGTTCGTCGCGGCCGGCTACCTGGTCCGCCGCGGCGGCTCGCGGGACATGCACGCCTACGGCGGGGTGCAGAAGGTCGCGCCGGTGCTCGCCGGGCTGATGCTGTTCGCCGGACTGTCGACCCTGTCCCTGCCCGGGCTGTCGAGCTTCGTCTCGGAGTTCATGGTGCTGGCCGGCACGTTCAGCCGCTACCCGGGCGTGGCCATCGTCTCGACGCTGGCCATCGTGCTGGCCGCGCTCTACATCCTGATCATGTACCAGGCCACGATGACCGGTCCGTTGAACCCCCGGCTGCAAGCCGAGCCGATCCGCGACCTCAGCGGCCGGGAGCGGCTGGCCATGGCGCCGCTGGTGCTGCTGATCATCGCGCTCGGGGTCTTCCCGCGGCCGATGCTCGACGCGATCAACCCGGCGGTCCAGGCGACCATGAGCCGGGTCGGGGTGAGCGACCCGCAGCCGCGGGTCAGTGCAGAGGGAGGCCGCTGATGACCACGAGCGAGACGGTGGTGCTGGCCATCACCGCGCCGAACCTCGACTACGGCCTCCTGATGCCGTTCATCCTGGTCTTCTCCGGGGCCTGCCTCGGCATCCTGGTCGAGGCCCTGGTGCCGCGCGAGCTGCGCCGCGCTGTGCAGATCGCTCTGACGGTGCTGACCATCGGTGCGGCCTTCGCGGTCAACGCGCTGAACTGGGCGGCGGACCGGATGGGCGTCGCCGCCGTCGGTTCGCTGACCGTCGACGGGCCCACGGCGTTCATCTGGGCGCTGCTGCTCGTGCTGGGGCTGGTCTCGATCCTCACCTTCGGTGAGCGCGCCGTCGGCAGCGCCTTCGCCGCCCAGGCCGCCACCGTGCCCGGCACCGACGCCGAGCGCGAAGCCATCGAGAGCCGGGTCGAGCACACCGAGGTGTTCCCGCTGGCGCTCTTCGCGCTGTCCGGGATGATGATGTTCCCGGCGTCGAACGACCTGATCGCCATGTTCGTGGCCCTCGAGGTGCTGTCGCTGCCGCTGTACCTGCTCTGCGGCCTGGCCAGGCGCCGGCGGCTGCTCTCCCAGGAGGCAGCCCTCAAGTACTTCCTGCTGGGGGCCCTGTCCTCGGCGATCTTCCTCTACGGTGTCGCGCTGCTCTACGGCTACGCCGGCTCCTTCGAGCTCGCCGCCATCGACGCGGCGATCACCCTGGGTCAGGCCAGCCCCGGCCTGCTGCTGGCCGGGATGGGCCTGGTCGCGATCGGCCTGCTCTTCAAGTTCGGCGCCGTCCCGTTCCACTCCTGGACCCCCGACGTCTACGCCGGCGCTCCCACCCCGGTCACCGGGTTCATGGCCGCCTGCACCAAGGTCGCGGCGATCGGCGCGCTGCTCCGCGTCTTCTACGTAGGACTCGGCGCCGACCGCTGGGACTGGCAGCCGCTGATGTCGATCGTCGCCGTGGCCACCATGGCGCTCGGCTCCCTGCTGGCCATCACCCAGACCGACATCAAGCGGATGCTGGCGTACTCCTCGATCGCGCACGCCGGCTTCATCATGACCGCGTTCGTCGGAGCCTCCCAGGCCGCCACCGGCGCCCCGGCGGGCTCGCTCACGAGCGTCTCGTCGATCCTGTTCTACCTGGTGGCCTACGGCGCCGCCACGATCGGCGCCTTCGCCGTCGTCACGATGGTCCGCGACACCAGCGGCGAGGCGACCCTGCTGACCAGCTGGACCGGCCTGGGCCGCCGGTCCCCGCTGACCGCGATCGTGTTCTCGGTCTTCCTGCTGAGCTTCGCCGGCATCCCCCTGACCAGCGGGTTCGTCGGCAAGTGGGCCGTCTTCGCGGCGGCCTGGACGGGCGGCGCGCGCTGGCTCGTCGTCGTCGCCGTGGTGGTCAGCGTCGTCGCCGCCTACTTCTACATCCGCGTGATCGTGCTGATGTTCTTCACCGACCCGGAGCCTGGACAGGCCACCGACGCCGACGTCGTGGTCGCCCGACCGCAGGCCGTCACGCTCCTCGCTGTCGGCGTCGGCGTGGTCGCCACCGTCGCGCTGGGGGTCTTCCCCGGGCCGGTGCTCGCCCTCGCGCAGCAGGCCGGAGAGTTCATCCGGTGAGTCCAGGGTCACCCCGATCGTGGCCCGGTCGGTTGGCGTCCGCAGATAGGCTGGCGCCAGCCACTGGTCGGTGAGCGAAGGAGCGATGTGCTAGCAGAGGGAACGCGTGACGACATCTTCGAGATGAGCGTGCGCGGTCAGCTCGAGGCCGTCGAGACGGCGCTGCTGCGGGCGGCCGAGGCCGAGACCCCGATGGTCACCGAGGCCGCGCAGCACATCATCGCCGCCGGCGGCAAGCGCTTCCGCCCCCTGCTCGTCACCCTCACCGCCCAGCTGGGGCCCGCCGCGGTGGACGACGACGTGGTGAAGGCCGCCGTCGTCGTCGAGCTCACCCACGTCGCCAGCCTCTACCACGACGACGTGATGGACGAGGCCCGGATCCGTCGCGGCTCGGTCAGCGCCAACTCGCGGTGGGGCAACACCGTGGCCATCCTGGTGGGTGACTTCCTGTTCGCCCGGGCCTCAGACCTGGTCTCGGAGCTGGGCGCGGACTACGTCTCGATCCAGGCACGCACCTTCGCCCGGCTGGTCCAGGGCCAGATCGCCGAGACCGTCGGCCCCCAGGCCGGTGCGGACCCGCTTGACCACTACCTGCAGGTGGTGGCCGACAAGACCGCCGCGCTGATCTCCACCTCGGCGCTGTTCGGTGCCAAGATCTCCGGCTGCTCCCCGGCCCTGCAGCAGCGGATGGGCGAGTTCGGGGAACAGATCGGCCTGGTCTTCCAGCTCAGCGACGATATCATCGACATCACCTCCGACGTCGCCGGCAAGACCCCCGGCACCGACCTGCGCGAAGGCATCCCGACGCTGCCGACACTGCTGGCCCGCCGGTCCACCGACCCGGCCGACGCGCGGCTGCTCGAGCTGCTGGACTCCGACCTGCGGGAGGACGCCGCGCTGGCCGAGGCCCTCACCCTGCTCCGCCGGCACCCGGCCATCGCACAGACCCGCGCCGAGGTCGAGCGGCGGGCTGACGCGGCCCGGAACCTGCTGGACGGCCTGCCGGTCGGTCCCGCCCGGCTCGCCCTGGAGGAGCTGTGTACGTCGGTGGTCACCCGCTCGGTCTGAGGGGCTCTCACGTCACCAGGCCCCGTCGGCGGTAGCCCGTGACGCCGACCGCCGCCAGCACCCCGGCGACTCCGAGCAGCACGATCGGACCGCCGGCCGTGACCGGACCCCCCAGGTAGCTCGGGGTGTGGCTGAAGGGGGTGAGGTCGCGCACCCCGTCGGGCAGGCCGAGGGCCGCGCCCAGCAGGCCCACGACGGCACAGGCCGCGAGCACCGACCAGGCCACCGCAGTCGCCCGCGGAAGCCAGCCGACGCACAGCATTGCCACCCCTGCGAACACCAGCGCCGCCGGAGCCTGGAGCAGCGCCGCCAACAGCAGACGACCCGCCTCCCGGGCCGGCCTGGGGGTCTGCAGACCGTAGGTCAGCCCAGCGCCCAGCCCGGCGCCCAGCAGGCCGAGCAGGACGGTGCCAGCTCCGACGACGACATGGGCCAGCGCCCACTGCTGGCGGGTCACCGCAGCGGCGAGCACCAGCTCGGAGCGGCCGGACGTCTCCTCGCCGCGCAGCCGGAGGACGACGGCCACGGCGGCGGCAGCAGCCGGCAACCCCAGGATGCCCATCACGGTGGCGAAGTAGGCGTCGACGATCGTCCCGTTGCCCTGGGCCTCGAAGTAGGCCCGTAGGCCCGGGGTCGCGTCCAGCAGGGCGCTGACGGTGCTTCCGGCGGAGGCGTAGACCACGCCACCTGCCAGCAGCCCCAGGCTCCAACCCAGCACGCTGCCGCGCAGCAGCCGGCCGGCGAGAGCCAGCGGGGAGGCCAGACCTGGCCGGGCCTGGTCCGGCCTGCGCCGCTCGGCGACCAGGCCTGCGCCGAGGTCGCGCCGGGCTGCCAGGGCGATGGCCGCCGCAGCGAGCAGCGCCGCTACCCCCATCGGCGCCAGCAGGCGGCCCCACTGCTCGCCCGCGTACGGCTGGACCGCCTGCGCCCAGCCGATGGGTGAGGCCTGCGACCACGACGAACCGGTGAGGTCGCCGACGGCGCGCACCACGAAGGCGGCGGCCAGCGCGGCCGACCCCACGGCGCTGACCAGCCGAGCGCTGCGGCTGAGCTGGGCCAGCACCCCGGTCAGGCCGGTGAAGACCCAGCCGCCCGCCGCGATCGCCAGCCCGAAGGCCACGCTGCCGGCGACCGGCAGGCCCTGGGCCGCCAGCCCCCCGCCGACCAGCAGCGCGGCCAGCAGCTGCGCTGCGCAGGTGACGCCCAGCGCCGACACCGTGCCGGCCGCCCGGCCCACGGCCGCGGCCCGGGTCAGCTCGGCCCGGCCGTCCTCCTCCGCGGCCCGGACGTGCCGGGCGACGGTGAGCACCCCCAGCAGCCCGAGCACGACCACCGCAAACCCGGTCGAGCGCCAGGCGGTCAGCCCGCCCAGGGTGTCCAGGCCGACCGGTGGACCGGTGAAGGCGACGAGAAGCGGGCTGGCGGCCCCGGTCGCCGCGAAGGCCTCCCGGTCGGCCTGGGTCGGGTAGAGGGTCTCGAACGCCCGGGGGATCGGCAGCGTCAGCAGGGCCAGGGCCAGCGCCCACACCGGCAGCCGCAGCCGGTCCAGTCGCAGGGTCAGCCTGCTCAGCGCCCAGCCGCCGGTCAGCACGCTCACCGTGCGGCCCGGTCGGGCACGTCGTCGAGTACGTCCCCGTACTGGCGCAGGAACAGCTCCTCCAGGCTCGGCGGTCGGCTGACGAGCGAATCGACACCGGCTGCGGCCAGCCGCTCGAGGACCGCCGGCAGCTGGTCGGTGTCGACCTCCAGCCGGGTCCGCCGGCCCTCACGGCGCAGGTTGTGCAGCCCTGGCAGGTCGGCCAGGCCGGCCACCTCGGTGGTCGTCTCGACGTCCATCACGGTGCGGGTGAGGTGCCGCAGGTCGGCCAGGGAGCCCGCCTGCACGGTCCGTCCGGCCCGGACCAGCGTCACCCGGTCGCACAGCGCCTCGACCTCGGCCAGGATGTGGCTGGAGAGCAGGATGGTCCTCCCGTCGGCACGGAGCTGGCCGACGCAGCGGGTGAAGACCGACTCCATCAGCGGGTCGAGCCCCGAGGTCGGCTCGTCGAGCAGGTAAAGCTCGACGTCGCAGGCCAGGGCGGCGACCAGCGCCACCTTCTGCCGGTTGCCCTTGGAGTAGGCACGGACGCGCTTGGTCGGGTCCAGCTCGAACTGCTCGAGCAGGGCGGCCCGCCGGCGCGGGTCGGCCCCGCCCCGGAGCCGCGTCAGCACGTCGATGGTCTCCCCACCCGTCAGCGTCGGCCACAGGCTGACATCCCCCGGGACGTAGGCCAGCCGGCGGTGCAGGGCGACCGCGTCGCGCCACGGGTCGCCGCCGAGCAGCTCGACCCGACCGCTCGTCGCGCGCAGCAGGCCGAGGAGGACCCGGAGGGCTGTGGTCTTGCCGGCCCCGTTGGGCCCGAGGAACCCGTGCACCTCCCCGGCGCTCACCTGCAGGTCGAGCCCGTCGAGCGCCCGGGTGGAGCCGAAGGTCTTGACCAGCCCTGACACCATGATGGCCTGCCCCATGGCGACACGATACGCTTGATTCAAAAATCTGTGAAGGTTCCGAATGCTTCAGGTGAGAGGTGGGACCGGTGGCCGAGCACGATCCCCAGGACCGGGGTGCCTTCGTCGAGCGCTACGCCGCCGTCCTGGTCGGAGCGGGCGTGCCGCGGCTGCCCGCCCGGCTGTTCGGTGCCGTGGTCTGCTCGGAGTCCGGCGCGCTGACGGCGGGGGAGCTCTCGGAGCAGCTGCAGGTGAGTGCCGGCGGGGTGTCGGGCGCTGTCCGCTACCTGATTCAGGTGGGTCTGCTGCGCCGGGAGCACGTGCCCGGCAGCCGCCGAGACCGCTACCGCCTGCTCGACGAGTCCTGGTACCAGACGATGCTGGCCCGCTCCCCGGTGGTCGACCAGCTGATCGAGGTCAGCGCCGAGGGGGTCCTGGCCCTAGGACCGGACAGCAGGGCGGCCCGGGGGCTCGCGGAGAGCCGGGACTTCCTGGTCTTCCTGCGGGGCGAGCTCGACGCGGCGCTGCAGCGGTGGGCCGAGCGCCCGCGCGACGAGCCTGGCGGGCGGTGACGCTCAGCCGGCCTGTCGGTCGCCGGCCAGGATTGACGTTCGCCCGCTCCCGAGGGCGGCCCCGGGCGAAGTGCGCGTTCTCCTCGAGCAACCCGTCGTGGTGGCCTCCGGCACTCATCTCGCCCGCAGCCACCCGGAGGGCGTCCCGGGCCAGCCGCACCTCCCGCGGGGTCTGCACCCCACGTGGACGTCGAACTCCCCGTGCAGGTTCGGCCCGCCCCATGCTGACGCCCTCCACGACCAGGTGGGTGATCCCGGCCTGCACCTCGACGGCACCAGCACGGCCCCGCGCGTCCCCGGGCCGCCGACCGGTCGGCGACGGCCCGGCCTGCAGGGACCGGCCTCAGCCCGCCGTCGAGCAGCAGGTCGGCCCAAGCCGCACCCCGCGGTGCCAGGCCAGGTCGTCAGTGTGCACGACCGCCGCGCGGGGCAGCGCGCCAGCGAGCCGACCGGCTCAGGGTTTCCTTGCCGCTGGAGGAGCCTGCCGTCGACCCGCGACCAGCAGCGGCCGATGGGTCGGCAGATCCGGCAGCTGCGCCACCAGCTCGTCGAGCCAGCTCATCCGGTGGTGCGACACAGGCTCGGTCCTGCCCGACTCCGCAGCTGCGGACGGGACCGGGGCTTCTCGCCGGGGGAGCCCGTACTCTCTCTCCTGGGTCTCACGCCTGATCTCATCAGCGGCCGCGGGTACGACGCGACGGCACGGAGCGACCCAGAACAGGTAGGACGAACCATGCAAAAGTCGTCGTTGACCGCGTTAGCCCGCGAGCAGCTGGAGCTGGCCCTGAGTGCCTCGAGCGGACGGAGCGCGTCCACGGTGTACGGGGGCCACGAGCACACTCTCCGTCAGACGGTGATCGCCTTGATCGGTGGCCGCACGCTGGACGAGCACGCGAACCCGGGGGAGGCGACCGTCCAGGTTCTTCGTGGACGGGTGGTGTTGAGGGCTGGTGACCAGGCCTGGCCGGGGTCATCGGGTGACCTTCTCATCGTCCCGGACTCCCTGCACAGCCTGGAAGCGCTCGAGGATGCGGTCGTCCTGTTGACGGTGGCGAAGAAGCTCACCAGATTTTGACCCGCTGCTCCTCGGGCAGCCACAGCCCGTCGGACTGGGTCACCCCGAACGCCTCGTGGAAAGCCTCCAGGTTCGCCACGATCTGGTTGCAGCGGAACTCGTTCGGCGAGTGCGGGTCGGTGGCCAGCCGCTGCTGGACCGTCTCCGCCCGGGCCTTGGACTGCCAGATGGCGCCCCAGCTCAGGAAGAACCGCTGCTCCGGGGTGTAGCCGTCGACCGGATCCGACGACGCGCCCTCGGTGGCGATCCGGTGCGCCAGGTGGGCGATGGTCAGCCCACCCAGGTCGCCGATGTTCTCCCCGATGGTGAGCCGGCCGTTCACGTGCTGGCCGCCACCCAGCTCGGGCTCCAGCCCTTCGTACTGCTCGATCAGCGCGGCGGTCCGGGTCTCGAACGCCTCGCGGTCCTTGGCGGTCCACCAGTCCCGCAGCGCACCGTCACCGTCGCAGGTCGAGCCCTGGTCGTCGAACCCGTGCCCGATCTCGTGCCCGATCACCGCGCCGATGCCGCCGTAGTTCACGGCATCGTCGGCGTCGGCGTTGAAGAACGGCGGCTGCAGGATGGCGGCCGGGAAGACGATCTCGTTCTTCAGCGGGTGGTAGTAGGCGTTGACGGTCTGCGGGGTCATCAGCCACTCCTCCCGGTCCACCGGTGCACCGATCTTGGCCACCGACCGCTCGACCTCGAAGGCTGCGGCCCGCATGACGTTGCCCAGCAGGTCGTTCGCCACGACCTCCAGCGCGGAGTAGTCACGCCACCTCGTTGGGTAGCCGATGTGCGGACGGAACTTCGCGAGCTTGTCGAGCGCCTGCTCCTTGGTCTCCTCGGTCATCCACTCCAGCTGGTTGATCGAGCGGCGGTAGGCCTCGATGAGGTTGGCCACCAGGGTGTCCATCCGCTCCTTGGCGGTGAGGGAGAAGTGACGCTCCACGTACACCCGACCGACCGCCTCCCCCAGCGCGCTTTCGACCAGGGCGACGCCGCGCTTCCAGCGCTCCTTCAGCTGGGGGGTGCCCGACAGCACGGTGCCGTAGAAACGGAACCGCTCGTCGACGAAGGCGCTCGAGAGGTAGGGCGACAGCGAGGAGACCAGCTTCCAGCGGGCCCAGGCCCGCCAGGCTGGCAGCCGGTCCTCGGTCAGCAGGCCGGCGACCTCGGGGAAGAACGACGGCTGCGCGACGACGAGATCGGCCACCGCGGCCTCGGGGACGCCGGCGCCGGCGAGGAAGGCTCGGAAGCACAGGTCGGGAGCCTCGGCGACGAAGGCGTCCAGGGTGCGGAGGTTGTACATCGCCCGCATGTCGCGGCATCTGACCTTGTCCCAGTGGGCGGCGGCGATGTCGGTCTCCAGCGCCACGACGGCGTCGGCCAACGTGTCGGCGTCGGTCGTGCCGGCCAACGCGAGAGTGGCGGCGACGTGGGCGCGGTAGGCCGCCCGGATCTCGACGTAGGTGTCCTCGCGGTAGTACGCCTCGTCGGGCAGGCCCAGACCGGACTGCCCGACGAACATCACGGTGCGGTTCGGATCGCCCGGGTCGGACTCGGCCTCCAGCCCCACCAGGCCGGCGACGCCGCGGCGGGCGAACCCGCCGACCAGCCGCATCAGCTCCTCGGGCGTGCTGACGGCGTCGATCCGCGCCAGCGGAGCGGTGAGGGGGGACGCGCCGGCCGCCTCGATGGCGTCGGCATCCATGAAGCTGGCGTACAGGTCGGCGATCTTGGCCTCGTCGCTGCCCTGGGCGCCACCCTCGGAGCTGGTGATGATGTCGCGGACGGCGGCTTCGGCGTTGTCGCGGAGGTCGACGAACGAGCCGATCAGCGGCTTGTCGTCGGGGATGTCGGTCCGGGCCGCCCAGCCGCCGTTGACGTGCCGGTACAGGTCGTCCTGGACGCGGACCGAGTGGTCGAAGGCGTCGAGGTCCAGGGCGGGGGTGGGGGTGCGGTGGGTCACCGTCCGAGCCTACTCAGAGCCTCGGGCCTCGTCCGGAGCGCCCAGACGCCACCTGTCCCGGGTGGGCGCGAGGGCCGAGACACCGCCGTCACGCCGAGGACACCTCGTCGACCGGCACCGCTGCCATCCGGATCCGGCCCCGCTCCAGGGGGCACCGCACCATCTGAGCATCCCCCGGTGCGACGACCCCGTCCTCCACGATGTCGAGTCCTTCCCGCCTCGCCGTGCCCGTACCCGTGAGCACGGCCCCGCAGTCCCAGGAGACCCCCGATACGAGTCCCCCTCCACGTCCACATCTGCAGGGCGGCCGTGCTGGCGGCCTGGGGGCCGGACGCCGGCAAGCGCTGAGCACCTCTGGACAACCGCTCGTCACGGGTGCAGCATAGAATTCATCAGACGATGAATTACGG
>JAABUN010005244.1_pt1 | contig 16327 bp, 11 predicted proteins | sample 5559311 | NCBI WGS metagenome assembly JAABUN01 (sample SAMN10711877, study PRJNA513370) | rock metagenome | isolation source: Antarctica rocks | place: Antarctica: Victoria Land, Siegfried Peak sud
CGCAACCGCCGGTCTGCCGGCCGGCTCGACGCTGCGGGCCCTGTCCGCCGCCCGGAGCACCGCCGGCTTCTCCACCGTGGGGGTCACCTGGGCGGCCGACCGCGGCCTGGCACCGCTCGCCGCCTCGGTCCGTATCCACTCCGCCGGTCGCTGGAGCGCCTGGACCGACCTCGGCGGCGCCGACGATGTGGCACCCGACGCCGGGTCGGTGGACGTGCGCGGTCACACCGTGCGCACCGGCACCTCGCCGCTGTGGGCCGGGCCATCGGACGGCGTACAGGCCCGGGTGGCGCTCACCGGACCGGGACGTGCCCCCCGCGACCTGCGGGTCGACCTCATCGACCCGGGGACCTCGGCCGCGGACAAGAGCTTCGGTACGCCGGCCGCGCCGCCGTCGGCCGCCGCCGCTGCGCCGGGCCTGCCGACGGTCATCCGCCGGGCCCAGTGGGGCGCCGACGAGTCGATCCGCAAGGGCGCCCCGAGCTACTCGGCGACCGTCAAGATCGGCTTCGTGCACCACACCGACACGTCGAACGTCTACACCGCCGCCCAGTCGGCCTCGATCGTCCGCAGCATCTACGCCTACCACGTGCTCAGCAACGGGTGGAGCGACATCGGCTACAACTTCCTCGTCGACCGGTACGGCCAGATCTTCGAGGGCCGGTACGGCGGCCTGGACCGGCCGGTCATCGGCGCGCACACGGGTGGCTTCAACACCGACTCCTTCGCCGGCTCGCTCATCGGCAACTTCACCGCCTCCACACCGCCGGCCGCCATGATCTCCTCGCTGGAACGGCTGTTCGCCTGGAAGCTGTCGCTGACCTATCGAGACCCCTACCGCAACGACTACCTGACCTCCGCCGGCGGCGGGACCGACAAGTGGCCGGTCGGCCAGAACGTCGCCTTCCACGTGATAGCCGGGCACCGCGACGCCGGCAACACGACCTGCCCGGGCGACGTCGTCTACAACATGCTGCCGCGGATCCGTGCCGACGTCCGCGCGCTGATGACTCCGGGCATCGTCAACCCGACGATCACGTCCGCGCACGGGGTGGTCCGGATGACCGCGGGGTTCATCACCACCCAGTCATGGACGCTGACCATCACGAGCCTGGCCACCGGGGTAGTCGTACGCCGGTACGCCGGCGGCCCCACGACCGGGATCGACGTGAGCTGGCCGCGCACCGACGCAGCCGGTGTGCTGGTGCGCTCGGGTCAGTACCGCATCGACCTGGCCAGTGGTGCCGGGGGCGTCAGCGCTCGACCATGGAGTCCGGCGGTCGGTGTGGTCGGCTGGGACCCCGGCGCCGGCGCGGCCTCGGCCGCGGCCGGAACCCTGGACGTGTTCGCCGCGGCACCGGGCGTGGCGCTGGCCCACTACGCGTGGAACAACGGGTCCGGCTGGTCGGTGCGCCCGGCCATCCCGGACGGGTCGCTGCGCGGCGGCCCGGCGGTCGTCGTCGCGGGCAGCGATCTGCAGGTCTTCGTCCGCGGGACTGATGACGCGCTGTACCAGAAGGTGCAAGGGAGCGGCGGCGGCTTCGGCGGCTGGGTCAGCTGGGGTGGCCGGCTGACCTCGCAGCCGGCGGCGGTGGCCGACGGGGACGCTACGTCGGTCTTCGTCCGCGGCACCGACTGGGCGCTCTACCGGCAGGTTGCCGACGCTACCGGCCGGCGCTCGCCCTGGATCCGGCTCGGCGGCGTACTGAGCCCCGGCACCGTCGCCGGCGTGACCCGGACCGCGCCCGGGTCGTTCACCGTCCTGGTGCACGGGGTGGACGGAGCGCTGTGGCAGCGCCGGCTGGCACCCGGTTTCGACTCCGGTTGGGCCAGCCTCGGTGGTGCCCTGATCGGTGACCCGGCGGCCGTGTCCGCGAGCCCCGGGCGGATCGACCTGTTCGTCCGCGGTACCGACGACGCCCTGTGGCACCGATCGTCGGTGAGCCCCGGTGCCTGGTCGGGTTGGACGAGCATGGGTGGCGTGCTGGCGTCGTCTCCGGCCGTGGCGGCGTCCGCTACCGGAAAGCTGGACGTCATCGTGCGGGGGTCCGACGGGATGCTGTACCAGAAGAGCAGCGCGACCGGCTGGCTGGGCTGGACCCGGATCCCCTGACCGCCGGGTCTAGGCGGAGGCCAGCCGATAGGCGGCCAGGGTGCGCTCGGCGCAGCGGCGCCAGCTGAACAGGGCGGCGCGCCGCCGCCGGTCCTCGATCATCGGTGGGTCACCCCGGCCGGCGTCGAGGACGGCTCCGAGGGCGGCGGCCAGTGCCGCCGCGTCTCCCACCGGCACGAAGGTGGCGGCCGCACCGAGCACCTCGCGCAGGACCGGCAGGTCGCTGACGACCACCGGCGTGCCGCAGGCGAGCGCCTCGAGCGGCGTCAGCCCGAAGCCCTCGTAGCGGGAGGGCAACACCAGAGCGGCGGCGGCGGCCATCAGCCCCGCCAGCTGGTCCTCGGCCAGGTGGCCGGTTGCGATGACCGCGCCGGCCGGCAGCCCGGCGAGGTCCGGGGCGCGACCCCAGCCGGCCGGGCCTGCCAGCACCAACGGTGGCACGTCGACGCGGGTGACCCGCAGCTCACGCAGGGCGTCGAGCAGGACCGGCAGGTTCTTGCGCGGCTCGATGGTGCCGACGAAGAGCAGGAACCGCTCCGGCAGCCCGTGCGCCGACAGCTCCGCCCGGCTGGCCGGAGCAGGTCCCGCCAGCCAGCGCGGTGAGAGCCCGTTCGGAGTGACCACGACCTTGGACCGGTCCAGTCCGTAGCGGGCGACCAGCTCCCCGGCCACGGTCTCGGAGACCGTGCAGACCGCCGCCGCCCGCCGCAGCCCGCGCGGAACCAGGTCGGCGTAGCGTCGGCTGGCGGCGGTCACGGTTTCCGGGTGGGCGTCGAAGGCGAGATCGTGCACCGTGAGCACCCCGGCCGCCCGGCGGGTGGGTGGCAGCACGAAGTTCGTGCCGTGGAAGACGTCGACCGGGCCGGTCAGCCACTCCACCGGCGGCAGCTCCGAGCGCACCCAGCCCGCCTGCAGCAGCCGCGCCGGCGCCCGGCGACGCGCGACGCTGACCCCCGGCCGCACATACCCGCCCAGCGGCTCGGCGCCGCGCCAGGTGAACGCCGTCAGCACGAGGTCCGGCGCCGAGGCGAGCTCCGCGAAGCCGGCGAGCAGCCCCGCGACGTAGCCGCCCACGCCGGTGCGGGCCCCGAGCAGCGGCGTCGCGTCCAGGCCGACCCGGGTCATGGTGGCGGCCGGCTCAGCGCCGGGTCAGCCACTGCTCGAGCTGGCGTCGGCCCACCCGCGCCGTACGACCGATCTCGCGGCGTCGGCGCAGCATCGAGGGCAGCAGCCGGAGGTAGGAGAGCAGCACCCGCAGCTGGAGGACCTGTCGGCGCAGCGGTGGCCGCCGGCGCTCGTGCAGCCCCTGACGCAGCGCGCGCAGGCCCATCGACGCGGTGGTCAGCGGGTAGCGGAGCAGTTGGGGCAGCGCCAGCCGCCAGCTGGCCTCCTTCGTCAGCATCAGCAACCGGTTGCGATCGACGTGGAACAGCCACAGCGGCGAGAACTCCTCCGTGGACGCCGAGTGGATGTGACGGACCAGCGCCGACGGCTCGTAGCGGATGCTCCATCCCCGGCTGCGCAGCCGCCAGGACAGGTCCGTGTCCTCGTAGTAGAGAAAGAAGTCGTCGTCGAACCAGCCGACCTCACGACCCGCCCAGGTCCGGAACGCCACCCCGTTGCCGCACATGCCGAACACCTCGACCGGCTCGTCGTACTGGCCCTCGTCGACGGCCTGGTAACCGCGGTCGGCGCCGTAGCCGTCGGCCAGGACGATGCCGCCGGCGTTGTTCACGACGTCGACGACCGGCGTGCCGGCCGGGAGCTCCACCGTGACCGTTGTCGGCTCGCCCGTCACCGACAGCTCGGCGCCGCCGCCCGGCCACTCCAGACGCACCGTCTTGGCGGCCTCCGCCGCCCAGGTGACCCGCAGGCACACCGGCCGGGACAGCCGGTGTCCACCGGTCGCCACCGGAATCAGGAACTCGCCGCTGGGACGGGTCCAACGAAAGCGCGCAGCCGGTGGTCCTTCCGGCCCGTAGGTCAGGCTCTCCCACAGCACCCGCGGCGTGACCTCCCGGTCGTCCACGAGGATCGAGTGGATCCGTACGCCGAGTTCGCGCGAGTCCTGCGGGCCCGGGACGAACCCGGTCGTCGACAGCTGCAGCCGCAGGAACCTCGGCGCGAAGACGATCTTGGGCGTGACGGCGACCAGCCGCTCGTTGCCCGGCTGGTCGAACGGCGCGAGCACATTGACCAGGTAGTCCGGCTCGGCCACCGCGTCGCTGTTGAGCAGGACGGCGTACGGCGTCTGCACCTGGCGCAGCGCGAGGTTGTTGCCGCCGGCGAAGCCCAGGTTGATGGGGCTGCGGATCAGCCGGACCTCCGGATAGTCGCGCTCGACCACCGCCGCCGAGGCGTCGACCGAGGCGTTGTCGACCACCCATGTCTCGAACGACCCGGCCGGCATGGCGCTGTGTCGGAGTGCGCCGAGGCAGGCTGGCAGCAGGGTCTCGTTGTTGTAGGCGAGGACGATGACAGTCGCCCGCCGCACTTCGTCAGCCACGCGCGACCACGTAGACCTCGTTCGGCGGGTAGAGCTGCTCGAGCAGCGCGTTGTGGGCCCTGGCGAGCCGGGTCGCCTGGTCCTGCAGCACGTGCAACCGCTCGTCCAGGGTCCCGAGCAGGTGCCCGAACGTGCGCCACGGCGACTCCGGATCGCCACGGCCACGGCGGTCGACGGCGCTGCGGAGCACCAGTTCGCCGATCGAGTCGCCGAGGCGCGGATCGACGGTCGGCAATTCCGCGTAGAGGTGCGGAGGCGGCCCGGGATGGTTGCGTGGGTTGCCGGCGACGTGCTCCACCTGGAGTCCGGCGGCCGCGCAGAAGAACGACAGCAGCGACGGGTCGTAGAAGCGGACGTGGGTGGGGTCGCGCCAGAAGTCGAAGCTCTGCACGGCGTGACAGGCGGGGTTGGGCACCACGGTCACCACCACACCTCCCGGCCGCAGCGCCCGCCGTACGCCGGCCAGCACCCGCTCGACGTCGGCCGGCACGAGGTGCTCGAAGAAGTGGGCGCTGAAGACGCCGCCGACCGAGCCTGGCTCCACCATCGTCTCCAGGTAGGTCACCGCATCGCCGGGAACGACCTTCCACCCGTCGGCGCGGCTGCGCTCCAGCATCCCGTCGTCGTCGTCGACACCGTAGGCCGCGATGCCGGCCGCCGCGAGCAGCCCGAGGAACTCGCCACGGCCGCTGGCCAGCTCGACCACCGGCTCGTGGCCGGTGAAGTACTGCACGTACTGGCTCAGCGCCGCCCGGCTGTTCTCCGGGTCGAAGCCCATGTAGTCGAAGTAGCTGCTCTCCAGCCTGCTCACACCAGCGCGGCCTCGCGCAACGCGACCCCGAGCGCGCGCCGGTCCGGATTGGCCGGGTCGAGCTCGAACGGGACCAGCGGGTTCGCCACCTCGATCAGGATGTTGAGCTTGCCGCCGCCGTCCTCGGCGGGCGGCAGTGGCAGCCGCAGCGTCTCCCACGAGCTGCTGGGGACCGTGAAGCCGTGGCGTTCCGACCCGGCCGCGGAGGACATCTCGACCCAGCCCCGCACCTGTGCGTCCCCCGGCCGCGGACCGGAGAAGAACGTCAGCTCGAGCTCCCGCTCGTCCCGCTGCTTGAGGAAGAGCCGGCCCTGGCCGGCGCTCCAGCGGATCCCGCCACCCCAGTCCTCGAAGCCGTAGAAACCGCCGCCGAGCTGGGGGAGGTCGTCCGCCATCCGGAACGTGCCGCTCTCGATCCGGCCGTAGCCGTGCACGTCCTGGTAGAGGAGGTAGGGCGCCTGGCTCGGGTAGGCGTACCGCGGCTCCCCGTGCGGTGTCGCCAGCAGGTAGATCACGTCGAGTCGTTGAGTCAGCCGACCCCGCCGGATGAGCAACTGCACCAGCCGCTCGAGCCGCCTCGGGTGCGCGTACGCCGTGTCGTACGCGGAATAGCTGTGGTGCACCTCGAATCCGATCTTGGTGCACAGGTGGCGCAGCTCGGCCGGGCTGAAAAGGCGGTGGTGGCGCGCGTAGTGGCTGTAGCCGTCGTACGGCGGAAAGAAGTTGCGGCCGCGGATCATGTCGAGCAGCGCGGTGTAGACCAGCGCGTTGGGCGTGCTCAGCAGCAGCTTGCCGGTGTCGCTCTTGAGCACCCGATGGGTCTCCACCAGCGTGTGCGTCGGGTCGTACACGAGGTGTTCGATCACCTCGCAGTACAGGACGATGTCGAAGAAGTCGTCGGCCCACGGCCAGGCGTCGTACTCGATGTTCAGCCGCTGCAGCGGGATCTCGTGCACCTCGCCGGCGTCGTTCACCAACCGGGCGACGTTGTCCTCCTCGCCCTTGACCGGGGTCGGCTCGTTGGCGGCGTACACCGAGTAGCCGAGGAAATGCCGGATCAGCACGGTCATGAAGTAGGGCCGGCCGCCGATCTCGAGCAGCCGGACCGAGCCGGGGTCCGGGAGCCGCGGTAGCTCCCGCAGCGTGCGGGTGAACCTGTCCACCGCGGTCGCGAGGTACCCCTGCTGCTCGGGTTGGCGGAACTCGGCGAACGTGTCGAGGTAGGCCTTGACGCTCGCCTCGGTGATCTCCGACATGCGGATGCCTCCATGCCGCCGGGATGCCGCACCGCCCGGCCGGCGCCGGTCAGCCTAGCCCGGGCACCAAGGCCGACCGGGCCGCCCGGCGCTAGAGTCGCGTCAACTCCACGACGCTCGGGTTCGGGACCAACTCGGAAGGGGTAATCGACCGTGCGCACCGGCCGGACCACGGCCCGCCGACTGGTTCGGCGGGCTAGCCGCGAGCTGCGAGCCGTGCCCGTCCGGGTGAACCAGCTCCGGGATCCGCGGTTGCGGCCATGGCCGGAGGCGGTGCGGAGCTCCGGTCCGGAGCCGGTCGTGACGTGCAACATCTGCGGCTGGTACGGCGCCGCCTTCGGCGGGGTGGAGCACAGCGAGTCGGCCATCTGTCCCTGTTGCAACTCCATCACCCGGGACCGCTTCATCTACCACTGCTGGGTCGCGCGGACGCGCTACGACAAGACTGCGCGGGTTCTCGAGACCAGCCCACGACTCGGGCAGCCGTACCGGGCGCGGATGGCGAGGCGGGTCGACTACCTGTGCAGCGATTGGGCCGGTGAGTCGCACAAGGGAAACCTGCGCATCGACCTGCAGAAGATCGAGCTTCCGGACGCTTCGCTCGACACCATCTTGACCTCGGGGGTGATGGAGCACGTCCCCGAGACCGGTCCGTCGCTGGCCGAGATGTACCGGGTGCTCAAGCCGGGCGGCCGGGTTTACCTGCTGATCCCCGTGCCGGTCGGGCGCACCCGGGTGCCGCCGGAGCCGGAGTACCACGAGGACCACACCCTGGTCTACTGGCACTTCGGCTGGGATCTCACCGACCAGGTGCGCGCGGCCGGCTTCCACACCTCCATCCTGGTCACCGACGATCTGATCCGGCGGGTCGACCAGCGCGACCCTTGGGACTACGACCGAGCCGACGTCGACGTCGACTCGCTGCTGGCCGGGGCGCCCGCCTACCGCCAGCATCTGGTCAGCGTGGCCGACGACCGGACCACGGCCAGGCTGAGCCTGCGGCCGACCTGCTTTCCGATCCTGTGGGAGTGCCGCAAGCCCCACTGAGCCGGGTCACCTGCAGAAGGGGCAGATGGTTACGCTCGTGGCGATGACACGGTCCGGAGCGGTGTCTCGCCGGCTGACGGTGGCGGCTACGGCCGTCGTTGTCGGCGCGGCACTGGTCGTGGTCCAAGGACCGGCGCTGGCGGTGGCTCCCGGCTGCCCGAGTGACCACCCCACAGCCATCGGGGGGTCGATCTACGGCTATCCCGACAACTATTCGCTCAACGCCATGATCGGCTTCGACATGAAGGCCGGCAGCAGGACGGTGAACAAGGATGGCGTGCCGCCCACCACACCCGGATACGGATACATCGACACCGTCAACCCGACGCTTCCCACCACCGGGTCCGGCGACCTGGGCCTGGACCGCCACTGGGGCCGCGGCGACGGTACGGCCAGCCTCTGCGTCAGCGGCACGATCGATTCGATCTATCTCGAGGTGTACCCGAGAAGTCCGACCGGGCTGGGGGGAGTGCTCCAGACCGACAAGTCGCGGTACGGCGGCAGCGCGCACTACCGGCAACCCATCACGCCGGGCGCGAACAACCAGATTGCACTTCGGCTGCCCCTCAGCGACGACCTCGGTGGCAACACCGGTCTGGTGAACGGCTATCTCACCTACAACGGGGGCCCGATACCCGCGGCCGACATCACCAGGACGCGCGCGTTCACCCTCGGCGGCGGTCCGGACTGCGGCGTCGAGGGGTTCTCCGCTGGTGCCGACGAACTCGGGCTGAGCACCTCGGGGACGCGGACGTGGTACAAGATTGACCGGCTTGCCGGCGGACGCTGCGGGGCCGCAGCACAGCGGTACTCGATCCAGATCGACTGCGGCAACGGCTTCTGCGGGGCGCCGCTGGTGACCATGTCGCGGGAGATCGATGTGGCCGATGGGGCCGGGGTCGCGCTGAGCTACGACTTCGCGGGGTAGACCTCGGCGGCCGGTTCGGTCCGGGCGAAGAAAGGTACGCCGAAGATCCCGATGGGGTGAGTGCCCGCAACCGTGAAGTAGTGCTGGTCGAAGCGGGCGGCTCCTACCTGCATGCCGCTGACCGGATCGTCGAGGCTGACCGCGACGACAAACCCCCCCCGCAGTGCGGGCAACGAGGGCACCGTGAAGTCGACGTTCCAGCGCCCTTCGTTCCCTGGGACGGCAGCTGCTCCGGTGGCCCGCATCCCGAAGATCGGCAGGTCTCCCGCACCCATCACGACGGCGGTGACGTCGAGTCGCTCCACCTCCAGACCGGCCGGGACGTCGATCGGTATGCGCACCGCGAACGGCTCGCCGGGGGAGAACGACTCCACCGGGTCGCCGCCGATCTCATGGCTCACCGTGATCCCGTCGAACCGAAGCCGCTCGTCCTCGCGGGCCGCGGCCGCCTGCTCGCCACCGGAGAAGAGCAGGCCGCGCAGCGTGCCGGTGGCGTAGGGCGCCGGGCCGTCGAACGCCACCCGACCATGGTTGAGAACGACCGCACGGGTGCAGATCTCCTCGACCAGACCGAGCGCGTGGCTGACGAACAGGATGGTGCGGCCCTGCTCCTGGAACTCGGCGATCTTTCCCAGGCACTTGGCCTGGAACGCCTCGTCGCCCACGGCCAGCACCTCGTCGACCAGCAGGATGTCGGGATCGATGTGCACGGCGACCGCGAAGCCGAGCCGGACGTACATGCCGGACGAGTAGTGCTTCACCGCGTTGTCGATGAATTCCTCGAGCTCGCTGAATGCCACGATGTCGTCGAAGAGCGCATCCACTTCACGCCGACGCAGCCCGAGCAGTGACGCGTTCAGGTAGACGTTGTCGCGACCGGAGAGCTCCCCGTTGAAGCCGGCGCCGAGCTCGAGCAGCGACGCGATCCGCCCGTTGACGGTCACCGTGCCCTTTGTCGGCTGGAGGATGCCGGCGAGCACCTTGAGCAGCGTGCTCTTTCCGGAGCCGTTGGCACCGATGAGCCCGACGGTCTCCCCGTGCCCGACCTCCACCGAGACGTCACGCAGCGCCCAGAAATCCTCCGAGCTCTGCTTCTGGCCCAGCGCAAGCTCCTTGAGGCTGGTGGCCCGGCTGCGGTGACTGACGAACTTCTTGCCGACGCCGCGGCCGAGGATCGCCGGTGCGGGCACTAGAGCTGCTCCGCGAAATCACCGGACATCCGACGGAACACCCGCACCGCCAGCCAGACCAGCAGCAGTGAGCCGGCGAAGCACATCCCCAGCTGCTGGAGGTAGAAGGAGTAATGCGGGGAGGCGACGATCAGCTCGTTCGCGCCGGCCCGCAGCCCCCCGCGGACGACGGCGCCGTTCGGGACGTAGGTCCGGTCGTAGAGGGCGCGCTGGAAGGTGGCCGAGACGATCCCCGGCGGGTTCAGGAAGTACAGGCGGTACAGCCAGTGGTCGGTCCCCCCCAGCTTGGCGGCGACCAGCCCGGCCGGGTAGACGATCGGATTGATCCAGAACCAGGCCAGCATCACGACCTCGAGGATGTGCTGGACGTCGCGGTAGCGGACGTTCACCGCCGAAACCAGGATGCTCAGAGCGGCCGTGAACGTCACGGCGACCACCATCGCCGGCACGATCAGCAGCAGCTTGACGCCGAGGAGCGGGAAGCCGAACAGGATCAACAGCACGACGAAGACCGCAAACTGCAGGCGAAGCCGATCGCCGACAGCGGCAGCACGAGCAGCGGGAACCGCACCTTCTTCACGAGGTTGGCGTTGGCGGTGACACTGCCGACGGCGGTTGAGACGCTGCTCGCGAAGAACTGCCACACCAGAAGTCCGGCCATCAGGTAGACGACGAAACCGGGCACCGAGTTCGGCAGCACGACGGCGAAGACGAAGTAGTAGACGGCCAGCAGCAGCAGCGGGTTGGCCATCGACCAGGCGAAGCCGAGGCTCGAGTCCTTGTACTTGACCTTGAGATCCTTGCTCACCAGCCCGACCAACAGCTCCCACCGCAGCCGCCGCTGTGCGGTGGCGCGCGCGTCGACGCTGATGGCCATCGAGTAGGGACCCTTCACGGGTGGCAGGAGGCGGCCGCCGTCCTGCGGATCAGGGCAAAGTCTATCCGTCCCCTATCCTCGCGGGGGTGAGCGTGATCCCCCGGGCCCCGGCCGAGCCGACCCGGCGGGCTCCCGCGGTCCGGACCGGCTCCACGCGCTTCCCCGCGGTGGCGATCAGCGTGCCGGAGGCGCTGGTCGGTGTCGCCGTACTCGTCGTCGCGACGGTCGCCTGGTGCTCACTGCTCCTCGCCGACTTCCACGTGCACAGCCTCCCGGCGGTGACCGCCGGGTCGGTCGCCATGCTGGCCGCGGTCGGCGGCGTGGCCAAATTCCTCGGGGGGCGGCTGCGGCTGTACGGCGACCGGGCGACGCTGGTCGTGCTGGCGTTCGTCGGTGGCCTCGCCGGCTGGATGTTCTTCCCGGGGTACCACTACGGCGCGACTGACAAGGATCCGGGCGTGTACGTCGCCCACGGCATCGCGATCGCGCACACCGGGTCGTACTCGTTCCATGACGAGGTCCTCGCCCGGGTGCCCGGGGTGATCTCCGCGAGCCCTGGTGCCCGCTGGCCGGGGGTGTGGGTCCATGACCTGGCCACCTCGACGATCGTGCCGCAGTTCTACCACCTGTGGCCCTCGTTGCTGGGGACGGCGTACGACCTCGGCGGCTGGGGTGCGCTCTCAGCCATGACGCCGTTGATGTCGCTGCTCTCGGTCCTGGCCCTGGTCGTGACGGTGCGGCGCGCGTTCAACCTGCCGACCGCGGCCCTCGCCGGCCTGCTGGTGGCGACGAACATGCTGCAGGTGTGGCAGGCGAAGTACCCCACGACCGAGTCGTTGGCCCAGCTGCTGTTCGTCGGCTCGCTGCTGGGGGTGGTGGTCGCCCTGGACAGCGGCTGGCGGCCGGCCGCCGGCCTCGCCGGCCTGCTGCTGGGAATCGGCTGGCTCAACCGGGCGGACACCCTGCTGCTGATCTTTGTCGTAACCGGAGTCGCCGCGGTGCTGATCGTGGCGCGCCGGTTCGACGGGCGCTGCTGGTGGTTCGCGGCCGGCTTCGCGGTCACCGCGCCGCACGCTCTGTGGCAGGCGTACGCCGGCGCCCGCGCGTACACGATCGGCAACCTGGTGCCGGACCTGCCCAAGGTAGCGACGGTCGTCCTCGGTCTGCTGGCGGTGGCGGTGGTACTCCGGTATGCCCTCCACCGCCCGGCCGGTGGCGTCGTCCGGCTGCTCCGCGACCCGATCTGGCAGCGTCGGCTGGGTCTGTTGGTCTGTGTCGGCGCCTTCGCCCTGCTCGTCCTGGGCTTCCTTCGGCCACGGCTTTTCGGAGAGGGGCACATCAACTACCTCGGTCGGGTCCTCCGCAGCTACGACGAGCAGTCGCTGCGCCGGCTTTCCTGGTTCTTCACCCTGCCCGGGTTCGCCCTGATGGGCCTGGGCATCGCGGTGGTGGCGCTGCGCCGCTGGTCGGCCACCGGGTGGGCACTGCTTATTCCGTTCCTGCTGATCTTTCCGGTCTACGCCTACAAGACGCGCAACTCCACCCGGCTGATGTGGTGGTCCCGGCGGTACGCCCCCATCGTCTCGCCGGAGTTCCTGGTGCTGGTGGCGGTGGCGATCGGTTTCGCCCTGATGTGGCGGTTCCGCGGTCGGGCCTGGCTGCGGCTGCCGACCCTGGCAAGTGCGGCCGCCCTTGTCGCGGTCTTCCTGGGGCAGTCGCTGCCGTTGCGGTCACACGACGAGTTCGGTGGCGCCTACGCCCTGACGGCTCGGATGGCCCGGCTGTCCGGCGGAGCGAAGGGCGTCTTCCTGTTCCAGCAGGGACCGTGCTGCTTCTCGCCCAGCACCCTGCTGGGCGCCGGCCTCTGGCTGGAGCGGGACCAGTACTCCGCGCTGCTGCCCCGGGACCCGGCCATGTTCCCGGCGTACGTGGCGAAGTTCGAGCGGGCCTTCCCCGACAGCCCGGTCTTCCTGGTCGTCGGCGGCGCCGACGCCGCGACCGAGCCGCCCGACGGGCTGTCGCTACAGCCGGTCCAGCAGGTTCGGACGACGCTGCCGTTCTGGGAGGAGAGCGACGCCCACCGGCCGTCCAAGCCCCTGCGTCCGCCGCTCGCCTACACCGTGTGGCGGGTTTCGGGCACCTGAGCGATCAGGAGATCCGGCCGACGGCGTACGCCGCGTAGATCGGCTGCAGCTTGACGACATCGCCGCTGTGCGGCGAGGCCCACATGGAGTTACCGCCGGCGTAGATGCCGACATGGGTCACGCTGCCGCCGGTGAAGAAGAACAGCAGGTCACCCGGCTGCTTCGCCGAGGCCGAGATCCGCGGGGTCACTGCGTACTGTGCCGCGGAGCTGTGCGGCAGGCTCCGCCCGAGCCGGCCGAAGACGTACATGGTGAAGCCCGAGCAGTCGAACGTCGCCGGGCCGGCCGCGCCGTAGACGTAAGGCGCACCGGCGTGCCGCGCGGCCTCGGCCAGGACCTGCTGACCGAAGACGCTCATGCGGGTCGACATGACCGGCGAGATCGACGGCGCTCGGCCGGCGTCGCCACCCCAGGTGGCGACCAGCTCGGCGGTCGCGGTCGGCCGGTAGGTCATGTGTGCGTGACCGTAGGCGTCGGTCCGGAACATGTAGATGCCCTGCCACAGGTGGTTCGGGTCGGACCGGTGGTAGAGCCCGACGAGGCGGTTGGTCAGCGGGACGCCGCTGCCCTGCAGCGAGACGGCCACGTCGGTGCTGCTCCCGGGCGCCACGGTGGCGGACGGGCTGATCGCCAGCGACGATGCCGGCTTGACGGTGATCACCGACCGGGCGGAGCTCGCACCGTGGACCCGGCTGCCGCCGTAGGAGAGGTAGTACTCGTACGTCGCGGCCGCGGCCACCTGCAGAGCTGCCTGCCCGGCCGCGTCCGTGGTGAGCATGTAGATGCCCTGCCAGGGGGCGCCGGCGGAGGTCCGGCGGTAGACGCCGACCGAGGCGCCGGCCACGGGTGACCCGTCGGACGTGGTGAGCGACGCCTGGAGCATCAGCGTCGTCCCCGGGTTCAGCTCCACCGAGCCGGGGCTGAGGCTCAGCCGGCTCGGCTTCGCAGCCGAAGCGGGCAACGCCGCTTCGGCGGGCAACGCCGTCAGGACGCTCGCTGTCAGCGCGGTGGTGGTCATGGCGGCGGCGAGGGCACGTCGAGCGTGCCGGCGCCCGCAGAGGCGAAGCCTGGACACGGAAGATCCTTCCCCTGACGCCTCCGGGGTGAGCTGTCGGGTTCGGGAAGGGAAGCTGCCCGGCCACGTGACGCGTGGCTTCACCCCAAGACCCCGCGAAGGGGTCGAGAACCTGTGGGTCCCCCGGTCCTGCTCCACTGCGGATGGGTTGGTGGGAAACCGGGGGGCCAGGGAGCAGGATTCGGCGTGCTGGTCCGGTGCGGAAGCGTGCACCCGGCCCGTCGGGGCCGGGGTCGCGGCCACCCTAGAGGAAACCGGACAAGGCCCGCCAGCGCTCGGCGAAGGCGCCTTCGGAGAACACGTTCGCGCGGTCCCGCGCCGCGGCCGCCAGTCGATCCTGCAGCTGCTGGCTGCCGGCCACCCGCAGGGTCGCGTCCTGGAGCTGCGCGACGGTCGAGAAACGAAAACCGTCCACCCCGTCACGCACGATCTCGAGCTGACCGGCCGAGGCGATCACCACCGGGACACAGCCGGCCGCCATCGCCTCGACGGTGGTGATCCCGAAGTGCTCGAACAGCCAGGGTCGGGCTGCCACGTCCTCGCCGAGCCCGGTGGCATGCCAGAAGACCCTCGAGGACTCGAGCAGCTCCCGGAGCACCGTGCGCGGCGCGTTGGCGTGGATGTGGACCGGCTGGCCGGCGGCGGCGGCCCGGACGGCCGCCACGTAGACCTCGTCCTCGGGACTCGACCCGCCGACCAGGTGGTAGTCCCACCCCTCCAGCAGCCCCCGACGTCGCAGGTCGACGAACGCCCGCACCATCTCCAGCTGCTTCTTGTCGTGGCCGCGACCCGGGCCGAAGAAGCGCCCGACGGACAGGATGCGGTCCACCTTCGGACCGGCGACGACCGCGTCGGTGGCCACCGGCGGGAACAGGACGTCCGACTCGACCCCCCAGTACCGCCGTACCCACGACCGGGTGTACTCCGAGATGGAGATGACCCGCGAGTAACTGGTCAGGAACTCGAGGTTGTAGGGGTCGCGCCGCAGGTATGGGAGGCGGTATCCGAGGCGCTGGCGCAACGACATCGACCGGCCGCCGGCACGCAGCCGGCTGACCGCGACGCCCAGCGATCGGGCGTCTGCCGCTCCCGGGCGGAAGGTGTCGGACCGGAAGTGCAGCTCGGTGCCGTGCCGGGCGGGCGGCAGGTCGAGGGTGACCGGGGTGAACACCCCCGGGATCACGGCGACGTCCCGGAGACGCTCCTCGCCGGCCCACACCGTGAGGGTGCTGCCTTTGGTGGCCCCCGGCCGGCCCACGTCGAAAGTCAACCGTCGGGACTCGCCACCGGTGACCACCACGACGCCATCCCCTCCCGTCCACGACCAGGTGCGGCGTCGACCCCCCTCCGGGGGAAACCACCCCCGGCCGTGCTCGAAGCTCGACCCCGGTGTCGCGGCCCACGGGCCGAGCCGCCGAAGCAGCAGCCGCTGGACGGCGTTCAGGTCATGGTCGTGCGGTGTCGGGAAGTAGACGACGTACAGGTTGCGGCGGGCGCGCCCGGCGAGCCGGCTCATGTACGACGCGTTGACGAACACGTCGTAGTCGGCGGTGAGATCGGTCAGGTCGGCCTCGCCGGTGTCCGGGACAACGCGCAGGGACACCTTGGCCAGGTCGATTCCCAGGTGCGCCCCGACCGCCTCGAGGTCGACCTCGTCATGGGTCAGCAGCTCGACACTGTCGACCTGGTCGGCGAGTACGGTGGCCAGCATGCCGCTGTAGCGCTCCCCCCCGCCCATCGTCGACAGGTACCGGTTGTAGACGCCGACCCGCGGACCCGGACGGTTCCCCGGCGGCTCCCCGCCGGGCGGAGGCTGGCCGATCAGTTGCCGTCCTCGGCCTGGGCGGCGAGCCGCCGCTCAGTCACCACATCGGCGTCGACCATCCGCTCGATGAGCTGCTGGAAGCCCATCGTCGGGGCCCAGTCGAGCTGGTCGCGGGCCTTGCTGGCGTCGCCGATGAGCAGGTCGACCTCGGCCGGCCGGAAATAGCGCGGGTCCTGTTCGACATGCCGCTTCCAGTCCGCGATGCCGACGCGGGAGAACGCCACGTCGAGCAGGTCCCCGATCGAGTGCGTCTCGCCGGTGGCGATGACGTAGTCGTCGGCCTCGTCCTGCTGCAGCATCCGCCACATCGCCTCGACGTAGTCCCCGGCGAACCCCCAGTCCCTGCGCGAGTCGAGGTTTCCCAGGCTGATCGTGGTCTGCAGCCCGAGTGAGATCCGCGCCACCGCCCGGGTGACCTTGCGCGTGACGAACTCGTGCCCCCGGCGCTCGGACTCGTGGTTGAACAGGATCCCGGAGCAGGCATGGGCGCCGTAGGACTCGCGGTAGTTGACCGTCATGTAGTGCCCGAAGGTCTTGGCCACCCCGTACGGCGAC
>JAABUN010005245.1_pt1 | contig 16322 bp, 15 predicted proteins | sample 5559311 | NCBI WGS metagenome assembly JAABUN01 (sample SAMN10711877, study PRJNA513370) | rock metagenome | isolation source: Antarctica rocks | place: Antarctica: Victoria Land, Siegfried Peak sud
GCTCGCTGGAAGAACAAACGGCGCGCACGACGAGCGGACAGCCGGCGAAAAGCCGGCAGCCCGCTACCAATCATCTCGTGCATTAACCTGAAAACCGTTCTAATTTTTCATTTATACCTTCCTATGACCCGTGCCACGCTACTTCAGCTGCTTGCCCAGCCTACGGCCCTGACCGGGGCCGATGTGCGCGCGCTGGAAGAGCTGGCCGAGGCTTTCCCCTACTGCCAAACGGCCCACCTGCTGCTGGCTAAGGCCGCCCACGACCAAGGGTCGATGCTGGCCGGGCAGCGCCTGCGCCGCGCGGCTACCTACGCCGCCGACCGCACGCTGCTACGCCAGCTTATTGAGTTGCCCGCGCCCGTTGTGGTAGCCGCTACCCCCCCGGTGCTGGCAGAAGCTTCGGTGGCCCACCAGGCCGCTGCCGACCTGGCTGCTGTGCCCTACCCCCCGCCACACGAGCCAAGCCATCCTTCAAGCGATGATACCGCAGGAGCCCATGAACTCCTTGATAAGCAGGCCGAAGCGTTATTTGTTGACCTACCCGAGCAGGAGCTAGCGCCGGTAGCCAGCCGCCCAGCCGGGCTAGCGCCCGCACCAGAGCCTGAGCCGGAATTACCTCCCCAGGCCCCACCCGTGCGGCCACCCGTCGAGGCAGCCTCGGCCAGCGTCGAGTTTGGCCTCGCCGATGAAAATCCGGTCGAGCTGATGGCTTATCAGCTACCCGAGCTGGTCGAAAACGCTGAGCCCGGCCGGCCCGTCGGCACCCCATTGCTACCCCCTTTTACTGGCATGGCCGACGTGGAGTACGCCCCGGCGGAGGGGAGCCGCCTGGGCTTTTGCCTGCTGCCAGCGGGGAGTCGCGACGAGATGCCCGCCGCCAGCCTGCCCCCGACCGGGGAGTTTTTCGCGCCCGACGCGCTGCTGCTGGCCTACGTGGCCGCCCAGCAGCCCGAAGCGGCCAAAGCCCGCCCGCTCGACCTCATCAACAGCTTCCTGCAACGGGCCCCGACCGCGTCGCGCCGCCGGGCCTTCCCTACCCCCGATGAGGAGGACCAGGCCGACTTATCGGTGCGCAGCACCCGCGCCGAGCCCGATTTAGCTTCGGAAAGCCTGGCCAAAATATTGGCGCGGCAGGGGAAAATTGACCGCGCCATCGCAATTTATGAGCGCCTGATGGTGAAACAGCCGGAAAAAATGGCGTACTTTGCAGCCCAAATTGACTCTTTGCGCCCCTCGGCGTAGTTATTTCTTTTCTCATGTACCTCGCATTAGTCATCTTCATCCTGCTCATCTGCTTTCTCCTGTCGCTCATCGTGCTGGCTCAGAACCCGAAAGGGGGCGGCATCAGCAGCCAGTTTGGGTCGGGCGGCGCGGCCAACCTGATGGGCGTGAAGCGCACCGGCGACTTGCTCGAAAAACTCACCTGGGGCTTCGCCATTGGCCTGATTGTGATTACGCTCGCTACCCACATGCTGAGCAGCGGCACCAACGGCCCGGTTCGCAGCATCAACCAGCAAGCCGCCCAGCGGGCCGTTGTGCCGGCTGCTGCTCCGGCTCCTACGTCTGCTCCGGCGCCCGGCACTACGGCACCTGCAACCGTGCCGGCTCCGCAGCCCCAGCCAGCTAAGTAACCAAAAGCCTTTCTCAGAAAATTTAGCGGCAAAAAGCCAGCAGCTTCCGTTAAGGACGGGCCGCTGGCTTTTTGCTTTGCGTCGTTTTTGCCGGGTTTTCCTACCAGTTACGGCAGGCGCGTCTGCCAATCCGGCCAACTAGGGCGCGCATTCTGTCAGGTTTGGGCGGTTGGCACATTTCATGTCAATCGCCGCCGCAGGAGTTCCCAACTTCTTCATTATCCAAAACATCCATTTCCCATTTCAACCAATGGCACTGAGCATTAAACCGCTGGCCGACCGCGTGGTCATCAAAGCCGCCGCCGCCGAAGCCACTACCAAGTCTGGCATCATCATCCCCGACACTGCCAAGGAAAAGCCTCAGCGCGGCGAAGTAGTAGCCGTGGGCGAAGGCCGCACCGCTGACAGCGGCAGCCTCATCAAGCCCCAGGTGAAAGCCGGCGACCAGGTACTGTACGGCAAGTGGACCGGCACCGAAATCACCCTGGATGGTGAGGACTACCTCATCATGCAGGAGAAGGACATTCTGGCCGTTCTCTAAAGTATCGGCGCTGCGGCGCTCCCTACCCCCCTTTACTATTCTAACTTGCCCACCACAATGGCTAAGAACATTCAATTTGATACCGAAGGCCGCGACCGCTTGAAGCGCGGCGTGGATAAACTGGCGAACGCCGTTAAAGTAACGCTCGGCCCCAAGGGTCGCAACGTTATCATTGACAAGAAGTTCGGCGCTCCTACTATTACCAAGGACGGCGTGACCGTAGCGAAAGAAATTGAGCTGCGTGACCCCATCGAGAACATGGGCGCCCAGCTCGTGAAGGAAGTGGCCAGCAAGACGGCCGACCAGGCCGGCGACGGCACCACCACGGCCACCGTACTGGCCCAGGCCATTTACACCGCTGGCTCGAAGAACGTAGCCGCTGGTGCTAACCCGATGGATTTGAAGCGTGGCATCGACAAGGCCGTGCACGCTGTGGTTGCCAACCTGAAGGCCCAGTCGAAGCCGATTGCCAACAGCGCCGAAATCGCGCAGGTAGGCACCATTTCGGCTAACAACGACGCGGAAATCGGCCAGATGATTGCCGACGCGATGGATAAGGTTGGTAAAGAAGGTGTTATCACGGTAGAAGAAGCCCGTGGCACCGAAACCGAAGTGAAAACGGTAGAAGGGATGCAGTTTGACCGCGGCTACCTCTCGCCCTACTTCGTGACCAACCCCGAGAAGATGGAGACGGAGTTCGAGAACCCCTATATCCTCATCTACGACAAGAAGGTAAGCACCATGAAGGAGCTGCTACCCGTGTTGGAGCAAGTGCTCCAGACCGGCAAGCCGCTGCTCATCATCTCGGAAGACGTGGATGGCGAAGCTCTTGCTACCCTGGTAGTGAACAAGCTGCGCGGCTCGCTGAAAATCGCGGCCGTGAAGGCTCCGGGCTTCGGCGACCGCCGCAAGGCTATGCTCGAAGACATCGCGACCCTCACGGGTGGTACGGTGATTTCGGAAGAGCGCGGCTACAAGCTGGAGAACGCGACCCTCGATTACCTCGGCACGGCTGAGAAAATCATCATTGACAAAGACAACACTACGATTGTCAATGGCAAAGGTCAGAAAGAGGACATTACCTCGCGCATCAACCAGATTAAAGCGCAGATGGAAACCACGACCTCGGACTACGACAAGGAGAAGCTGCAGGAGCGCCTGGCCAAGCTGTCGGGAGGAGTAGCCATCCTCTACATTGGTGCCAGCACCGAGGTAGAAATGAAGGAGAAGAAAGACCGCGTAGACGATGCCCTGCACGCTACCCGCGCCGCCGTTGAGGAAGGCGTGGTGCCCGGCGGTGGCGTGGCTCTGGTGCGTGCTATTGAGGCCCTCGACGCGGTAACTACCCTGAACGGCGACGAGCGCACCGGTGTCAACATTATCCGCACGGCCCTCGAAGCGCCCCTGCGCACTATCGTGCAGAACGCCGGTGGCGAAGGCTCGGTAGTAGTGCAGAAAGTGCGTGATGGCAAAGGCGACTACGGCTACAACGCCCGCGAGGACCGCTACGAAAACCTGACGGCCGCGGGCATCATCGACCCGACCAAAGTAACCCGCCTGGCGCTGGAGAACGCTGCTTCTATCGCCGGCCTGCTGCTGACGACCGAAGCCGTTATCTCGGACGAGCCTGAGCCTAAGGAGTCGGGCGCTGGCCACGGCGACGGTGGCATGGGCGGTATGGGTGGCATGGGCGGCATGATGTAAACCGCAGATTCAAACGGATTTAACTGATTTCGCGGATACGCCGCTAAAGCGGCTGCCTGCGTGAGGTTTGGTTGTGGTTCGTTTGAACGTTTGAAAAAGCCCCGCCGGACGTTGGTCCGGCGGGGCTTTTTTGTGGGCGTTGCCTTGGGCTTAAACGGAGGGGGTAGGCGCCGGGTAATTGCGGGCGTCCATCATTTTGGCCAGGCGGCCGCTGATGAGGAACAGGAGAGCCGCCGCCACCGAGGCCGATACCACGAACACCAGGAAGAAGTCGTAGAGATTGGTGATGTGGTAGCCGAGTACCGAAGGCGCCGGGGCCGTCGATTTGGGGTCGGGGTAGAGGCTGCTCATGTAGCCGGCCAGGTAGTTGGCGGCCGCGTTGGCCAGGAACCACACGGCCATCAGCAGCGAGGCAAACTTGACCGGAGCCAGCTTATTTACCAGCGACAGGCCGATGGGCGACAAGCACAGCTCGCCAACTGAGTGCAGGAAGTAGAGCATCACGAGGAAGAACATACTCACCTTCACGCCGGGCTGTAGGTTGTGCACGCCGAAGCACATCACGAGGTAGCCAGCGGCCAGCAGGGCCAGGCCGATGGCCATTTTAACGGGTGAGGCTGGCTCAGCGCCGCGCTTGCCCAGCGCCGTCCACACCATAGCCATAAGCGGCGCCCCGGCCACCACGAAGATGGCGTTCAGATTCTGGAAAATACTGGCTGGCAGCTCAACACCAAAAATAGTGCGGTTCATCTGCTCATCGGCGAAGAAGGTGAGCGAGGCCGGCGCCTGCTCGAAAGCCGCCCAGAAGAACACCACGAAAAACGACACGATAAAAATGACCATGATACCCCGCACATCGGCCCCGGTCAACGACTTATCGCTGAAAATCATGTAGCCAATGGCTAGTACGGCAATGCCCAGCAGCGGCGCGATAGTAGGAAACATTGCCGAATCGAGCCATAAAATGCCCAGTATCAGCGCCAATAGTACTGGCAACAGCGCGTAGATACCTTTGATACCGCCCGAGCTGGCAGGCGTCATACCCACCTGCTCTCCTTCGGGTGTGTGCAGGTACTTGCCCTTACCCCAGTTAAAAACGCCGGTGCCCAGCAACATGGCAAGACTACACGCCAGAAACGCCCACCGGAAGGCTTCCGGATGGCCCTCCTTATCGCCGATGAGGCTGGTAACGGTGTTGCCGATGAACGAGCCCATGTTGATACCCATGTAAAAGATGGTGTAGGCCGCATCCTTGCGCGTGTCGCCGGGCGAGTAGAGCGAGCCCACCATCGACGAAATATTGGGCTTGAAGAAGCCATTGCCCACAATCATGGTGCCCAGGCCCAGGTAAAGGAGCCAATGGCTGAGCTGGTGCGTGCTGACGGGCCCGTAGTTGCTGGCCGACATAAACAGCGTAAACTGGCCAATAGCCATCAAAATGCCGCCTACCGTGATAGAGCGCCGGTTGCCCCAGTAGCGGTCCGAAATAAAGCCGCCGATGAGCGGCGTCAGGTACACCAGGCTGGTGTAGCCACCGTAGAACTTCGACGCGAACGCCTTGTCCATCATCATGGCCTTGGTGAGAAACAGCACCAGCACGGCGCGCATCCCGTAGTAGCTGAAGCGCTCCCACATTTCGGTGGCAAACAACAGGTAGAGGCCGCGCGGGTGGCTGGCGGAAGTTACCTCGAGGTGTTGGGGTGGCTGCTCGTGCAGGTCGAGGGGGGTAGGATGCATGGGTAGGAGGACAGGAAAAAGAAGAAAAACCCGCGCGAATGTGCTGTGCCGGATTAGGGGTGGGTAAAGCTAAGAAAACTTTGGGGTAATGAAGGCCAATCAAACTCAACGAGTAGGCACGTGGGCCCGGCTTGTGACTAGCGAATACCCACTCATAGCGAATTTTCGCTAACCGTAACTACCTTTGTACCGAACTCAGCCAGTCGCTTCCCACCCGAATGAGGCAGCGCTACTTTTTACCGCAGGCAGCGCGGCCATTTTCTGCGAATGACCATACTTGCCCGTTGCGGCGGCCAGGTTGCATTTTTTCGTCTTCCTCTACCCTGTTCCCACCCATTTTTTTACCCTTTTCACTCTTTTTTACATGGCTGACCACAAAGCTGTCGCAGCACGCTTGGCTCCCCTTGGCTTTCTGCAAGCGCCACCCCAGGCGCACCTCAACCTGCCGCCCGCCGCGCTCGTGGAGCACGCCCTGCGCCGGGGCGAAGGCCAGCTAACTGACACCGGGGCGCTGATGTGCGATACGGGTCAATTTACGGGCCGCTCGCCCAAAGACCGGTTTATCGTGCAGGATGCCGGCACCGCCGACAGTGTGTGGTGGGGTGACATCAACCTGGCCTTCAACCCAACCCAGTTTGAGCAGCTACACCAGAAGATGGTAGCTTATTTGGCCGATAAAGAAGTATTTGTGCGCGACGCCTACGCGGGCGCCAATCCCGACTACCAGCTCAAGCTGCGCGTAGTGAATGAGCTGGCCTGGCATAACCTCTTCTGCTACAACCTGTTTCTGCGGCCCGAGGCAGATACTGACACGAGCTGGACGCCCGATTTCAGTATTATCTGCGCCCCCGGCTTCGAGGCCGACCCGGCCGTGGATGGCACCCGCCAGAAGAACTTCGCTATCATCAATTTCACGGCAAAGCTCATTCTTATCGGTGGCACGGCCTACGCCGGGGAGATGAAAAAGGGTATTTTCGGGGTGCTCAACTACCTGCTGCCGCACCAGCACCAGACCCTACCCATGCACTGCTCGGCCAACGTGGGCGCGCAGGGCGACACGGCCATTTTCTTCGGCCTGTCGGGCACGGGCAAAACGACCCTCTCCACCGACCCGGCGCGCGGGCTTATTGGCGATGATGAGCACGGCTGGACGCCCGAGGCAGGTATTTTCAACTTTGAGGGCGGTTGCTACGCCAAGGTTATTGACCTCAACCGGGCCAGGGAACCCGAAATCTGGGACGCTATCCGCTTCGGGGCCATCGTGGAAAATACGCGCTTCCGGCCCGGCACCCACACCGTAGACTTTGCCAACAAGAGCGTAACCGAAAATACCCGCACCGCCTATCCCCTCAATTTTATCCCAAATGCCGTGGTGCCGAGCGTGGGCGCTACACCCCGGCATATTTTCTTCCTTACGGCCGATGCCTTCGGGGTGCTACCCCCCATCAGCAAGCTCGCCCGCAGCCACGCCATGTACCACTTCCTCTCGGGCTACACGGCCAAGGTAGCGGGCACCGAAATGGGCATCCTGGAGCCGCAGACCACATTTTCGGCCTGCTTTGGGCAGGTATTCCTACCCCTGCACCCCACGCGCTACGCCGAACTGCTGGGCCAGAAGCTGGACGAAAACCCCGACGTGCAAGTTTGGCTGGTCAACACCGGCTGGTCGGGCGGCAGCTACGGCACCGGCCAGCGCCTGAAGCTGGCCCACACCCGCACCATGATAACGGCCGCGCTCTCCGGCGTGCTTAGTGAGGTGAATTTTAAGACTCATCCTATTTTCGGGCTGGCCGTGCCCGGTGCCGTGCCGGGAGTACCTACCGAAATTCTGGACCCACGCCAAACCTGGCGCGACAAAGAAGCCTACGACCGCACAGCCACGGACCTGGCGGAAAAATTTATCAAAAACTTCGAGAAGTACGCTGAGTTTGCCAGCGCCGACATTCTGGCGGGCGCGCCAAAAATTGCCGTTGTAGCCTAACTATGCTGCCTTTCCTAGCTGGCGGCAGAGGTACGAATCCGGGAGGATAAGCCGCAAAAGAAGCCCCATCGCGCAAGTGCGGTGGGGCTTCTTTTGCGGCTCATTTACTATTCTGATGCCGCAGCATGTTGGTAGTATCAATCACGTCCGATACTTATTACCCGCAGCCCTAGCAAATGATTATGTTTGTTGGCGTAGAAAACCGGCATAATCAAGTAGTTACGCGCACCAGCTCGCAGGGAAGCCTGCGCCATGAGGCTGTCTTCATGCCGGCCCAGCACCAGCAGGTCCCGGACCTGGCGCGTGCGGGCATCGTAACTGGCCACCAGTATCAGGCCGCCGACGCGAAAGGCCGATAAAGAATCCGTTTTGCCCGTGGGCGAAGCGGTAATAATGGCAGATAAGGGGTCGCTATAATTGGGTGGTAAGGCTTGAGCAGCGCCTAGCTTACTACGCAACCCATCGATGGACTTACCGAGCAGCGCCGGCACGTTGGCAGTAGGCGCCACACTGGAGCGGGGGGTAGGCGACGTTTGCGCGGGCTCGTGGGAGCCCGAACAGCCGGCTACCGCCCAGCAGGCTACCAGCCGCAAGCCAGCGCGATAGTATCGTGCCACCAGATTTCCAGCCCCGTTACGCATTAATCAGAAGTTGCTTTGGCGGGCTTGCCGGCCATTTCGCTCAGGTAGTGGCGCACTACCAGCGTGATGGAGGCGTAGGACTCTTCGAGCCGGGCCAGGGCATCCTGGGGCGACATCCAGCGTACTTCTTCGATGTATTCTTCGGTTTGGGGCCGCATCACCGAGTCGTCGAGGCATTTCATCACGAACCAGCTGGTTTTTTTCAGCATCTTATTGCCTTTGTAGGCATACGAATGCCAGGTGCTGGGCAGCTTTTCGCCCAGCTCTACCTTGATATTGCACTCTTCCTCTACCTCGCGCATGGCGCCGAGGGGCACGTCCTCGTCACTTTTGAGCTTGCCCTTGGGCAAATCCCACTTGCCCAGGCGGTAAATCATCAGCACCTGACCATCTTTCACTACGAGCCCACCGGCGGCCTTGGCAATCTTAAACTGGTCCTTTAGGTGCAGAATAAGGTTCTTCTTTTTGCGAACCAGCATGGTGAGCGAATCCAGCTTTTTGAGCTTTTTCACTTCCATTATCCGCAGCAGGCGGTCAAGAAAAGCGGGGGTAGCATCGCGTACAAGCACATCGCCTACCAGGTCTTTACTGGTAAAATCGTCGGTAGCGCCGAGCACGAGGTCGTACTTATGCTTGTACACTTTGTCGCTGAAATTCTTAATAATCAGCGGCACGTCGTTGATGAAGACGTTCATCGGAAAAAATTCAAGGAAAAAAAAGGCTGCCGCGAGCTGGCACCTGCACCACTAGCTGCCCCATACGGTGGGGAGCGCCGCAAGATACGGGCTGCCCGGATTTTTACGACGCAACCGGGTAGTGTTGCATCTTTGCCGAAGATATGACGCGGATTGGTTTACTTTCGGATACCCACGGTTACTTCGATGAGCGCATGGCGTACCACCTGCGCGAGACGGATGAAATCTGGCACGCGGGCGATTTTGGCTCCTCTGAGCTAATCTTACAGCTAACGGGATTGACGCCGGTTTTTCGGGGGGTGTATGGCAATATCGACGGCACCGACGTGCGCTGCACCGAGCCGCTGGTCCAGGATTTTGTGGTAGAGGGCCTGCGCGTGGTGATAACGCACATTGGGGGCTACCCAGGGCACTACGCCCCGGCGGCCCGGCAACTGCTGGCTCAGGCGCGGCCGGGCCTCTTCGTGTGCGGGCACTCGCACATCCTGCGCATCATGCCCGACCCCAAGTTCGGGTTATTGGCCCTGAACCCCGGCGCGGCCGGCCGGCACGGCTTTCACCGGGTGCGCACGCTGCTGCGCTTTAGCATCGACAAAGGAAAAGTAATCGACCTGCGTGCTATAGAGCTGGGCTCGCGCACCGCCGCCCTGGACCTCGGCCGGTAAGCCCCGGTTAAACACAGAAAGCGCCTGGTAACGAGTACCAGGCGCTTTCTAGAGCAGAGAGGCAGCGCGATGCGTTAGAGCGCGATTTCGGGCTTGGGGTGCTCGCCCGCCTGGCCTTCTTCGGTCACGGGCTTGGTTTCTGCTTCCGCGGTGTCAAAGCCGGTAGTGCCGGTCTGGTTGGCTTCGGTAGCCTGGTTTTCTTCGGGGCTTTTGCTTTCGAGCACGTGCTTGGCACCTTCCACCAGGCTGTGGGTGGCCTCTTGCACGGCATCGGTGGCTTTCGCCACGAGGCTGTTGTGGGCTACGGCTTCTACGGTGTCGCTGGCCAGCTCCTTGGCTTTTTCTACTACGCCGTTGTGCGATACGGCCTCCACGGCATCGGTAGCGGCGTGCTTCACGGCATCGGCGGCGGCCGAGGCAGCGTGGCTTACTTTAGCAAACAGGCTTTCTTCTTTGGCTTCGGGCTGAGCTTTCGGCTCAGTAGCGGCCAAATCTTCCACTTTTTGCGTGAAGGCTTTCTGCGAGACCGCCGCCGCTTTATCCGAGGAAGAAGGAACGGCTTTGTTGCTCTCGGCAGCCACGTCCGGAGGCGCGGGCTGGCTGAATTTCGACTTCAGCTCGTCCAGGTCCACGTTTTTCAGCACGGGCGTACGCAGCAAGTTTTTGATTTTGCGCGTTTCATTGTTGGCACGGGCAATGTTTTTGCGGTGCTTGCGCTTCAGACGGGTAACGGACATGATTTCCGGGGAAATTAGATTTCTGGCAAATGAGGTGCAAAAATACGGGTTTACTTTTGAAATCCCAAACTTGTTTTTGGTGCTTGGGGGTTGGTGCTTGGTGCTTGGTGGTCTAGTAGCGTTTTTCAGGCACTAAATACCCGGCACCAAAGCCCGGCGATTAGTGGTCCAGTAGCCTTTCCCAACCCCCAAGCACTAACCCCAAGCACCAAGCACCAACCCCCAAGCACCAAACTCCCATGATTGACCTACGCTCCGATACCGTGACGCGCCCTACCCCCCCCATGCTGGCCGCTATGCAGGCCGCGCCCGTTGGCGACGACGTGTACGAAGAAGACCCCACCGTGCGCCAGCTCGAAGAAGCGCTGGCCGCGCGCTTCGGCCTGGAAGCCGGCCTGTTTTGCCCCTCGGGCACGATGACCAACCAGATTGCCATTCAGGGGCACTGCCTGCCGCTGTCGGAAGTCATTTGCGAGGCTACGGCCCACGTGTATTTGTGGGAAGTGGGGGGCATCGCGCACCTGGCCCGCGCCTCGGTAGCGCTGCTGCCCGGCGACCGGGGCCGCCTCACGGCGGGCCAGGTGGAGGCCGCCATCCGGCCCGCCAACAACGTGCACTACCCCACTACCCGGCTCGTGTGCCTCGAAAATACCCACAACCGCGGCGGCGGCAGCTGCTACCAATGGGCTGAGTTGGAGGAAATTGCCGCGCTCACCAAGCAAAAGGGCCTGGCGCTGCACCTCGACGGCGCGCGCATCTTTAATGCCCTGGTGGCCACCGGCCAGCGTAGCGAAGACTACGGCCGGCTGTTCAACTCCATCTCGGTGTGCCTGAGCAAGGGGCTGGGCGCGCCGGTGGGCTCGGTGCTGGTGGGCTCGGCCGATTTTATCAAGGGCTGCAAGCGCCTGCGCAAGCTCATGGGCGGCGGCTGGCGGCAGGCGGGCTACCTGGCGGCGGCCGGGCTCTATGCCCTGGAGCATAACGTGGCGCGCCTGGCCGACGACCACCGCCGCGCCGCCCAGCTGGCCGAGGCGCTGCGGCCGCTGCCCTACGTGGCCGAAATTCTGGAGCCCGAAACCAACCTGCTGATTTTTAGGCTCGATGAAAGCCGCCTGACCGTGGCCGACTTCCTGGCCCGCCTCGAAGCGCAGGGCATCAAGGCCAGCGGCTTTGGGGGCAGCTGGGTGCGCTTCGTTACGCATCTCGACGTGGACGATGCGATGGTGGCGCGCGTGGTGGCGGCCCTGGGGTAGGCGGCGGTTTTCCTGGCCTGGGCTCAACATTCGGGTTCGGGCCGGGAAAACCGAGCGTTGGCGGGTAGTTGCCCGTATACCCAGCAGTGGTGGGCGGCAACTGCTTGCGCCTCAGCAGCGGTGTGCGGCTGCAATAGCCGGGCGCGAAACCGGGCGAAAGCCTGACCTTTGCGCCGGGGCGATGCCCTACCCCCCACTTTTTTTGCCATCCCTTATTTGCTGGAATGCCCGTACTTTTTAATGCCCTGGCGCTGCTACTGGTCGCCGCCGCCGCGTTTGCCTACCTCAACCACCGCTTTCTGAAAATGCCGATGGCCATTGGCCTGATGGTGCTGGCCCTGCTGTCGTCGCTGGTGCTGCTGGAGCTGGGCAAAACGGGCTTTAAGCCGGTAATCGCCATCGCGCGCCTCGTGGACGGCCTGGATTTCAGCACCTTGCTCATGCAGGTGATGCTGGGGTTTTTGCTGTTCGCGGGGGCCATCAACGTGGATGCGCGCCGGCTGGGTGAGCTGCGCTGGCCGGTGGGCCTGCTGGCTACGCTGGGCACGGTGCTGAGCACGGTGCTGGTGGCGGCCGGGCTCTTTTACCTGCTGCCGCTGCTGGGGCTGCACCTGCCGCTGCTGCCCTGCCTGCTGTTTGGGGCGCTCATCTCGCCCACCGACCCGGTAGCGGTGCTCAGCATTCTCACCAAGGCCAACGTGCCCAGCTCGCTGGAGCTGAAAATCGTGGGCGAGTCGCTGTTTAATGACGGGGTAGGCGTGGTTATTTTTATTACCCTGCTGCGGGTAGGCGAGATGGGCACCGCCAATGTCACGCCGGGCCACGTGGCCACGCTCTTTGCCGGGGAGGCCGGCGGCGGGCTGCTACTGGGCACCGCGCTGGGCCTGGGCACGGCCTGGCTGCTGCGCACCGTAGACAACTACCAGGTAGAAGTGCTGATAACGCTGGCCCTGGTGACGGGCGGCACGGCGCTGGCCGCGCGCCTGCACACCTCGGGGCCGCTGGCGATGGTGATGGCCGGGCTGCTGGTGGGCTATTTCAGCCGCAAGGGCATCATTATGTCGGACCACTCGCAGGACTACGTGGATAAGTTCTGGGAGCTGATTGATGAGATTCTCAACGCCATGCTCTTCGTGCTGATGGGCCTCGAAATGCTCATCCTACCCCTGCACCTGAGCACCGTGTTGGCCGGGCTGCTGGCCGTGGTGGTGGTGCTGCTGGTGCGGGTGGTGGCCGTGGCCGTGCCCCTGAAGCTGCTGCACCTGGGCGGGCGCTACCGCTCGGGCCGTCACACCGTGAAGATGCTGACCTGGGGCGGCCTGCGCGGCGGCCTGGCCGTGGCCCTGGCCCTGGCCCTGCCCGATGGGCTGCACCGGGAGCTGCTGGTGGGCATGACCTACGTGGTGGTGGTGTTCAGCATCGTGGGGCAGGGCCTGACTATCGGGCCGCTGGTGCGCTACCTGGGCCTGTCGAAGACATCCCACGACGACGAGTAAGCGTAAGCAGGCGGGTACGACTGATTGGTGCGGCCGGGCCCGGGGGCCCGTTGCGCCGCCCTGTTTATGAGCTTTTTTGTCATTGCCGACGTCCACGGTTGCCTGCACACGCTGCGCGAATTGCTTACGCACTGGCGCCCGGCCGAAGAAACGCTGGTGCAGCTCGGCGACCTGGTGGACCGCGGCAACTACTCGCCCGAAACCGTGGAGCTGTGCCGCCAGCTCAGCCAGGATTTTCCGGCGAAAACCGTGTTTTTGCAGGGCAACCACGACTGGGCAATGGCCGAGCACCTGGGGCCCGACGGCCCCTACCGCGCCTGGCTGGGCTGGGGGGGTAGGGCCACCTTGCAGCAGTACCAGCGGCACCGCAACTGGCTGGCCGGGCACGCCGCCTGGCTGAGCCAGCGGCCGCTGTGCTGGGGCAACGACCACGTACTATTTTCGCACGCCGGCTTTGCCAATATTGACGACCCGCTTGACCCCAACAACAACAATGGTGTACTGTGGCGGCGCGGCCCGTTGCGCCACCTTGCTGTACGCCAGGTAGTTGGCCACACGGTCACTGCCAGCCGCCGGCCCGAATATGTGGAGGCATCCGATACCATCTACCTCGACACCGGGGCCGCCCTCGGCGCCTGTCTCACCGGCCTGCGCCTGAGTGAAACCGGCGAGTCATTCGAAACTGTTGCTATCCCTACCGCGCCGGAGGATATCTATTCGTTCGGTAAAATCCATTGACCGCTGGCCCAAGTTCGTCAGAGGTAAAGTTTCGCTATTCCATGCCCGCTCCTACCCCCCTTCCCGACGCCGAACCGCACTGGCACACTGCCGGCCTGGCCCACCTGCGCCAGGCCGACCCCGTGCTGGCCCAGGCCATTGCCCGCGTGGCCGGCCCGGTGCGCCCCGCCGCCCACGAAGACCTGTACCTGGCGCTGCTGCGCGCCATCGTGAGCCAGCAGATTTCGACCAAGGCGGCGGCGGCCATCTGGCGGCGCTTTACGGCGCTTTTCCGGCCCGATGGCTACCCCGAGCCGCGCGAGGTGCTGCGCCTGAGTGAGGACGAGCTGCGCGAGGCCGGTCTTTCGCGCCAGAAGGCGGGCTACCTCCAGGCCATTGCCGACTACCAGGAGCGCGGCCTGCTCGACTACGAGCACCTCAGCCAGCTCGACGAAGAAGCCTTTACCAAGCACCTGACCGCGATAAGGGGGGTAGGGCGCTGGACGGCCCAGATGCTGCAAATGTTTGCCCTAGACCAGCCCGATGTATTCAGCGAGGGCGACCTGGGCATTCAGAACGCCATGCGCAGGCACTACGGCCTGGAAGAAACCGGCCGCGCCCTGCAAAAGAAAATGCTGCTGCTGGCCGAGCCCTGGCGGCCCTACCGCTCGCTGGCCTGCAAGTACTTGTGGAAGTCGCTGGACCCCGCGCCAGCCATCAATTCGGAAATGGGCTGGGAATAAAGTAGCGTAGACTCCGCGAGTGCGCGCGTGGGGACATCGGGCTGCTACCACGCGCGGACTCGCAGAGTCCACGCTACCTCAACCTATCTTTGGCTTTACGTTAAAGTTACCCCAACATCTCCCGCCCTACCCCCGATGGCCGACCCCCACGTAGCCGCCCACCCTACCCTCTCTAAAACCGACCTGCTGGCCGCCAAAAACCAGGAAGCTCTGCTCGGCGGCGGCCAGGCCCGCATCGACGCCCAGCACAAAAAAGGCAAGCTCACCGCCCGCGAACGGCTTGATTTACTGCTCGATGAGGGTTCCTTTGAGGAAATCGGCAAGTTTGTGATGCACCGCGCCAAGGACTTTGGCCTCGACAAAGAATACTACCTCGGCGATGGCGTGGTGACGGGCTACGGCACCATCCACGGCCGCCTGGTCTATGTTTTCTCGCAGGATTTCACGGTCTTTGGCGGCTCGCTGAGCGAAACCCACGCCGAGAAAATCGTCAAAATCATGGACCTGGCGATGAAGAACGGCGCGCCCGTTATCGGCCTCAACGACTCGGGCGGGGCGCGCATTCAGGAGGGGGTAGTGAGCCTCGGTGGCTATGCCGACATCTTCTACAAGAATACGCTGGCCAGCGGCGTGGTGCCGCAGCTTTCGGCCATTATGGGGCCGTGCGCGGGCGGCGCGGTGTACTCGCCGGCCATCACGGACTTCATTCTGATGGTCGAAAACACGAGCTATATGTTCGTAACCGGCCCCAACGTGGTGAAGACCGTAACCCACGAAAACGTGACCAGCGAGGAGCTGGGTGGCGCCAGTACCCACTCGGCCAAGAGCGGCGTCACGCACTTCACGGCCGCCAATGAGGTCGTTATCATTCAGCAGCTCAAGCGGTTGCTGAGTTATATGCCCCAGAACTGCGAGGAAACCGCGCCCGCCCTGCCCTACCCCCCCGGCCAGGATGAAAGCCGCCCGGCCCTCAACACCCTCATCCCCGATAACGCCAACCAGCCCTACGACATCCGGGAAGTGATTGAGGGCCTGATTGATGCCGGCTCGTTTATGGAGGTACACCAGAACTTTGCCGAGAACATCGTGGTGGGCTTCGCGCGGCTGGCGGGCCGCAGCATCGGCATCGTGGGCAACCAGCCGGCCGTGCTCGCGGGCGTGCTCGACATTAATGCCAGCACCAAAGCCGCGCGCTTCGTGCGTTTCTGCGACTCGTTTAACATTCCGCTGCTGGTGCTCGAAGACGTGCCCGGTTTCCTGCCCGGCACCGACCAGGAGTGGCGCGGCATCATCACCAACGGCGCCAAGCTGCTCTACGCCTTCTGCGAGGCCACCGTGCCGCGCATCACCGTGATTACCCGCAAGGCCTACGGCGGGGCGTACGACGTGATGAACAGCAAGCACATCGGCGCCGACCTCAACTTTGCCTGGCCCACCGCCGAAATCGCCGTGATGGGCGCCAAGGGCGCGGCCGAAATTATTTTCAAGCGCGAAATCGCGCAGGCCGAAAACCCCGCAGCCAAATTGCAGGAGAAGGTAGACGAGTACCAGCAGAAATTTGCTACCCCCTACCGCGCCGCCCACCGCGGCTTCGTAGATGAAGTAATTCTGCCCTCGCAAACGCGGCAGAAATTAATTCGCGCCTTTAAAATGCTGGAAAATAAAGTGGCTACGCTGCCGCGCAAAAAACACGGTAATATTCCGCTGTAATTTTTGAGCGCAGAGTTTCGCGAAGTAGGCAGAGTTTCGCGGAGTTTTTAATTGCCTTTGCGAAACTTTGC
>JAABUN010005246.1_pt1 | contig 16318 bp, 17 predicted proteins | sample 5559311 | NCBI WGS metagenome assembly JAABUN01 (sample SAMN10711877, study PRJNA513370) | rock metagenome | isolation source: Antarctica rocks | place: Antarctica: Victoria Land, Siegfried Peak sud
TCGCGCGCTTCGATGCGGGGGAGCGCCTGGAGGGCGACGCGCTGCGGGCCGCCGCCCGGGAGCTGTCACGCGGCCACCTCGCGCGGCGTCCGTCCTCGAACCCCTTCGAGCGCTTCGGTGCGCGGCTCCGGGAGGACCTGCCGGCGCTCCTCGCGGGCGACGAGCAGGACTTCCACGACTACGCGTTCGCGACGGTCCGCATGGCCGGCTCGGCCTTCGAGGTCGCCGCCAGCCACGTCGACTGGCTGCTCGGGGAGGAGGGCGCGCCGGCGTCGGCGGCGTTCGGGCGCATCGTCGAAGGCTGCAAGGTGCTCTCCTTCCGCCTGGCGCGGCGGCGGGCGTTCGACCCCGCCGAGCGCGTCGCTGGGCTCGCCGCGGCGTGGGCCGAGGGCATCGACGCGCTCGACCGTGTCCTGGGCTGAGGTCGCGCTCGACGCGGGCTGGCGGCTCGACGGGCCGGGCGCCACCGCGCTGCCCGCGCGGGTGCCGGGCACCGTGGCGGGGACCTTCCGCGACACCGGACGGCCGATCCCGGACGACCTGGACGAGCACGAGTGGACGTTCCACTGCTCCTTCGCGACGCCGGGCCGGAGTCCGGTCGTCCTCCGTCTGGACGGCCTGGCGACCCTCGCCGAGGTGAAGCTGAACGGCGAGGTGGTCCTGCGGAGCACGTCGATGTGGGAGCGCCACGCCGTTGACGTCACCGCGCGTCTCCGGGCGCCGGGGGAGGCGCACGCGGCCGACGTCACCGAGCGTCTAGGCGCTCCGGAGGCGATGAACACGCTGCGCCTCTGCTTCGCGGCGCTCGGGCCAGAGGTCCGTCGCTCGCGTCGCCCGCGCGCCCGCTGGCGGACGAAGCTCGTGCCCGGCGGCCTGCGCTGGCATCGCACGATGCTGCTCGGGCGGGCGCCCGGCATCGCGCCCGCGCCGGCCGCGGTCGGGCCGTGGCGGCCCGTCGTCCTGCAGGTCCGGGCCGGCGCGGGGATCGGGGCGCTCGCGCTGCGGTCGCGGATCGCGGGCGACGACGGCGTGCTCGCCCTTCACGCCGACGTCGTCGGCGGGCCGGAGGAGGTGGAGGTCGTGCTCGAAGGACTGTCGGGGACCCATCGCGCCCCCCTCGACGCCGAGGGGCGCGGCGAGCTGCGGATCCCCGACGTCGCCCGCTGGTGGCCACACACCCACGGCGCCCCGGTCCTGCACGACGTCCGCTTGCTTGCCGGCGGCGAGGAGCTTGCCCACCGCCGCGTCGGCTTCCGCTCCCTCGCGGCCGGAGCGTCCGCCGCGCACGACGTCGAATGCGACGGGCTCGACCTCCACGTCAACGGCACGCGGGTGTGGGCGCGCGGCGCGGTCTGGAGCCCCCCCGACCTCGTGGGCATGACGCCCACCGCGGAGGACCTGCGCGCGACGCTGGAAACGGTCCGCGACGCGGGCATGAACCTCGTCCGCGTGGTCGGCACCGCGGCCTACGAGACGCCCGCGTTCCACGACCTCTGCGACGAGCTCGGGCTGCTCGTGTGGCAGGACGCGATGTTCGCCAATCTCGACTACCCCCTGGCCGATCCCGGCTTCCGCGCCACGGTCGAGGCCGAGCTCGCCGCGCTGATGGACGCGCTCGCCGCCCGGCCGAGCACCGTGGTGCTGTGCGGTGGCAGCGAGGTGGGCCAGCAGGTCGCCATGCTCGGGCTCGATCCGGCGCTGGCGCGCGACGGCGTGGGCTACGAGCTGCTCCCCACGGCGGTGGCGGCGGCGAGGTGCGACGCCGTGGTGGTCCCCGACGCGCCGAGCGGCGGCGCGCGGCCGTTTCGCACAGACGCCGGCGTGGCGAACTACTTCGGCGTGCCGGGCTACCAGCGCCCGCTCGACGACGTGCGCCGCTCCGGCGTCCGCTTCGCCTCGGAGTGCCTGGCCCTGGCCAACGTTCCGGACGAGACGGTGATCGCCGAGGCCGGGCCGGCGGGTGGCGTCCCCCGTGACGCGGGCGCGTCGTGGGACTTCGCCGACGTGCGCGACCACTACCTGCGCGAGCTGTTCGGCGCGGATCCGACCGCCCTGCGCACTGCCGACCCCGACCGCTACCTCGAGCTCTCCCGGGCGGTCAGCGGCGAGCTCATGGCCGAGGTCTTCGGGGAGTGGCGCCGGGCGGCGTCGCCCTGCGGCGGCGGGCTGCTCCTGTGGCTGCGCGACCTCCTCCCGGGCGCGGGGTGGGGCGTGCTCGACCACCGCGGCGAGCCGAAGGTCGCGTGGCACCACCTGCGGCGCGCGCTGTCGCCCGTGGCGGTGTGGACCACGGACGAGGGCCTCAATGGGATCGCCGTCCACGTGGCCAACGACGGCCCGGAGCCGCTGCGCTGCGACCTGCGTGTGGCGCTCTTCGCCCGCGGCGAGCAGCTCGTCGACGAGGTCCGCGTGCCGATCGAGGTCGCGCCGCACGCCACCGTCGAGCACGACGCGGAGACCCTGCTCGGGCGCTGGGCCGACGCGGCCTACGCCTACCGCTTCGGTCCGCCCGCCCACGACGTCGTGCTCGCGGCGCTCGAGCAGGACGGGCAGCTGCGCTCCCAGGCGCTGCGGTTCCCGGCCGGCCGGCCCGTCGTCCCACGGACGGCGGAGGAGATCGGCGCCACCGCCTGGACGACGATCGGGACCGACGGTCGCCGGCGCCTCGTGCTCGAGAGCCGGGCCCTGCTCTATGGCACCCGGGTGCACATCCCGGGGTGGCGTCCCTCCGACGATGCGTTGCACGTCGCCCCCGGGGGACGCCGCGAGCTCGTGCTCACTCCGGTCGGCGAGAGCGACGGACAGCCGCGCGGGTCGGTGACGGCGCTCAACCTGGCCGGCCGGCTCGCGGTCGAGCCTCGGGACCCGTCGCCGTGAGCCTCAGTGCCGGCGGTTCAGGCTGTGGGCGAGATGCGCGCCCACGGGGTTGGCGTCGAGCACCTCCACGTGCACCCGAGTGAACGGCCCGCGGCGGCGCAGGCGCATGATCGCGACCTCGCGGAACGCCGCCTTCGTCACCGCGCGCCGCGAGGGGGCGTTGGACGTCTCCACCTTCGTCAGCATGCGCGCGGCCCCATCCGCCGCGAGCACGCCGGCGATGTGGTTCCAGGTGCGCGGGGCGATGCCGCGGCCCCGGGCGATCGGCGCGGCGACCGAGTCCTCCAGCACGACGTCCCCCCCGCACAACGCAAGCCAGCCGCCACGCGCGGCGATCATCGGCGCGCTGGTCGCGAAGGTCCAGCAGCCGAAGGCGGGCAGGGTCCCGTCGAGGACCAGCCACGGGCGTCCGCCCTCCTGCACGCGGGCCCACGCCCTCGTGGCATCGAGGGTGGGCAGATCGTCGAAGGGGGCGAGCTCCTCCGCGGTGCGCGGCTCGACCAGGCGCAGCGCGTCGCCCGCGTCGCCGAACGGCCTTCCGGTCGCCGACGGGAGCTCGAGCCCGTACCAGACGTGCTCCTCGTCCAGCCGGACGCGAGCCTTGGCGCGGTCGGCCGCGATGCGCACGATCCCGGCCGGCCCGTGGCGGCGCAGGGCGCGGCTCACACCCGGTCCCGCCCGCTCATGCCGCGACCGCTTCGGAGGGTCCACTCCTTCGGGATGGCCCGCAAGTGAAATGCCCGGTTCAGTCATGATTGCTCGAGATCGTAGCCCCGGACCCCCCGAGGTGCGGGTACCGTGGCTCTGTGCTGAGCCGGAACATCGCGTCGGACCAGCGGCCGGCGGCCGAACGCGTGTGGCGGGCAGTCGAGCGGCGGACGGCGTCAACGGCGCTGACCTGCTCCTGGGACTGGACGGAGACGTGGCTGGCCCACTACGGCGACGTCGTCCCCCACCGCTTCGTCGTCGGGGTCGTCGACGGGGAGGATCGCGGCATCGCGCTCGTGACCGAGTCGGCGGACCGCTACCCGCCCTGGGTGGGGCTCCGCCAGGCGCACGTCGGCACCGCGGGGGAGCCAGGGGGCGAGGGCGTCTACGTCGAGCGCAACCGCCTGCTGGTGGCGGACGGCGATCGCGACGCGTTCGCCGCCGTGCTGCTGGCCAACCTCGTCCGCGATCGGCGCTGGGACCGCCTGGTGATCCCGGGCCTGCACGTCGCCGACGCCGAGTCCTTCCGGCGGGCGAGCCCGCGCCTCGTGCTCGCGCCGCAGGAAAGCCCCATCGCCGAGCTGACCGGGGCCGGCACCGGCGACCCCCTCGAGCTCCTGTCCGCACGTCCCCGCCGCCGGGCGCGCCGGGCCCTGGAGGGGCTGGCCCCGTTGGAGACCGAGTGGGCGCAGACCTCGGCCCAGGGCCACGACGTCATGAGCGAGCTCGTCGCGCTCCACCAGCGCCGCTGGATCGACGCGGGGGAGCCCGGAAAGTTCGCCAGCGCGCGGTTCGCGCGCTTCCACCGCGCGTTGATCGATCGGCTCGGACCGGGGCGCGGCGTGATCCTCGTACGGGTGCGCCGGGACGGCGCAACGATCGGGTGCGTCTACGGGCTGGTGGAGGACCGGGAGGTTCTCTTCTATCAGAGCGGGCTGCGCCGCCACGAGGACAACAAGCTCAACGTGGGGCTTGCCGTGCACGTCTGCGCGATGCGCGCGTGCGTCGAGCACGGACTCCGGGCCTACGACTTCCTCGCGCCGGCGACCCGGTACAAGCAGGACCTCTCGACGCGGGCGAACACGCTCGTCTGGGCGTCGCTCGGGCGCAACCGCCCGCGGACGTACCTCGACACCGCCCTCCGCGAGCTGCGGTCACGCCTTCCGGCTAGTGCCCGAGGAGCCGCTTCAGGCCGTGGCGTGAACGGGACGGCATCGCGGGCATGATCGGCACGCGGCCTCCGTGGAGGATCGCGCGCGGAACATGTCCGACGAGCCAGGCGGCCTGCTCGGCGTAGCCCTCCTGCTCGAGCTCGGCGAGGAGCGCGGGCGGCCGCCGGTCGACGGAGTGCGCGTCGGAGGCGACGACGTGCACCAGGCCTTCGCGCACGAGCCCATGGGCGATCTCGCGCACCGTGCGACCGAAGTGGCCGGACAGCGAGCCCGCGGTGATCTGTGCCAGCGCCCCGCGCGATACGAGCCGCGCGAGCAGCTCGTTGTCGCGCTGGAAGGCGCGGCAGCGCTCGGGATGGGCCAGCAGGATGCGGTGACCGCGGTCGAGCAGGGATTCGAGCAGAAGCTCGAAGCCCGCGCCGGCCGGGGTGAGTGGGCACTCGACCAGCAGGTACGGCCCGGTACCGAGGTGGAGGGCGGTCAGCTCCTCGTCGGAGAGGTCAACGGCGTGGGTCACCGCCACCTCGCCCCCGGAGAGCACCCGCAGCGGGATCCTCGCCGCGGCGAGCGCCGCGCTGAGCGCGGCCACCTGCTCGGCGATGCTGGCGGCGGTGTTCGCGGGATAGGCCCGGGAGACGTGCGGGGTGGCGACCACGGTCGTGGTGCCCGCCGCGACGGCGGCGCGGGCGAGCGCGAGCGCGTCGTCGAGCGTCGGCGGGCCGTCGTCGATTCCCGGGAGGAGATGGTGGTGCAGGTCGATCACCTCGAGCGCCGGCGACTGCTCGAGGGGTGGCGCGGTGGTCTCGGGCTCCGACGAAGCAGCGCGCGCCGCCGCCGCCCTGGGTCCGAAGACGAGATCGAGCGTCGGCTCCGGAACGGTGATCCCGTACAGCGAGCGGAGCCGGTGGCCGGTCGCCTCCCGCGACGCGCCGCCCACGGCCATGGTGACGGCCAGGCGGCGTGCGGCGCGGTTCGAGATGCGGCCTGTGGCGCCCTCGCCGGGCGAGTCGTCCGCCGCGACAATCGCCGGTGCCCGGGACGCGGGGGCGCCGTCTGCCGCGCCCTCGTCGGACGACGACTCGGCGGGGAGCGCGGCGGCCGGCGCCGAACCGGGCGCCTCGGCGGGCGACGCGGGTCGTGCGTGCGGCGTGGGCTCGAGACCGTTGCCCTCGTGCGCGACGCCGAGTCGGCCCGCGAACGCCTCCACGGTCTCGGCCAGGGCGCAGAGGCGCCGGCGCGCCAGCTCGGCCTGCGCCAGGGTCTCGCCTACGCGGGCCGCCAGGTCAGGCGGAGGCTCGCGCTCCTCCGCCGGTTCGGCGGCGTGCGGCAGGGTCGCGGAGTGCTGCACCCCGAGTTGCGCATCGAAGCGGCGCGCGGCGGCCTCCCGGTCGAGGGCGGCGAGGATCTCCTGCGCCCGCGGTGAGAGGATGCGGGTCATGGCTCGGGAATCGTACTTGAGCGCCACCGGCATCCGGCGCTCTAGGCTGCGGCCTGCATGAGCCCCTTCTGGATCTGGACGCAGGCCCTCATCGTCGTCTTCATTCTCGCGTCGATGGTCATTGCGATCACGAAGCTTGTCTGAGAACGCCGCTTACCGCGAGCCGCGCAGGAGCTTCTTCAGCCCCCGCGGCCTGGCATCGGGCATCGGCGGCGCGTGCGGCACCGGCGTTCCCGTCAGCACGGCGTGGGGGACCTCGCGAGCAAGCCAGTCGGCCTGCTCTGCGTACCCGGCCTCGATCAGCTCGGGGCGGATGGACGGCGGGCGCTGCTCGGCCGAGTGCCCGTCGGAGGCGATGTCCTGTGCGAGGCCAGCGCGGACGAGGCGGTCGGCGAGCTCCTGCACCGCGCGTCCGAAGCGCCCGACGAGCGAGCCGGCGGTGACCTGCCCCAGCATTCCCTGCGCGATGAGCCGCTCGTAGACGCTCACGTCGCGTTGGAAGGCCGGGCAGCGCTCGGGGTGGGCGAGCACGATCTCGTGCCCGCGGGAGCGCAGCAGGGCGAGCAGCGCGTCGAAGCCCGCGGCGGTGAGCGAGAGCGGGCACTCCACGAGCAGGTGCGTGCACTCCGGGCCGCCGAGGCGCAGCGCGACGAGCTCCTCGTCGTCCAGCTCGGCCGCCCGGGTCATCGCGATCTCGGCGCCGGTGTACAGCTGCAGGGGGATCTCCTCGCGCGCGAGAGCGCCTCGGAGCCGGGCGACGCCTTCCGCGATGGACGCCGCCGAGTTCCCGGGGCAGTCCCAGGAGACGTGGGGCGTGGCGACGATCGCGCGCGTCCCCGAGGCGACGGCGGCGCGAGCCAACGCGAGGGACTCCTCCTCGGTGGCCGGGCCGTCATCGATGCCGGGGAGGATGTGGCAGTGGATGTCGATCACTTGAGGAGGCAAGGGTAGAGTGCCGGCCGTCCCGGGCTCGTGCCTGCGCGAGGAGCGCGCGACTGCCCCCGCCCCCACACGGCGGCTCGTCTATAGGCTCTAGCGCCTAATGTCTGAGAGCCTAATCGAGCCGTTCGTCTTCCCGTCGGTCGGCGACTACCTCAACCGGGCCGAGGATCTGGCGCGGATGGAGGACTGGTGGTCGAGCAAGGAGACCAACGCCCTGGCGGTCTACGGGCGACGTCGTGTCGGGAAGTCGTGGCTGTTCCGTCGCTTCGCGCACGAGAAGCCGGCGCTCGTCTTCGTGGCCGATCGCAGGACGCAGGGCTCGCAGCTGGCCCGGTTCGCCGAGCGGCTACGTCCCCTGCTGGGCTTCCGGCCGTCAATGGACGACGTGCCGGCGCTGTTCGAAGCCCTTTACACGCTGGCCGCCGAGCGCAAGACGCTCGTCGTCATCGACGAGTTCCCGTTCCTCCTGCCTGACGCTCAGGCGCAGCGCGAGGACCTGCTCACGTCGATCCAGAGCGTCATGGAGGAGCGCGACGCCTCCAAGCTCAAGCTCATGATCTGCGGGTCCTACATCGGCCAGATGGAGAAGCTCCTCCGCGGCCCGCTGCGTGGGCGGCTCACGCCACTGGCTGTGAGCCCTCTGGCCTTCCCGCAGGCTGCGGCGTTCATGGCGCCGGACGTCGCGGCGACCGAGGCGATCGAGCGCTACGCCGTCGCGGGCGGGATGAGCCTGCATCTCTCAGAGCTCGGTCCGGGAGGTGCCCTGCGCCGCCGCATCTGCGACCGCGCCCTCGATCCTCGCGGCCCGTTGTTCAACGACCCGCGAGAAGTGCTGGAGGAGGAGCTGCGCACGCCGAGCACCTACTTCTCCCTGCTCGAAGAGCTCTCGACGGGCACCAAGTCGATCGGAGAGCTGGCCTCCGCCCTGGGACGCCGCACGACCGACCTGCCCGGGTATCTCAAGACGCTGCAGGAGATGCAGGTGATCGAGCGATACGCGCCGGTCACCGCCCGCGGGGACGAGCGCAACAACCGCTACGGACTGCGCGACGGCTTTCTGCGGTTCTGGTTCCGGTTCATCTTCCCCTTCCAGGAGGATCTCAAGGCCGGCCTGCCGCCGGGCCAGTTGTTCGACCATGAGATCGCGCCGGAGATCGCCGACCACGTCAGCCCCGTGTACGAGGACTTGTGCCGTCGTTGGGCGCGTGGCCACGGCGCGACCAAGGTCGGCGGCTGGTGGGGCAACGCGCTCGACGAGCACCGGAAGACCAAGACCCGGCAGACCGAGAAGGTGGACGTGGTGGGGCTCCAGCGCGGCAGCGTCACGCTGGTCGGCGAGTGCAAGTGGACTGCCGCCGAGATGAGCGCCGGCATCCTCACGGATCTCGAGACCTACAAGCTGCCCGCCATGCGCCAGGCCAAGCTGCGCTTCGCCAAGTCAGGCCCGCAGATCGTGCTGTTCGCCAAGAGCGGCTTCTCGCCGCGGCTGCGCGAGATCGGCGTCGAGCGCAATGACGTCACGCTCGTCTCCGTCGACGAGCTCGTCTTCGGCCTGCTCGGGACCTAGCAAAGATAGAATGCCGCTCCGTGTTCGCCTCGATCGTCGTCGGCACCGATGGCTCGAAGACGGCGTACCGCGCCGTCGCCCAGGCGGTGGACCTCGCGAAGTCGCTCGGAGCCAGGCTGGAGATCGTCTGCGCCTACGAGCCCGTCCCGGGCTCGCGCCTGCGCGAGGAGCGCGTGACTGCTCCGGCCGACATGCAGTGGATGGTCAACGCGCGCGAGGACGTCGAGGCGACGCTGCGCGAGGCGGTGGAGCAGGCCGAGTTCGAGGGGGTTGCGGCGGAGACCTACGCGCGCCAGGGCGATCCGGCCGATGCGATCCTCGACGTCGCCGAGGAGCGCGGGGCCGATCTCATCGTCGTCGGCAACCGGGGGATGACCGGGGCCAAGCGCTTCCTCCTCGGCTCCGTGCCGAACAAGGTCTCTCACCACGCACCCTGCTCGGTCCTGATCATCCGGACCGACTGACCGATCCGGCGTCAGCCGTGCGCAGGCGCTGCGGGGCCCGGCGGCCGCGGCGGGGCAGGCGGCGCGAGGCGGCGGAAGGGTGGGCCCTTGCGCGTCGCGGCCTCCGCATCGAGCAGCCCCGAGCCGTACCGCCGGTCGGGGCCCGGGGCGCCGAGGTCGCGCGCGGTGGCCTCCAGGCGCGCCTCAACCGCAGTGGGCCCCGGGTCGGCCCCGAGGACGCCGGAGGCGATCACGAGCGCGGCGACCGCCGACACGTGCGGCGTGGCCATCGAGGTGCCCTCGAAGCGGTCGGGGATGCCGAAGTGGAGCCTGCTCCGGCCTACGAAGGTCACCTGGAGGATGTCGCGCAGCGTGTCGTCGGCGGGATCGCAGCGCGTGTCGTCGTCCAGCTCCGCGTCGCCGCCGCCGCCGGGGGCGACGAGGTCGAGGTCCGCCCCGACGTTCGAGAAATCCGAGAGGCAGCCGTGCTCCGTCGTCGCCCCGACGGAGAGCGCATACCGCGCGCGCGCCGGCAGCACCACGCGACCGCCGGTGTTCCCCGCCGCGGCGGCCACGACGGCGCCCCGCGCGTGGGCGAAGGCGATCGCCCTGATGAGCTCCGGGACGTCGGAGGCGACGACCTCCTCGGAGAACTCGATCGAGACGTTGATGACGTCCGCGCCGCGGGCGGCCGCCCAGCGGATGCCGCGGGCGATGTCCTCCGTGGAGCCCTCGTCGTTGCGGTCGAGCACGCGCACGGGCATGATCCGCACGCCGTAGGCGAGCCCCGTCTCACCGACGCCGTTGTCGGTCGCCTCGGCGATCGTCGACGCGACGTGGGTGCCGTGCCCGGACTCGTCGTCGGGCAGCTGGTCGTCGTCGACGAAGTCGTAGCCGCGAACGAAGCGGAAGCCCTGCAGATCGGGGGAGCGGCGGTACGGCGGCTTCGTCCGGTAGGCCACCCCGGAGTCCACGACCGCGACGACGACGCCCGCGCCACCGGGCCGGCGAGCCGCGATCAGGTGTCGCCAGGCACCGAGCGCGTCGACGCCGTAGGGGCCCGCGAAGTTCCACTGATCCTGCTGCCAGCCACCGGGAGCGACCCCACGTCCGGGGTCGTCGGGGAGAAACGCGGCCGCGTGCCCGTGAGGCGCCGCCGCAGCGCCAGCGGGAAGGGTGAGCGTGGCCACGAGGACCGCGGTGAGCAGGCAGGCTTTCAGCAACGTGCGATCCTCGGCGCCACGATGACAGGAGACCCGGCGGCGCACGCCGATGCGGCGGGCATGCGACTCGCCCTCGCCGAGGCGGTCCGCGCGCTGGAACACGACGACGTGCCGATCGGTGCGGTGGTCGTCCGCGCCTCCAACGGCGCCGTCGTCGGCGCGGGCCACAACGAGCGGGAGCTGCGCCAGGACCCGACGGCCCACGCCGAGGTGCTCGCGCTGCGCGCGGCAGCCGCCGCCGGCGGCTCGTGGCGGGTGCTCGACGCGACGCTCTACGTCACCCTCGAGCCCTGCGCGATGTGCGCGGGCGCGATCGTCCTGGCGCGGATCCCGCGGGTCGTCTTCGGCTGCGCAGACCCGAAGGCGGGCGCGGCGGGCTCCGTCCTGGACGTGCTCGACGTCCCGCAGCTCAACCACCGCCCCGAGGTGGTCGGCGGAGTCCTCGCGGCCGACTGCTCCGAGCCGCTGCGCGCGTTCTTCCGCGCACGCCGGGATGCGCGCGGCCGGGCCTGACGCGGCGCGCTGTCGTCGCGGTACCCTTCTCGTCCCGTTGCACCGTGCGCCCACGCGCACCCCGGAGGGATGCCAGAGCGGTTGAATGGGGCGGTCTCGAAAACCGTTGTGCGGTTACGCCGTACCGAGGGTTCGAATCCCTCTCCCTCCTCTTGAACACTGGGAAACGCCCGCATCGGCGGGCTTTCCCGACGGGGACACTCGACCGGCCCGAGTGTCAGCGAGCGTCCCTCAGCGTCACCGGAGCGGCCGTCCCGTACCCACGCCGTACCCACGGGCGTACCCACGGCTCAGTGGTCCTCGCGGGCCATGTAGGCGTCCATCAGGCCGCGCCTCGTGCTCCGCGCCCGGGAACAGGTGGCCGTAGCGGTCGAACGTCGTCGCGATGTTCGCGTGCCCGAGGTAGGTCGAGAGCGCCTTCGCGTTGACGCCCGCGCCGATCATCAGCGACGCGAACGTGTGCCGGGCCTCGTGGAAGCCGAGCGGCTCGAGCGCGTCGGCGCGCCACGTCGAGGCGAGCCGGTCGCGCAGGCCGTTGTGCGAGATCGGCTGGCCCGCGACGCGACCGGGGAACAGCAGTCCCGGACGGTGGTCGGTCAGCACGCGGTGATCGGCGAGCAGCAGGGAGAGGCGCGCGATGATCGGCACCGTCCTAGTTCCCGCCTTCGACTTCGGCGCGACGAACCGGCGCGCGCCGTGGTCCCACGCGCGGACGACCCGCAGGGTCCCGGCGTCGAGGTCGACCTGCTCCCACTCGAGGGCGAGCAGCTCGCCGAGCCGCAGCCCGGAGTAGACGGCGAGCCCGAGCGCGGCCTGGTCGAGCGGCCGGGCGGCGGCGATGAGGGCGGCGGCCTCCCGGGGCGCGGCGATCCGCTCGCGCGCCTTCGCTCCAGTCGGGAGCCGCAGGCCGGCCGTCGGGTTCGCGCGCGCCAGTCCGCGCGGCAGCGCCCAGGCGTACAGCGCCCGGAGGGCGGTGACGACGTTGCGGACCGTCGAGGCGGACAGGGCCTCGGCGCTCAACGTGTCGGCCCACCGCTGCACGTCGGGCAACGCGAGCTCGGTCAGCCTCGCCGCGCCGAACGCGGGCACCACCCGGTTGGTCAGCTCCCGGCGGTACCCGCGCGTGGTCGAGGGCTTGTGCGCGTGGCCGCTGCGGGTGCGGATCGCGCCCGCGTCGATCCCGTCGAGGAACTGGTCGACGGCCTCGCGGACGGTGATCCCGCGGTCGGCGCTTCGGGTGCCCGCCTGCAGCGCCGCGAGGGCGTCGACGCGCCACGCGCGCGCCTCCGCGAGGGTCGGCGTCCACGGGCCGCGCAGATGGCGTCCGGCGCGCTTGTCGTAGGCCGTGCCGCGGTACTGCGTCCGGCCCTGCTTGTCGGTCCGCTCGGCGATGCCTTGCCGGGCGGCACTACGCTGGCTCGCGCTCATGAGGCTTGCTCCTCGTGGGTCATGCCCGCGGGCCGTTGGCGCGGTCGCGCGGGCGCTCTTGTCGCCGGGAGACTACTCCCGAGCGCAAGCGCCGCGGAGCGGTCGGCCCACGCCTCGAGCTCGCGGACGGGCACGAGCCTCGCCGAGCCGGAGCGGACCACGCGCAGCTCGGGCAGGATGTGACGCCGCAGGTGCGCGAGCGACACGCCGAGCGCCGCCGCCGCCTCCTCGAGCGTGAGCGCGACGCGCCGGACCGGCTCGGTCGGCTGAGGCTTCATGCCGCCTTCTCGGTCGCGTCGAAGGCGGCGGCGATCGCGTCGACGACGGCGTTCTCGGAGCCGAGCACGTCAACGAACCGAGTGTCCCGGAGTGCAGAAGTGTCCCGGAGTGCGTCAGGGCCAGTGTTCGTCGGGCCTCCGCCGTTTGTCCCGGAGTGTCCCGGGCTCTCACTCGCGTGCGCGCGCGTGCCCGTGCCCGCGCTTCCTTTCTGGACACTCCGGGACACCGCCCGATCGGCGTCCTCGTCGGCGTCCGGCTCGACGATGAACACGGCGACCCTCGCGCGGTTCTCGCGGTCGGCGCGCGCGCCGCGCGGCATCCGGGCGTCGGCGATCTTGTGCCGCCATCCGGCCTCCCGCATCCTCCCGACGACCCGGGCGGTGTCCAGGCGCTGCGCGAGCACTCCGCGCAGGTAGGTCTCCACGTCGGTGACCGCAGGAAGGTGCCGCCGTCGGCCCAGGTCACCGCCGGGATGCGGTACCTCGAGTCCTCGAACGCGAGGCGCACGGCGCGCGCGTCGAACGGCGGCATCGTCTCCAGCCGCTTCATCGCCGCGAACCGGCAGGCGGCGTCCTGCCACGAGCCGGTCTCGACCACGTCGACGACCCGCCAGAGCTCGTTCTGCCATCCGCGCGCCTCCTCCACGGCGTCGAGTCCCTCCCGCAGGTCCGCGGCCCGCAGCGTCGCCGTGAACACCGTCTGCGCGTCGCCGCGGCTGAAGACGGGCAACTGCGGCGCGGCGGCCCCGAGGCTGTAGACGAGCGCCTCCACGAGCCGGTCGCCGCGGTTCAGGTCGGACGCCTCGCCGTACCTGATGATCCGACCGTCCGCGAGGACGAGGTGCACCGGCGAGACGCTCGTGCGACCCCAACGCTCGACCCTCTCGAGCGCCGCGGGCAGCCGGAGCTGCGCGGCCACCCAGTCGAGCAGCTCGCGCTGGCCAGCGCCCGGCTCGGGCGGGGGCGAGAGCAGCGCACCGCGCGGCTTGCCCGCCTTCCCGGGTGCCGGTGCGGCCGGGGTGGAGGCGGCGAGATCGCCGATGTCGAACGTCACGCGACCACCTGCCCGTGGTCGCAGCAGAGCGGGCACGGCTCGAACGCGAGGTCGCGCAGGAAGTCGATCCAGTAGACGAGCCGGTGGACCTGCGCGCGCAGGTCGGCGAGCTCCTCGTCGCGCTGGTCGACCTCCTGCAGCCCGAAGAGCTCGGCGACGATGAGCGACTCGCGGCAGCCCGCCGAGCAGCACGGCATGGAGAACCGTGACCGGCCGATGAAGGCCACGGCCATGCCGCCGTGGCAGACAGGGCAGCGGGCGGTTACGCCGTCCTGCGTGACGTAGCCGCCGCCGGTGAGCTCGAGGCGCGGGAGGACCCTCGCGCGGGCGTCCACGGCGGTCATGCGACCACCTCGCGGCCGTCGGGCGCTGGCGCTGGCGGTGGGTCATCGGGCCCGGCGCGCGTCGCGCCGCGGCGGGCGGCCCGCCTGCAGGACGAGCGGGCACGACGCGAGCGCGGGCGCGGCGCGGGCCGACGAGGCTCGCCCCGGCGCTCGCGGCCCACGAGGCGGTACGCCGTGTCTCGGCGGCGAGCGGCGTACGTCATCGCGCCCAGGCGGCGACGGTGCCAGACCGGCAGCGCGTCGACGCGGTCGACGTCGCGGAAGGCGGCGCGCATCTGGCGGCGAAGGCGGCTGCTCGGCGCGAGCGCGTCGTCGTCGCCGGGCGGGTGCTCGTCGGGCTCGAGGTCGCCCGCGAGCAGCCAGGCGGTCGCGTCCGTACGGTGATGTACTCTGACCATCGGTGTTCTTCTTCGGTTGGTAGTGCGCTTCGCCCGCCTGGTCGCGGGCGTCGTGCGTTCTGGGCTAGTTGAAGATCGCGGCGTCCGCGGGGCCCGGCATCGCGCGCGGGCGCATCCGCCGCGCGAGGGCCCTGAGGTTGGCCTGCGCCGCGTCGCGGGCGTCGGCCTGCTCGACGGTCAGGCCGACGGTCCGCTCGATCTCGGCGAGCTCGCCGAGCGTCGCGGTCGAGTCCGCGAACCCGAGCGCCAAGCGGCACCAGTCCGAGCGGGACAGGCCGAGGTGGGCGGCGATGGCGTCGACGCGGACGTAGACCTCGCCGGGCACCCGGAAGGCGATCGACGGCGAGTGACGGGGGTCTTGGTGGAGGGCATGACCTACATGCCAGCACGTCTGAGAGTCGCCTCCACATCGGTTCGGGCACATCCACCTCAAGCTGTGAATGAGGGTGTGGCCTGCGCGGGTGCCGCGCCGCACCCCGATGGCGACGCGGCCCCGCTGCTCCATTTGGGCCTGGACCCCAGCTTTATCGTCTGCGACGAGCTCGCATCCCATCGCGACGGCGCGCTCTACGAGGCGCTCCGCTCCGCGATGGTCAAGCGGTCGGGCGTCGCGCGCACGGCCCCGGCATGGGGCCGCCTTCACCTGAACGCGCGCGTCGCGGCGGAGGGCTCATGGCTGCCCGCAGGCGCGGTTCAGCGATGCGTCGGCACGCCGATCTTCACGCCCGGCGAGAACATCTACGTCGGCGTCGACGTCGGCTCGACCGCGAGCGCCACCGCCGTCGCTTACGTGAACGAGGCGCTCCACGTCGGCGTCGAGATCTTCCACGGCGAGGAAGGCATCCTGCGCGCCATCGACGCCGTCCACGACCTCGCCGGCCAGTACCGCATCGTGGAGTGCGCCGGGGACCCCTGGCGATGGGGACAAGCCGGCCTCGAGCTCCGCGCCCGCGGCATCAACGCGACCGACTTCCCGCAGACCGACGTGCGCATGGTCCCCGCGTCGCAGGCGCTCCGCGACGCCCTCGTCGAGCGCCGCATGGTCCTCCCGCCCGACCGCGAGCTCGCGGAGCACGCCGCCAACGCCGTCCAGCGGCAAGGCAGGCGCGGATGGCGCATCGACAAGCCGAGCCGCGAAGCGAACATCGACGCCGTCATCGCGCTGTGCATCGCGCTCCAGAGGGCCGAGAACCGGCCCGCGCCGCTCCGTGTGCTGTGGTGCTGGTTAGGAAGCGTCCGAAAACAAGTGTGAGGGTTGGAGTGCCGGATCGTGGATGCCCGGGACCGCACGATCTCGCCGTCGATACTGGTTGTATCGACAAGGGATCGGGTGGTCCCGGGCGCCGCGAGACGGTGCTCCAACCCCACAGTTGTTGATGGACGCTTCCTTAGGCTTCCTTGAACTCGTAGATGAGGTCGGCAGGGACCGTTATGGTCCTGTTCCCGTCCGCCACGTTGCTGACCATGATGAACCGCTTGCCAGAGCGGCGCGCGTCCTCGATCTGGTCATAGATGTCGCCCCACTCCTCGGCGGCTTCTGTCGTCCGGTCGGACGCTTGGTGATCGGTCCAACGGATGGTCGTGGGCATGTGCGCTCCAGTTCTGGACAATGCAACCGCGCAAACGCTACTGGACCCGCCAAGGCGTTCAAAAAGTTCGCTGGGGAGCGGGTCCACTACCGCGCTCGTCAGAACTCCGACGGCGCGCCTGCGGACGGTGTCTCACATCGTCGCGCTCGATCTTTTGAGACGCAGCTAGGCAGTGTCTTCGCGTACGCCGTCTGGGCCGACTCGCAGCCCTACACGCCCTAGTGGTTCATCCTGCAATTTCGCGCCCGAGTGGGGTGTGGGGGTGACGGGCTCGAAGTCGTTGTCGACATTGTTCGGCGAGGATGGAGGACAGCGATGCTGGCGGGAGTGGGCAAGCGGGTGGC
>JAABUN010005247.1_pt1 | contig 16316 bp, 15 predicted proteins | sample 5559311 | NCBI WGS metagenome assembly JAABUN01 (sample SAMN10711877, study PRJNA513370) | rock metagenome | isolation source: Antarctica rocks | place: Antarctica: Victoria Land, Siegfried Peak sud
CATCAAGCGTTACATCGCCGAACACAACTGCCGCGCCAAACCCTTCGTCTGGACCAAACCCGCTGCCCAGATACTCGACGCCGTCAGCCGCGTGCCTGAACCATCCGTCTGAGTCAGTGCACTAGTGTGCTCGAAGGCCTTTATTCTCGGCATTTTGCCGAGGCTGATGGAACTGTTAAATGGCCCGATTGAAAGTGCATCCCCAATCGCCGAGTACGAGCTCGACTAGTATCGCAACACCCTGACAACCTTCGAGACTGTATTCTCGGAGGAGATGAGGGAAGCCGCAACTTATTTCGTCCCAAGGCGAGGTATCTACCATACGCCTGCTTTAGTCGATGCAGCGGATGAGACGTTTCCAAGCGATTTGCTGCCCTTCATTCCTGCGAAGACAAGAGAAGATTGGTGCGCCGCTGGGCGCTGTTTGGCCTTTAATCTCTTGTCGGCGTCCGGCTTTCACGTTGCGCGTGCCGTGGAAGGCACGTTAGAGAGTTACTATCAGTTCTTTAGCGGCAAGCCTGACACGACGCTCCGCTCATTCTATGACTACCAAAAATAACTTGACAATCTTCGGCTCTCCAAACCTGACCCTAAGCCCAGTGAGAGGATGTTGGCCGAACTAGATCAGATGAGAAACGACTATCGAAATCCGATTATGCACCCGCGCGTTGTCCTCCAGTACGCTGACGCGAGAATGCTCTTCGCGAACGGCGAGAGTCTGGTCATTCTTATGGCTCAAGAGCTGAAGAACGCGTCGCATACTGGAGTACAAACATCGCTTACCCTTGTTTAGGGAAGTGCTGTTTCGTGAAGAAACATGAGGAACAGCGACCCGTGAATCCTACCGACAATCCAGAGTTTCAGCGCGTCCTCGGCAACATGCTCAAGACGCCGCCGAAGCCGCAATCGGAAATTAAGGTCGGGAAAAGGAAACGGGGGGTCAGCGAACCGACCCCCCTTCGTGGTTCAGACGAGAAGACTCAGGAACCAGACAACCGGCCAGAGGCAGGCCGCTAGACTGATCTTCACTTCCACGTTGACGCGGGTGGTTCCCCTCACGGGATGCCCTCCGGGTCGCGACCGGCCGCTCCCCAAAAGGTTGCGGTCTAGCGCTCCATCGAACGGATAAGCCGCCGTTCATGGATGCATCGGCTCACCATCGACGTTCGCGACCGTCTCTGATGACCCTGAGTGCCCTCCTGTGTCCTCTGCATCCACAGAGGACTGACCCATCCTCATCACCGAGGGTGAGCCCAGGTCTCAGGTACGCAGTGGACGGGTGCCGTTGTCCAGCTGGGCTGCCGGGGAGCAACCGTTCTGCGCCCGTTGATGGTGAGCCGAGGAGCTAGCGGGAGTCGAGTCCTCGAATCATTTGATCCATCTGCGGATCACCTTCGGCTTCGGCTTGGGGTGCTTCGCACGATAGCGGACGAAGCGATTAGCTTTGTAGGTGAAGACCGGCGCCGTCAGGCCGTCGATAGGTGGGGCGCTTGCCTTCGATGCCTTTGAGGGCAGCCGCCGCGCGGTCGGCATCATTGAAACCGAGCGCGGTGCGGTAGTTATAGCGGAAGTCGAACTCGGCAAGGTAACGGTGCGGGTGCTTCTCGCCGCAGTGCTGGTAGATGCCTTTCATGCCGCGCTTGAAGATCGAGAAATAGCCCTCGATCGTGTTCGTATGGATCTAGCGGTCAAGCAAATTCACGTACTCTCCGGCTGAGTGCTTGACTGTGAAGTGCTGAGAGAAGTGGGCCGTCGCCTCACCATACAGCTTGCTCTCGTCAGTGTGAAGGCGGCTTTCCTTGGCGATATTCGCCTTCACGATGTCGGTGACGATCGCTTTGGTTGCTATGCCGGCATAGAAAGAGCGAACCGAGCCGCCTCGCTCGACAAGGGACACGACAGGACGCAGGTGGCGAGCGCCGCGCCCTGACTTGGTGTAGGGGTGGTCCTTGCGCTGCGGCGAGACGCGAGGCGTCTCGTATTTGCCGAAATAGGTCTCGTCAGCCTCAACGATCTTGCCTTCGCCGCCAATCGGAGTTGCGGAGGGATCGGGCTTCATGGCCTCGCGGATACGGTGCGACATGAACCAAGCCGTCTTGTACGTGACGCCCAACATGCGGTGCAGTTGATGCGAGGACATGCCCTTCTTGCTCGAAGTGAGCAGGTGGATTGCGAGAAGCCATTTGTGAACCGGGACGTGCGAGCGGCCCATGACGGTGCCGACGCGGGCCGTGAACTTGTCTCGGCAGTCGTTGCACAGGAACATGCCGGCCTGGGTCTTGCCGCCCATGCGACGAACGTTGAGCGAACCGCAATGGGGGCAGTTCACCTCACCGTTCGGCCAGCGCCACGCCTCAAGATGGGCCATCGCGGCGGCTTCGTCGGTGAACACGGGAGAGGTGAGGTCGGCGGACATGGAAATCTCCTATGCCGAAGACTGTACGTCACCTCCCTTGCTAACTCAAGTGCATAATCAGGAATAAAGAGCTAGTGCCCCGTTCGTCTCCGCCCGAGAGGGGCGTGTGCGCAACGTGGCTCATGCGGGTGGGGAACGGTGGTCTCGGGGGTTCGGCGTCACGTACCGGGCCCGCGAGGCGGCCTAAAGCGGCAATCCTGGTCGGCGAAGCTGCCGGTCACCAGCGGAGGCTAGCAAGCGCTGCCTCCGGGGGTTCGCCGCCATAGGGCTCTGCAACACCGTGCGCGGGAGGTCCGGGCGTCTGGCCCGAGGGTTCCGACACCGCATCCGGGCCTGCCCGGATGCGCTCACAAGACGCAAGTCGGCAACAGCCGACTTGCGTTCCGGCCATTCCGATCCGCCCGACGGAGCGGAGGCCGCCCGACCTCCCGCGCCGGCCCTCGCCGGACGCCACCCTCGCCCTCCCGGAGCGCGAGGCGGCATCGGCGCGCCCGGCGCACGTCGTCGCAGGGGCGTCCCCGCGCGCCTGTGTCCCGTTGACGGGCCGGGCGGGCTGGCTCACCTTCCGGCCCTCCAGACGGTCCGAGACGGTGCTGACCTTGCCCCTCAACGCGATGGCCCCTGCCGGCTATGGCGCGACAGCGCTCCCGCCCCGGAGGGCCGGCCGTTGACGCGACGCGGCAGACGGCTCGCGATCATCGGTACGGCCGGGCTCGTCCTCGCCTCGGCGCTGGCGCTCGTCCTGTTCGGCATGCGGGACACCATCGTGTTCTTCCGCGCCCCGAGCGAGGTCGTCGCCTCCGGGAAGGTCGGGACGCGGATCCGGCTCGGCGGCCTCGTCGAGGCGGGATCGGTCAGCCGCGGGCCCGATCAGGTCGTGCAGTTCGCCGTCACGGACGGGGCCGCGACCGTCCCGGTGCGCTACAAGGGCCTCTTGCCGGACCTCTTCCGCGAGGGTCAGGGGGTCGTGACCGAAGGCGCCCTCGCGGCTTCCGGCACCTTCGTCGCCGACACGGTGCTGGCGCGCCACGACGAGACCTACATGCCGCGCGAGGTCGTGGACGCGCTGAAGGCTCAGGGGCGCTGGCAGGAACCCGCCCGCCCGCAGCAGGCGACGCGGCGGTAGCCCGGATGCTCGTCGAGATCGGACATTTCGCCTTCGCGCTGTCGCTCGGGCTCTCGGTGCTGCAGCTCATCGTGCCGCTCTGGGGAGCCCGCACGGGCGACCCGGTCCTGATGGGGATCGCCCGCCCGGCCGCGCTCGGGGTGTGCGGGCTTGTCACCCTGTCCTTCGCGGCGCTGACCGCCGCGCACATGACCTCGGACTTCTCGGTCCTGAACGTGGTCGAGAACTCCCACACCGCGAAGCCGATGATCTACAAGATCTCGGGCGTGTGGGGGAACCACGAGGGCTCGATGCTCCTCTGGGTCCTGATCCTCAGCGTGTTCGGGGCGCTGGTGGCCGCGAATCCCGGGGCTGCGCCGCTGCGCTTGCGCACGAACGCGCTCGCGGTCCAGGCCGCGATCACCTGCGCGTTCCAGCTCTTCATCCTGTTCACGTCGAACCCTTTTCAGCGGGTCGACCCGGCGCCCCTTCAGGGGCAGGACCTCAACCCCATCCTCCAGGATCTCGGGCTCGCGATCCACCCGCCCCTGCTCTATCTCGGCTATGTCGGGTTTTCGATGACCTTCGCGTTCGCCATGGCGGCGCTGATCGACGGGCGCGTCGACGCGATCTGGGCCAGGGCCGTGCGGCCCTGGGCGCTGCTCGCCTGGAGCTTCCTGACGCTCGGCATCGCGATGGGCTCCTACTGGGCCTATTATGAGCTCGGATGGGGCGGGTTCTGGTTCTGGGACCCGGTCGAGAACGCGTCGCTGATGCCCTGGCTCGCCGGAACCGCGCTCCTCCATTCGATCGTGGTGATGGAAAAGCGGGAGGCCCTGAAGGTCTGGACGATCCTGCTGGCGATCCTGACCTTCTCCTTGTCGCTGCTCGGCACCTTCCTGGTCCGGTCCGGCATCCTGACCTCCGTCCACACCTTCGCGGTCGATCCGAGCCGCGGCGTCTTTATCCTGGCGATCCTGACCGTGCTGATCGGCGGCTCGCTCGCGGTTTTTGCCTGGCGGGCGCCGCTCTTGCGTCAGGGCGGCGTGTTCGCCCCGATTTCGCGCGAGGGCGCCCTGATCCTGAACAACCTCTTCCTCGCCAGCGCCTGCGCGACCGTGTTCCTCGGCACCCTCTACCCGCTCGCGCTCGAGGCGATCACGGGCGACAAGATCTCCGTCGGCGCCCCCTATTACGGGCTGACCTTCGTGCCGCTCGCCATGCCGCTCCTCCTGATGGTGCCGTTCGGCCAGCGGCTCGCCTGGAAGCGGGGCGACCCGCTCGCGGCGGCGCAACGGCTCATGACGGCAGGCGGCGTCGCGCTCGGGCTGACGCTCGGGCTGATCGCGGCGACGGCCGGGGGACCGGTGATGGCGCCGGTCGGCATCGGGCTCGGAGCCTTCCTGATCCTCGGCTCCGCGACCGAGATCTGGAGCCGAGCTTGGGCACGGGGGCGCGGGCCCGGCGTGGCGCTCCGGCGCGCCGCGGGCTTGCCCCGCTCGACCTGGGGCAGCGTGGTCGCGCATGCCGGGATGGGCGTGACCGTGATCGGGCTCGCCGCCCAGGCCTGGAGCGGCGAGACGATCGCCACCGCCCGGATCGGCACGGTCCTGACGGTCGGGCCCTATCAGGCGAAGCTCGTCGAGGTCGGCGCACGGCCCGGGCCGAACTACACGGCGCAGGTCGCGACCCTCGAGGTCCGCCAGGACGGCCGACTGGTCGGGACCACCGAGACCGAGAAGCGCAGCTACCCGTCGCGCGAGATGACGACAACGGAATCCGGCATCCTGACCACGGGGACCAGCCAGTTCTACGCGAGCCTCGGAGAGCTCAATCCCGACCGGTCCGTGTCGCTCCGGCTCTACTCGAAACCGCTCGTGCTCTTGATCTGGCTCGGCGCGGTCGTGATGGCCTGCGGGGGCGGGCTGTCCCTCAGCGATCGCGCCTTCCGGGTCGGCGCGCCGGGCAGGATCAGGTCGACGCCGCTCGTTCCCGCCGAGTGAGGCGGCTCTCGCCTCCGTCACCGGCGCCTGGCCGCAACCGAAACCAACGGCTCAGAGTTGATTTGCCGGCCGGCCCGGCGTGGTATGGCTCGTGTCGGCAGGGCGTGCTTTGTGAGCCGCCTAGGCGATCCGCCTCGCCTGCCTCGAAGGAGGACGTTCGTGGCCTACCCTCACGCAACCACGGAAACGACCCCGCTCAGGGGAGCCCCTCAGGTCCGGACAGTCACGACGCGTGATCTCAGGGCGGCTCTGCTCAAGGGCTACGCCGATTTCCTAGCCATGCCGAGCCACCTGATCTTCGTCGGCCTGATCTACCCGATCATCGGCCTCGTCCTGGCGAGCCTCGCCTTCGGCTACGACGTGATGCCCCTCCTCTTTCCCCTGGCGTCAGGCTTCGCGCTGATCGGCCCCCTGGCCGGGGTCGGGCTCTACGAGCTGAGCCGGCGGCGCGAGGCCGGCCTCGACGTGACCTGGCAACAGGCCTTCGAGGTGTTGCGCTCGCCCTCGATCGGTTCGATCGTCGGCATGGGACTCGTCCTCGTCGCGGTCTTTCTCCTCTGGCTCGTGACGGCCTACGGGCTCTTCCAGGCGATCATGGGTCCTCGCGGCGAGCAATCCTACGGGGCGCTCCTCCGCGAGATCCTGACGACGGGCCGCGGCTGGGCGCTGATCGTCGTCGGAAACGCGGTCGGGCTCGCGTTTGCGGTGCTGGTCCTGACGATCAGCGTCATTGCGTTTCCCGTGATCCTCGACCGGGGCGCCGGCGTTGGGGTCGCGATCGAGACCTCGCGCCGGGCGGTGCTCGCGAACCCGATAACGATGGGGATCTGGGGCGCCGTGGTAGCGGTGCTCCTGGCACTGGGTTCGATCCCGCTCTTCATCGGGCTTGCGATCGTGATGCCGATCCTCGGCCACGCGACGTGGCATCTGTACCGCGCCGCCGTGGAGCATTAAGGGACCCGAGACCCGTGGCGCATTCCAAAGCCGTCTTGTTCTCCTATAGGCGGAACCGGTTCGGCTCCTGGTCGGCCGCAGGAGCGCTCGGTTGGCTGCACGGCCGGATTACGACGTCGCTATCCTGGGAGGCGGTCTCGCGGGGCTCAGCCTCGCTGTTCGGCTGGCGGGCCTGCCGGGCTGCCGCACGCTGATCGTCGAGCCTCAGACCGAATACCGGCGGGACAAGACGTGGTCGTATTGGCGTCTCATCGACCACCCCTTCGATCGGGCGATCGCGGCCAGGTGGGAGAGCTGGGACGTCATACGGCGGAACCGCGAGGGCGCGACCGTCACGACCGGCCGCAGCAGTGCGTCCCTGCCCTACGAGATGATCCCGTCCGACCGCCTCTACGCCGTCGCGCAGGAGCTGATCGCCGGCGCTCCGAACATCGAGCTCCGGCTCGGTTGCCACGCCCGTTCGATTGACGAGCAGCCGGACGGCGTCTTGGTTCGGACGAGCGCGGGCGAGGTCCGTGCCGGCCTCGTGTTCGACAGCCGGCCTCCTCCGGCGGGCCCGCGCGGCGATCTCGTTCAGCGCTTCCTCGGCCAGGAGGTCGTAACCGACGCACCGGTCTTCGACGCCGCCCGGGTGACGCTGATGGATTTCGCGGTTCCGCAACAGCCGGGAACCGTCCACTTCCTCTACGTGCTGCCGACCTCCGCAACCGAGGCTCTCGTCGAGGACACCTGGCTCGCCCCCGCCGACGCCATCCTGCCGGACCACCGGGCCGCGATCCGGAGCTACCTATCGGAGCGCTTCGGCGTGACGTCTGTCACGACCGCGTTCGAGGAGCAGGGCGCGATCCCGATGAGCCCGGGGCTCCAAGCCGCTCCGCGGGCCGGCCGGGTGATCGCGATCGGGACCGCAGGCGGCGCCGTGAAGCCCTCCTCCGGCTACGGGTTCCTGGGCATCCAGCGAATGGCCGCCGCGCTCGCGGCCGATCTCACGGCCGGCCGGCAGCCCGCGCCGTTCCAACCCCGGACCGCTCTCGCGCGCTGGATGGATGCCGTGTTCCTCGGATCGCTGCGGCGCGCGCCCGAGGAGGCGCCGCGCATCTTCGAAACCCTGTTCGCCCGCTGCGCGCCCGAGCCGCTGATCCGTTTCCTCAACGATGTCGGCAGGTTGGGCGACACGGCTCGCGTGATCGCCGCAATGCCGAAAACCCCCATGCTGGCGGCGGCGGCTCGCCAACTCTTGCGCCCTTGATAGGCGATCTCGAGCGGCTGTGGGCGAGCGCGAACGCGACTGGCGCGCCGGCCGGTCCCGTGGAACCATGCGGGCCAAAGGGAGGACGACAGAAATGGCCATCACCGCCGATCTGCACGGCCGGACCGTGCTCATCACGGGCGCCGCGTCCGGGATAGGGCTCGCGGCCGCGACCCTCTTCGCCCGCTGCGGGGCGCGCGTCGCCCTGAACCACCTGCCCGACGACGCCCGTGGGACCGAGGCTGTCGCCCGGCTTCGGGCCGATGGGCTCGACGTCGTGGCGGCCCCCGGCGACGCGGCCCGGCCCGGCGACGCCGAGGCGATGGTCGGGGCGGCCATCGACGCGCTCGGCCGCCTCGATTACCTCATCAACAACGCCGGCGTGACGGGGACAGTCCAGCCGATCCCGTTTCCCGACCTCGACGCCATGACGGACGCGTTCTGGCAAAACATCGTCTCGACGAACCTCGTCGGCCCGTTTCGATGCAGCCGCGCCGCGGCGCCCGCCCTGAAGGCGGTACGGGGCGCCATCGTGTCGACGGCGTCCGTCGCTGGACTCGGGCGGCGCGGCAGCAGCCTCGCATACGCGGCCTCGAAGGCGGGCGTGATCAACCTCACCAAGAGCCTGGCGCGGGCGCTCGCGCCTGACGTGCGGGTGAACGCGGTCGCACCCGGGCTGATCGATTCGCCGATCACGGCGCCGTGGCCGGAGGAGCGGAAGGCGATGACGCGCGAGCGCACCCTGCTGGCCAGGACAGGCCGTCCCGAGGAGGTTGCGGAGGTGATGCTGTTCCTGGCGGCCGGCGGGAGCTACATCACCGGCGAGACGGTCCTGTGCGACGGGGGGGCCAACTGACGCGCCCGCCGCGAGATTCAAGCAGGACAGGGATCGTAACCTGGCTTAGGTTTCGGTCGCGGCACCTTGAACGAGCGGACAGCCCGATGCTCCTGCGACACCTTTGCTTTCTGGTGCTTCCGCTCCTTGCGATCCTGCCGTCCCGCGAGGCCCACGCCTTCCGGTTCGGGACCGACGAGACCATCCACAGGATCGAGGACGTCAAGCTGAAGGGCGCGGAGGACGAGGCGCTGTACCTCGGCTACATGACCCGCATCCCGAACTTCCTCCTCGGCGTTTATGTCGAGGACGCGGGTTACGTGCTCGGCGTGCGGGAGAAGACGGGGCGCTTCTACCCGATGCCCAAAGGCGAGGAGCTGGCCTCGTTTCAGCGCAACGGTTTCCTACCGAACCCGCTGCCGACCTACCGGATCGGCACCCTCGACTACATCATGGGCTACTCGCTCTGGTGGGCCCTCGCCCTGACCCTTGCGTTCCTGTGGTACGGCAACTGGCGGAAGCGAAGGACCGGGGCATTGCCGATTCCGGCGGCGGGGCTCGATCCGGCCCCTGCGGGGGCCGCCTCGCCGGCCGCTCCGTTCGACGGCACCGCACCGGCCCGGCCGCCGACGTGATCGACCCACACTGACATCGACCATTCTTACAGACGGGACCTCATGATCGACCTCTACACCTGGACGACCCCCAACGGCCGCAAGGTCTCGATCGCGCTGGAGGAGCTCGGCCTCCCCTACACCGCGCACGCGATCGACATCTCGAAAGACGAGCAGTTCCAGCCGGGTTTCCTCGCGATCAGCCCCAACAACCGCATCCCGGCGATCGTCGATCGGGAGACCGGAACGGCGCTCATGGAATCCGGCGCGATCCTGATCTACTTGGCCGACAAGACGGGCCGGCTCCTGCCCCGCGAGGGAGAGGCGCGCTACCGGGTGATCGAGTGGGTGATGTGGCAGATGGGCGGGCTGGGCCCGATGCTCGGCCAGGCGCACCACTTCCTGCGCGCCAACAAGGGCGCCTCGCCCTATGCCGAGGAGCGCTACGTCAAGGAGGCGAACCGGCTGTACGGGGTGCTCGACCGTCGGCTCGCGGGCCGCGACTTCGTGGCCGATGAATATTCGATTGCGGACATCGCCATCTGGCCGTGGGTATCGCGCTACGAGTGGCACGCGGTCGACATTCGGGCCTACGGGAACGTGACGCGCTGGTACAAAGCGGTCGCGGCGCGACCCGCCGTCCAGCGCGGATACCAGGTGCCGAAGCCCGCCGGCGAGATCGCCATGCCGGCGTGAGCCGCGGACATCGTTCGCGCTGAGCGCCAACCAGCCGGGAATGAGCACAACATGCGCCGAGTGCTGATCTGTCTTGCGGCTCTCTGGAGCGCCGGTCCGGCTATCGCCCAGACCGTCTGGCGCATGCCGACCGAATACCCGGCGAGCGCTATTCCGGGCGAGGGCATCGCGCATTTCGCCGGGCTCGTGGCCGCGGCCTCCGGCGGCCGGCTCACGATCGCACCGAGCTACGACGCCGCGCTCGGGATCCGCTCGGGCGAGATGATCGCCGCTGTGCGGGACGGCCGGGTGGAAGCCGGAGACGCGTTCGGGGGGCCGCTCGCGGCCGTCGATCCCATTTTCGCGCTCTCGGCCCTCCCCTTCGCGGCGGCCTCCTTGGCGGACGCGAAGCGCCTCGCCGACCTCGCCCGTTCGGGCTACGAGCGCGTCCTCGCAGCCCAGGGTCAGATGCTTCTCTACACGACGCCCTGGCCGCCGACCGGGCTCCGGTCGAAGGAGGCCGTCGCCACCACGGACGATCTGCGGCGTCTGTCGATCCGGACCTACGACGCGACCTCGACCAAGGTTCTCGCCGGCGCGGGCGCCGGGACCGTCAACCTGTCTTTCGCGGATGCCATGCCGAAGCTCAAGGAGGGCGCGATCAATGCCGTCCTGTCCTCCGGAGACGGCGGCGCGGGACGACGCCTCTGGGACCTTCTCCCCCATTTCGCCGAGATCAACTACGCCGTGCCGCTCTCCTTCGCGACCGTCAGCGCCAAGGCCTACGGGGCGCTGAGCCCGGAGTTGCGCGGCGCCGTCGATGCGGCCGCGGCCGCGACCGAGGCCCGACAATGGGCGGCGGTCCTGACGCGGCTCGACGAGAACTACGCCCGCATGCGGGCGAACGGCGTCACCATTCGGACAGAGGTCGATCCGGCGGTCGCGGCCGCGCTGAGGGAGGCCGGGCGCGACGCGATCGTCGAGTGGCGGCGGACGGGAGGGCCGGACGCGGTCGCGGTCCTGGACGCTTTCGAACGGCGCTGACAAACAGGACCGAGCCGCGGGCCCGCTCGTGCGCGAGGCCCGCCTCCGACCCGTCTCCGCCGGAGCCTGGCTTAGCGCCCGCTCGCGGCGAAGTTTCGCGCCGGCCCGTCTTGCGTACCGGGTCCGGCTTGGGGCAGTCGCATAGCGTAGGCTGATCAAAGGCGCGCGGCGCAGAAGCTCGAGAGACCGACGAGGCATGTCGACCAGGATTTCGCGCCGTGGGATGTTCGGCGTCGGGGCGGGCGTCTCGGTCGCGTTCGTCGGCGACGCCACCGGCGCCGCGGCCGAGACCTCTCGGCCGGCTTCCGCACCGACGTTCACGCTCGTTCTCGTGAACGACATCTACAAGATAAGCGAGAGCAAGGGGCGCGGGGGCTTCGCCCGGCTCGCCGCGATTGTGAAGGCGGAGCGGGAACGAGGCGTGCCGGTCCTGTTCTGCCACGCCGGCGACTGCTTTTCGCCCTCGCTCATGTCCGGCTTCGACAAGGGTGAGCACATCGTCGTCCTGACGAACCTGATCGGGCCGGACGTCTTCGTCCCCGGGAACCACGAGTTCGATTTCGGCAAGGAAGCCTTTGCCAAACGCATGGCGGAGGCGACCTTCCCGTTCTTCGCCGCCAATATGAGCCTCGCCGACGGCAGGCCCGTGCCGGGCATGAAGGCCTCCGAGATCTACGCGTTCGGAGGCGTCAAGGTGGGCGTGGTCGGCCTGGTCATGGAGGAGGTGCCGCAGGTTTCGCAGTCCGGCGATCTCCGCTTCACCTCCGTTTTGGGCGCGCTGCGGAGCGAGGTGGAGGCCCTTCGGGCGCGCGGCGCCGACATCCTGGTCTGCGTCTCGCATACCGACCGCGCCGTCGACAACGAGATCGTGCGGTCGCGCCTCGTCGACATCCTGCTGACCGGTCACGATCATGACCTCGCCGTCACCTATGACGGCAAGACCGTGATGGTGGAATCGAGCGAAGAGGCGCATTTCGTCACCGCCATCGACGTCCTGGCGAGTGCCAAGGGCGAAGGTCTCGGCCGGACCGTTTCCTGGTCGCCAAGTTTCCGGGTGCACGATTCGACGCATGTCGTGCCCGACCCGGACGTGCTCCGCGTCGTCGACGCCTACGAGGGCGGGCTCTCGACGGTGCTGGACGTGGTGGTCGGCACGACATCGGTCGCGCTCGACAGCCGAACTGGAATTGTGCGGTCAGGCGAGGCCGCCATCGGCAACCTCGTGACGGACGCCATGCGGGTCTCGGCCGGAGCGGACGTGGCCGTCATCAATGCGGGGTCGATCCGGGCGAACGAGATCTACCCCGCGGGCGCGAGCCTGCGTCGGCGCGACATCCTCTCGGAGCTCCCCTTCGGCAACACGACGGTGCTGGTGGAAATGAGCGGCGAGGCGCTGGTGGCGGTGCTGGAGCACGGCTTCTCGGCCGCGGGTGAGCCGAGCGGTCGCTTTCCGCAGGTCTCCGGGCTCGCGGTCGCGTATAGCGGGCGCGCACCGATCGGCCGCCGGGTGCGCTCGATCAGCATCGGGGGGGCGCCGCTCGACCCGGCCGGCCGCTACCGGGTCGCGGCGAACAACTTCATGCTGGAGGGCGGCGACGGGTACGCGATGATCGCGCGAGGCCGCATCCTGGTCGGAGCGACGGACGGCCGGCTCGTCGCGACCGAGGTGATGGAGTACGTCCGCGGCCGTGGAACAGTGACCCCTCAGATCGAGGGCCGGATCGTCGCGCTCGACTGAGCCGTCCTGCGTGACTGGAGGGCCGGGCGCCGCCCCATCCAGCATCGCCTTTTCGGCCCGTTGCTGTGCGGCTAAGCTTGCTACCCCGACCCTCGTCGGACGAGCCGGTCAAAAGCCGGCGGCCGTCAGTCATCGGAGCCCTCACATGTCGACGATCGCGGGCGCTCCCGACCTCGTCGCGATCCTTCACACGATCGTGCAGAAGCACGGCATCGACATCTTGGAGAACCGCGCTCGCCTGTTCGCGCTCCTCCGCGACTACGCTCCGGGCGACCTCCGCGGGGTCCAGGTCCTGATGATCGCCTTCGACACGGGCGCTCCCGCCCGGCTCTGCAGCCTGCCGCGGCCGCCATCCGAGGCGGAGCGGTCGGACGAAGCCGCGAAGCTCGTGGACGCTTACGGGTCGAGCCCCGACCTCGCCCGGAGCGCGGTCGAGATCTGGGCGAGGTTCGCGGCCGGCCTTCGCGACCGGCCGCCAGCCGCCGCCTGCGTGCAGACGCTACCCGTCCGGCCGCTTCCCCTGCCGGCCGCGCCGACCGGCGTGCAGCCGTTGCCGGGCCCGTCGACGCCGGCAGAGATCCGACCTCTCCCCCTTGCGCAGCACCAACCGCAAAGCGGCTTCGCTAAGTGGAGCGCGATCCTGATCGGGCTCCTCGTTCTTGCCGTCGCGGCCCTCGTGCGGCTCCTCGGCTTCATGTAGTTCCTAGTCCCGAGTGTCTCGCCAGCCGAACGATCGCGCGCCGTCGGCTGCCCGTCCCGAGATCGTCGCGCGTCAGGCGGATGCAGTTCACATGGCGATCAATCCGGACCCAGATCTCGCATCCGTGCTCGAAGACATTCTGCGGACCGAGGGCTCCGACGTGATCGAGAACCGATCCCGGCTCGCCTCCCTGTTGCGCGAACGCGCCCCGGATCATTCCCGCGCCGTCCATCTCCTGCTCACCGCCCTGGATGCAGGCGTTCCGACCCGGCTCCGCGCGCGAGGTTCGCAGGCCTCCGAGATCGAGATCGGGCAGGAAGCCGCTCAGATGGTCGACAACTTCGGGTCGAGCGCGGAGCATGCCCGGACCGCCGTCGAAACTTGGGCGAAGAGCCTCGCCCGTGCCGTGGGCGAGTCCGGCGGAGGCGCTCGTTCGGCCGATAGGCCAGCCCGGCGGGACACCCCGGTCCCGAACGCAATCCCACCTGTCCAGCCGTCTCGGTCCGAGGCGGTTCCGGGCGATGCGGCAGCGCCAATCGGCCCAGGCCCCCTTCCGATGTCGACGGCCTCGCCATCGCCATTAGCCACACCGGCCGGCGCTGGAGCGGCCCGACCGGCGCCCGTTCAGCCGCTGCCCTTGCCGGCTGCGAAGCCGACCCCCGTTCAGCCGTCGCCGCCACCGAGCGCCGGGCCGGTTCCTGTCCGGCCACTGCCCGGGAGCAAACCGGCGAGCGTGCAACCGCTGCCCCCCCCGGCAACCGGCGCGGCGCCCGTCCAACCGCTGCCACTCGCCGCAACCGGCACGGCGTCGGTTCAGCCGATGCCGCTGCCCGCCGACGGAAGCCCGTCCGTCCAGCCGCTCCCGTCCTCGGCCAGCGCCCGCCTGCCCTCCTCCGCCGCGCAATCCGGCGGGGTGAAGTGGGCCGTCATCCTGCCGGTGGTCGCAGCAGCGATCGCGGGAGGCCTCTGGGCAAGCGGCTACAACCCGTTTTCGAGCGGAACGACCCCTCCCCGGCAACAACGGCCTGCTGATCCGGCCTCCCCCGCGTCCCCGTCGTCGGCCAGCGGCAAGACGGATGAAGGCTTTGAGATCGCGGACAGGGAGAAGCCGCCCAAATACAGATCGGAGCGCCTGGACGGCGACCCGAACAGCCTACTCTACGCGTTCGGCTTGCGGGTCGGCGAGCAGACCTTCACCTACCAGGTGGCCGTCGCGTTCACCGGCGCCGGCCCGGCCGGGGCCGGTCTGATCAAGGTCGTCAAGGCCGGCCGGGAGGCGAGCACCGGCCAAGTCGATGTGGTCCGAAGCATGCAGGACAACGGCTATGTCGGCTTCAACGTGACCGGATCGCTCAAGAGCAGCATCGGCGCGCCCTCGATCTGCGCCGCCACTTTGGCGGGAAGAACCCCCGGACGCCTCGACATCTCAAACGGAGGCGGCTTCTTCTGCGCTTTTGGAACTTCAGCCACCGGCCTTTGCACCGACAATCAGCTGGGTTGCGGATCGTTGGAGTAGCCCCTCCGGCCCCCGAGCCAGCTCGCGCGGACGAACGGCATGGCCGATGACCGGCTGGGACCCAGCAACCAGGACCATCGGAGCCCTCCGCCAAGACCAAGACATTGTACTATGACCGATGCTGGACGCATCCGGAAGCAACACGCCTTTCCGGAGCTTCCGCGATGGAAGCCTGCAGTCGATCCTCCCACTTGCGCCGCGCGGGCGATGGATATTTACGTGGCCCGACAACCGGCGCTCGACGCCGATCCGACGGAGCATCATGATGGGGTCACGGATAACCGCAGCCTTGGTTAGCTTCGCGATGGCGATGCCGTTGGCGGGCGCGGTCGAAGCTCAGATCCGGCTGCCGGGGGCGAGCGGGCAGCAGCAGCCACAGCAGCCGCAAGCTGGAGGGAACATCGACGGCATCAGCCCGGAACAGGCGATGCGGCTCTTATCGCAAGTCGGATACTCAAAAGGCGAGGTGCTGAGGCTCGACAACAACACGAAGGCGATCAAGGCCGAAGTGAACGGCACACCGGTCTTCGCAGTCTTCTTCGGATGCGAAGGCGATAAGTGTGCGAACTTCGCCTACGCGACCTTCTTCGGCAAGCAGAACGTCAGAGCCGATTTCATCAACGCCTTCAATCGCGACCGTCGCTATGCGCGCCTCTACACGGACAAGGACGGGAACCTCGCGCTGACCATGGACGTCTGGATGTATGGCGGGGTGAGCCCCGCCTTCGTGACCACGACCGGCGCCATGTTCGCCACCACGATCAAGTGGCTCGTCGAGTACAGGCCCGAGTGACGTCAGCCTGAGGGAACGGGACGGCGCGATCCCATGACCGCGCCGTCTGACTTTACTTCGCGACCCCTTTAAGCCCGATCTACTGGGGTTCAATTCCAACACTTGGTACCCGCTCGGGAGGTCCGCTGAGGGTGAACAGCGGAACTCGGCCTTAGGATTTTCGCGAGAGCATCAGCCGATGAGCTACACCGTGAAGCTGGCGATCTTCCCGCCTTGGAAAGCGCCTGTGCCTTTCGAGACGCTCGGCGAGGTATTCGCCACGACGGCAGATGCCTCCAAGGCAGCCGCCAGTGCGCTTGCGCCCATCACAGAGCGCGAGCATGACGGGCTGGTTTCGTGCCTCCAGCCGAGATCGGAGCGCGCTGGCGAGCAATGGGTCACAGCCGTTGCCGTCCCTGAGGTTTCCGTTCGAGGATACGTGATCTACGACGAAGCCGGGGCCGAAGTAGGTAACTGGACCGCGCTTGACGTGGCAGTCGAGCGGGCGGCGAAATTCCGCTAAGGGTCGGTACCGGTCCCTGGGCGTGGTACCAAGTGTCGGAATTGAACCACTAGTGCACTGACTCAGACGGATGGTTCAGGCACGCGGCTGACGGCGTCGAGTATCTGGGCAGCGGGTTTGGTCCAGACGAAGGGTTTGGCGCGGCAGTTGTGTTCGGCGATGTAACGCTTGA
>JAABUN010005248.1_pt1 | contig 16314 bp, 10 predicted proteins | sample 5559311 | NCBI WGS metagenome assembly JAABUN01 (sample SAMN10711877, study PRJNA513370) | rock metagenome | isolation source: Antarctica rocks | place: Antarctica: Victoria Land, Siegfried Peak sud
GGGCAGCAGGTGTTCCATCCGCGCCCACTGGTCGTCGCGCAACCCATACCGCCGTGTCATCGCCTCCCCCTTAACCGTCGCGCCGCCCGCCCGCCCCTCCTACCCTACCACAACTGAGGACACGCCCAGGTCTGTTGATATCAATACTCATTGGGCCTGGATGCGGGTGAGCCTTTCATTTCCCGCCGCGACTAGAGCTCAAGAATACCTCTGCGCGGTGCTGTAAGGCCAGCGTGGGGGCATTTCTTCGTGCGACTTAGACTCACTTCCTGGCGCGACTGAGGCTCACTGTCGCTCGTAGGCCAGGGTGTGCTCGTGCGGTGGTACAATCCCGCCATGATGCGCCACGACCGCTATCGCTGCGTCTTCCTCGACTGGCACGGCACGCTCTCGACGGACCGCCTCTGGGGGCACCACCCGGGGTTCGCCGCGCTGGCCGCCCCGCTCTTCGCGCCGACCGGCGACCTCGCGGCGCTGCTCCTGCCCTGGCTGCGCGGCGCGCTCGCGAGCGAGGCGGTCGTCCGCGCCCTCGCCGAGGCGGGCGGGGTCGCGTACGCCCCGGCGCTGCGGGAGTTCATCGTCGGCTGCCGGCGCACGGCCCTCGTGTCCGCCGAGATCCCGCCCCTTATCGCCGCGCTGCGCGGGCGCGGGGTCACAGTGGCCATCGCGACCGACAACACGGACGCCTTCGCGCGCTGGACCGTGCCGAGCCTCGGCCTGGGGCGCCTCGTCGACGCCATCCTCTGCTCCTCGGACCTGGGCGCGGTGAAGCCCGATACCGATGACTGCGGGCGGAGCTTGTTCTTCGACGCGTTCCTGCGGCGGGCGGGCCTCGGCCCGGGCGAGAGCGTCCTCCTCGACGACAGCCCCGACGCGGGCGGGCGGATCGCCGCCTTCGGGATCGATTACCACCGGATCACCCCGGCGACGGGCGGGCTCGTGCCCGCGCTGCGGCGGCTGGCACACGGAGGGCCACGCCGGGGGATGTGACGCCAGCGCCTTGCTACGACGCGGGAGGAACCGATGCTGATCGACGTCGGCGGCCATCGCTTGCACCTGGAGTTATCCGGCCGGGGTGCCCCTACCGTGGTCTTCGATGCGGGCCTGAGCGATGCGGCGGAGCGCTGGGGGGCCGTGCCCACTCTGGTGGCAGACTTCGCGCGGGTTGTCGTCTACGACCGGGCGGGCCTGGGCCGGAGCGAGGCGGGTCCGCTCCCGCGCACGAGCGGGCGGATCGTCGAGGAGTTGCGCCGCGCCCTAGCAGGGGCGGGCATCGCGCCGCCCTACGCCCTCGTCGGCCACTCCTTCGGGGGCCAGAACATGCAGCTGTATGCCCGCCGCCACCCCGAGGACGTCGTCGGCCTCGTCCTGGTCGACGCGTCCCACCCGGACCTGGCCCGGCGCTTCGCCACGATCCTCACCCCGCCGGAATGGGCGCACTTCCTTGCGGGGCAGGAGCGGAATCACGAAGGGGTGGATCTCGCGGCAAGCGCCGCCGAGATGGCCCCGGTCGCCCCGCCCCCGGCCGTGCCGCTGGTCGTGCTCGCGCGCGGGATCGCCCCGTCGGCGGCGGACTTCCCGCCCGCGTGGCCGATCGCGGCGCTCGAGGTGATCTGGCAGGATCTGCAAGTGCAACTCGCGACCGGCAGCCCTGACGGTATGCTGTGGCGGGCCACGCGGAGCGGTCACTATATCCAGCGGGACGAGCCGGACCTGGTGGTCGCGGCGATCCGACGGGTGGTCGACGCGGCGCGCGCTCGGGGTCCGGAACCTGCCCCGCCCGATCGGTAGGCGGTGCCGCGTCTCTGAGCGCCACGATGAGCGCGGGATCGCCGGGCTTGTCGGTGTCCCGATGACGAAGCCCCGCACGATACGGTGTATGTAGCGAGGAGCCCCGATGGAGACGACGACGCTCCCGATCCGCGGATACCGCGACGAGGCGGTCCCGAACCATTTCCATCGCCAGGGCGACGCGACGGACCACCTGGCGTTCGTGCTGCCCGGCTTCGGCTATTCCTGCGACATGCCGCTGCTGTATTACACGGTCGCCCACCTGCTCGACCGGGGGGCCGATGTGTTGCAAGTCGAGTACGCCTACCGGGATCGGGCGGACTACCGGGCGCTCGACGCCGACACGCGGCACCGCTGGCTCCTCGCCGATGTCACCGCCGCCTGGCGGGCCGCCCTGGCGCAGGGCCGGTACCGGCGCTTCACGCTGATCGGGCTCTCACTCGGGACGCGGGCGCTGCCCGCGCTCCTGGCGACCGAGCCGTGCTTGCGAGGAGCGCGTACCATCTGGTTCTCCCCGGTCTGGCGTGAGGACGCGGTCGGCGCGCACCTGCGCCGCGCATCCCACCCGGCCCTGGTCGTGATCGGCACCGCCGACCCCGCCTACGATGGGGGACTCGTCGCGGCGCTGCGCGTGGCGGGCGGCTGCACGGTGCTCGTGGTGCCGGACGCGGATCATGGCGGTTTGGAGATCCCCGGCGACGTCGCGCGCTCGGTGCGGGCGCTGGAACAGGCGGTCCACGCCGTGCAACGCTTCATCGCGTGACCCGCCACCGCGACACCGACACTGTCCGCCGTGAGGACACCGTGGTGGCAACCCGACGTGTGAGGGAATCATGAGCGCCGCACATTTCCGACCGTACACTGCGGCCGATCGCGCCGCGTGCCTCGTCATCTTCGACAGCAATGTGCCCGCCTCCTTCGCCCCGGATGAGCGTGCGGGCTTCGCCGCCTTCCTCGAGCGGGGCGCCGCGCGCTACCTCGTGCTCTGCGACGCCACCGGCGCGGTGGTCGGGTGCGGCGGTTTTGCCGTCCGCGCCGACGGTCGGACCGCGATCCTGCGCTGGGGGATGGTCCTGGCCGCGCATCACCGGCGCGGGCTCGGGCGGCAACTCACCCTCGCCCGCCTCCGACTCGCCGTGGCGGACCGCGCGATCGCCCTGGTCGTCCTCTACACCACCGGTCGGACCGCGGGCTTCTACCGTCGCCTGGGCTTCCGTGACACGGCGGTTCTTGCGGACCACTATGGCCCCGGCCTAGATCAGCACACCATGGCGGTGACCGTCGACGCCGCCTTCCGCCGACGCATCGACGCGTCGTGACCGCATCTCCCACGACGCTCATGCGACGGGATGCAGATGGCCCACTCGACGCGACCGAGACTCACCTGAGGCGTTCGTCTCTTTATTAGACTGGGGCCATTTTCGGCCCATAGATGGGACTCAGGCTCAATCATGCCCCGGAAACGACCGCAAGGTCGGCTCCGGGGCAATTTCTCTGTGGGACTCGGGCTCACGCCGTGGGACTCGGGCTCATCGTCGGCGAATCGGTGAGACTCGGACTCAACGTTCGCGGGACTCAGGTTCAGCGTTTGTGGGACTCAGGCTCAACCGATGTGCTTCGCTGTGGATACGGTGTGGAAACCCTCCTCCCTCTTGTCGTTAGATAACCGCATCGTGTAGTACCACACGGTATACTTCGTCATGCCGCTATGTTTGTACAGTATTGTTTTTAGGTGCGGGATGGAAGCCACACGTTCACCATTTCAACCCATCCTTGGTCGCGATGCCCACGCGACTATTCGAGGCTATGTCTACCAAGTTCAACATACATTACTCGCGTGGCTACGCCTCGCTCCCGCACAGGCAATCTATTGCGAGTCCGGTGAGGATATCGATTACATCGACGAGGTAGAGCGGGAGATCGCCTCCGGGCGTCTTCTCGCGCAGATTAGAGATTACACGCATACAATCTCCCTGCGAACACCCGCGGTCCGCGAAGCCCTCGCTGGTTTCTTGAATACTCGGGCTCAAAACCCGGATCACGACCTATATTTTTGCTACCTGACCACGGCGACTGCGCATCAGGAACAAGGCATAACCTTCCCAGGTGACCGGACAGGACTCGCTACCTGGATGGCACTTCGGCGCGGCGAACTTTCGCCAGCAGACAAAGAATCGGCGATCCAGTCGATGCGCGACGCTGCCGTGCTCCGTAACGACGCAGCGGAGGAGCGCCGACCACCGGCATATGCGCGAGAGATAGCCGACTATTTCGCCATTACCGCAACCGCCACCTTACTCAACGACCTGATACAGCGCGTCGAGTTCTCGCTCGGGAATCCGAATAGCGAGGACATGGAAGCCAGCCTCCGGAACCAACTCCGCGAGATGGACTTTGCCGCCACCGAAGATGAGGCAGAGCGGCTCTATCATGCCCTCTTCACAGAAATCTTCCGTCTATTGAGTCGTCCAGGGGAGAAGCGGCTTGATTGGGGCCGATTGGGCACCGTGATCGCCGGCTTCCGCGCCGGTCAGCCGTTTGACGATGTCCTCGAGCGATTGGACCTCCTCCTCACCGAGCTGTCAGCCCAGCTCGACCAGGGCTTCACCGCCACGCAGGCGGTGGTGCGCCAGGAAGGTGCGGATAATCGTGATGCTATCCTCGAAAGCCTGGCTGCGATGCGTTCGCAGACAGCGCAACAGCATGAAGAAGTACTGCGGGCAGTACGCCAACACCCAGAGGACGAACCTCCTCGGCGGCTCGGCGGGGATGATCTTCTCGTCCCATCCGTTGTAAATGCCGCAGTGGTGGAAGATGAGACCGACGATCGCCTCGCGGCGCTCCATCAGGCCATCACCGATGCGGCACAGCCGCTCCTCGACGGTGAGCCAGCTCTCGCCCTCGGTCGGCTTTTGCAACTGCGCACCTCGGTCTGGGACGACCTTGATGCTCGCGGCCGATATCGTCTCCTGGCCAATCTTGGCAACGCGAGTGTGCGCCGCCATGATTTACTAGGAGCAGCATCATACTATCATGATGCCGTCAACTTTCAGCCGGAGGACCCCGACGCCCAGGCGCTGCACGCGCAAGGATATCTATTTGAGAGCCAATCTGAGTTAGCCTTTCGTGTTTCGCAACGATGTTGTCCTCGTTTCCCTGGTCACCACTTGCTCCATGCATTACGCATCCACGCTGCACCCGCGTCGTTTAATTGGGAACAATTGCTCTCGATAGCCCCCGTCGGGATGCGTGGAAATGTCAACGTCGCCGCTGCGCTCGCGCGGCGCGCTCTCGAAGTACAGCAGTATGAGCAAGCTGAATTGTTCGCGCGCGCGGTGGTTGCCACCGCGCCGACGTGGGTAGAAGGGCGGGAACGGTTGGCGTCAACCCTCCTGACTGTTGCCCAAGGATCATGGGCCAATCAACACGCGCTCACCGATGCTGATCGTGCCCGCGTCAATGACGCGATCGCTCTGCTGACGGACCTCATCCGGGACGCGGATCCGGAATTGGCGCTCGTTGCACGCCTGAATCGGTCCGCCGGATATTTCCTTCTTGGGGACCAGGAGCACGCGGCGAGCGACAGGCAAGTTGCCTTCGGGCTCGCCCCGTCGAACCCTGATGTCCTCCTCCGGTACGCAACGACGCGCTGGCAGGCAGGGCGGCATGATGAGGCCATTCTCCTGCTCGCCGATGACGATCAGACCACCGCTCGCCCCGACTCGATCCTCACCCTCGCCCAATGGCGAACGATCCGCGGTCAAGACGACGACCTGATCCAAGCGCGGGCTGCGCTAGAAGAACTCCTCGCTTCGTTCCCGACGCAACGCGACCCAGTCGACGAGTACCTGGATACGGTGGAGTTGCTCATCGATGTCTATCGACAGGGCAACGATTTTGAGGATGCGAAAGCACTCCTTCGCGCCGAAGCGCCTTACCTATCCCCGGTGCTCCACGCCTACCTCAATGCCACTGTAGACCTGGCACGGGAATCGGAACATCACGACTCCGGTGAGGAGCAACTTCGTGGCGCGCTCGCGCTCGCCGCGACTGCGGCCGCGACTCTCCAGATCAAGATTGCACTCCTCGCCGAAGAGCGCTCATGGTGGGAAGAAGCACTGGCGATTTGGCGTCGTCTCGCCTCGGAAGATGCCCTGACTATGGCCACGCAACATCTCCTCGCTTGTGCCTCCCGGATCGAGGACGACTTCCTTGTCTACGAAGTCACGCGCAAACTCCGCGAAAACGGGCTCTACGATCCGCAGTGCTTCGACCTGGAGCTCGACTTCTTGGAGCACTACCACGATCTGCCGACCGCGCAGTCCCTCATGGAGACCTATCTCCGCGCTCCCACCGAGCCTGCATTGGAACGCCAAGTCTGTCTCCGGCTCGCCCTGCTCGCCATCCGTACGGGGCAGGATGCCCTGCTGGCCGCGCTCTTGCCGACACTGCCTCCTGTGACGGCGGTCGACGCCCAGCAAGGGCGCGCGGTCGTCGAGGTCTTGCGGCACGGCATGAGTCCGGAGGAGGCGGTCGATTATGCCTACCGCCTCTGGCGGCGGTTTCCTGAGGACGAAGCGGCGTTCGAGGCAGTCATCGTCTCACCAAATGTCACGGATGGACCGCCGCAGCGATTCCTCAATCCGGGCATCGTCACGACAGGCACGGCTGTAGGCTTGCGTGCTCCCGATCAACCCGAAACGACCGACGATCTCGAGTGGTGGGTCATCGAAGACGAAGGCACCCCGCGCCTGATCTACCGCGAGATTTCGCCGACGCATCCTTTGTCAGAGGTTTTGCGTGGGAAGGCCGTCGGCGATACCGTCGTGGCAAACAGTGGCCGCTTGCGTAGTCAACAGGCAGTAGTGCAAGAGATCCTGCCCAAGGATGTCTACCGCTGGCGCTGGTGTGCGGCGCAACAGGCCGATCACTTCCCCGACGATCCGACCGTGGAAGTGATCCGCATCGATCCGGATGATGCGGCGGCGCAACTCATTGATCGTTTCCAAGGGCAAGATGCGGCAGCGCGGCAACAACGCGATCTATATCGCCAAGGACATGTTCCGATCGCTGTTTTCGCCGATTGGCACCATCGCTCGGCACTCGAAGGTGTGCTTTTCCTGGCGAATGAGCCCACGATGCCCGTCTACGCCGGGGGAGTAACGCGTGCGGATTACTTGGGGGTCCAGGAAATACTGCGTTCTTCAAAAGGGCTCGTGCTGGATCTCACCGTCCTCGGCACCCTATTGGCGGCCGATGGCACCGGCCTCCTAGCACACAGCCCGATTCCGCTTATTGTCCCTGCCAGCGCACTCCTCACGCTTCGCTCCATCGCATCCGGCCTGCGACATCAAGGTGAGCGATTCTCCCTGATGTCAACTGCGCAAGGGATCGCCATACAGGAGCACAGCATCGAGGAGCGTGAGCGACAAGCCGATAAGCTCATGGCGCTCGTTGCAACGCTGGAATATTGTTGCGAAATTGCTTCGGGGATACCCCTTGCCAAGCTCCCGGCGGCACAGCGCGTCGACTTGACGCGCATTTGCGGCAAGGAAGGGGCTGAGAGCGTTGCTATCGCTGCCGAACGGGGACTAGCGCTGTGGACAGACGATCGTTGGTCTGGCATATATGCAGCCAATCAATGCGCTATTCAGATAGTGTGGACGCACGCTGTGCTCGCGGCGTGGTTATCCCGGCCTGGTCCGCTTGCGTCGACTATCCCCACGCTCAATCTGCGTCTGATGCAGTATGGGTACACGGGAGGCTTCCTCTCGCCTGAGGACATTCTCGCGGGCTTGCGGCAGAACAATTGGCGCATTACAGGTAGCCTGGCCCAGGTTGGCTTTACGTGGATGGGTAGTCCCGTCCTCACACGGGACGGAGCCATCGTGTATGCGAGCCAGATCATGCGAACGATCTGGCGCGAGGCGCCAGCGGAGCGTCAAGAGGAACTCACGTTGGCGTTGCTTGGCAACCTGAAACGCCGTCCCGATTGGATTCTCGTCGTTCAAGAGATCCTACGACGTATCCCTGATATCTTCGGTCCGATAGACGTAATTCGAGCGCAACGTGCGACGATGATCATAGAAGTTTGGCGTACGACGAGTTAGTAAGCCTTCCCCTAGCTTTTTTAACTGAGGCTCAAGTAGGCCAGCCCGACGAAGAGGCGGTCCCTGCTCTGCGCTTCGACTGGGGGTCGTTCTTCGGCGGGGACCGCCGCGCGTATCCGCCACAGGCGCGGTGGCAGGAATACGTCGTCGATCAACTGGCGGCGACGCGCGACTGGATCCTGGCACACCCAACCGATGGTTTTTGCTCACACGTAGTACCATGGTTCTGAGTACCCCCGGACCAATTGCGCATACGTGGATTGTGTACCCTAGGGTACACTTTGAACCCTGACCGGCACCCCGCATGCGAATTACGTGCTATTATTGGGGACGCCCGATGCACGCACAGGATGGTCCGCATTGTTGTCACTCTCGGCTTCAGTCGATCTGCCCGGCGGCGTCGTCTATCCCGATCGGGATTGGCTCTTCGAGCGCATGGCCGAGTCAGCCCAGGGATGGCACATCCGCAGCGACACCGCCGATGTCTGGCCGACACCAGACGGGCTCGATCTCGCCGTGATCCAGGCGGCGCGGGCGGTCGTGAAGCACGGCGGACGCCTCGCCGTGGCCGTCCCGCGAGTCGTCACCGGCGTCGCCTTGGGCCCGCTGGTCTACGTCGCCCTCAATGGCCTCATCCAGGGCACGCCCTACGCATCCCAGCCGGGCTTCATCCCCTTCCCGCTCCCCGACAACAAGTATCTGGCTATCGCCAGCCGTTCGCACGCCGTTCGCGATCTCCTCGGGGAATCGCTGGTGAAGTTCGGGGCGCGCGAAACACGGCTGTGCCAGTTCCCGACCTACCGTCTCACGCGGACCGGGGTACTGGAGGAGGGCGTCTACGGGCGCCTGCCCAAACAGGCGCGCCCGAGGCCCGCCGAGATGGTGAAAAGCGGCCCCTCCATCATCGTCTACGACTACTGGCCGCTCCCGAGTCACAGCAAGACCCCGCATATCGGCGCCGTCGTCGCCGAACTCGGCGAGCAGGATAGCCTGGAGACGGTGGAGCGGCTGGACGGCTTCCTCCGGCGCGCCCAACCGCGTTGCGCGCTGGCGATCGTCAACGTCAACGACGTGGAGAAGTGCCGCCGTCTTACCGCGCTCGGCTTCCACCTCATCGTCGCGCGGACCAGCGATCGCGCGTCGGGACTCTTGGCGCCCTCCTTCGCCGGGATCGATCGCGCCGCGCCGCGCCATGTCGAAGTCGCCTTCGACGCACTCCTCGCGTCGGCACCGGCTAGCGTCGCGCTCGCCGACGCCTTCCAGTCCCTGGCCGAGGCCAGCGGGCGCGTGCCCAAGGGGGAGCCGTATCCCCTGGCGCTGCGACGGGCCTGGTACGTGTTCGATCATCTGGCCACCTGCCCGTTGCCGCTGGCGAGCTACGAAATCCTCCGACGCCGGGATCCCCGCGAGCAGACCTTGCGCTTCCGTCTGGACAAGCTGCACAGCGCCAACTGGTCGTTGATCCAGAATCCCAGCGTGCGCGGCATGCTCATGACGCGCTGGGACCCGCTCGTGGACCTGCTCCGAAGTGCCTACGACGCCCTGCTCGCGGATAACCCGAAGTGGTGGCGTCTGGCGGAGATGATCCTGGATGCCGATGCCCCGCTCGGTGTCCTCCTGCCCAGCCGTCTCGCCGCCCAGGGTCTGCGCGACGAATTGCTAATCCAGTTCGGCTGGCACGAGTTCGCCTCGCCGGTCAGGGTGCGCTCGCTGGCCGAGGCCCGGCGCGGCGATGAATGCTTCGATCGGGTCACGCTCCCAGGCAACTGGAAAGACTGGCAGCGTGCGCTCATCTTCGGCGCGTTGCCGCGTGAGGTCCGGGTGGTGGGCTATCCCTACGAGGCGTGCGTCCTCGATAAGCGCCTCCGGGCGATGCGCCACGAACTCGAGGTGACGATCCCCGAACGATCCATGGCGACATTCGCGCGCCTGGTCGGGTCGCATGCCGCAACGCCCGATAGCTCCCCGTCGCGGGCGCTGACCTGGGATACCACCGCGGTGGCGACCGCGCGGGCGGCGACGATGGCACATTGGGATCGGCGACGCCGAGAGCAGGAGGCGTCGGAAACGCGCGAGGAGGATGACGACCGCTGGCGCGAGGACGGGCCCGATCTCACGTGGGCCGTCGCAAGCCTGGCCGAGCGCGGGGAGGATCTTTCGGTCGATGACGAAGGTGCCGATGAATCGGTGCCCGCCGTGACCTTGTCGTTCGACGACGGCACGGCGCTGACCGTGCGGCGCGACCGCGAATTGCTGGTGCTGCCGCGCGATACCGAGGTCACCGAGCAGCGCTTCGCGGAGACGATCGCGCCCGGCGATCGCGTGCTCGTCTTTTCCTCGGGCGAGCAGCACGATGTTTTCGCGACCACCCTGGCGCGCACGCAGCATCTGCTGAAGACTGACGCCCGTATCGTCGAACGGTGGCAGGGCGCCCTCGTGACCATCCGGCGCCGTTTCCCGCCCGGGGAGTGGGGCGCGGGCACGCGCTTCGCCGAGGCCCTGCGCGGGCTCGGGTGCCTGCGGGATCCGGCGACGATGCGGACCTGGCTGGCGGGATCGACGATGGCGCCGCGCGCCGTGGAGGATATCGCCGCCATGCTCCGGCTCGCGGGCGACGCGGCGGAGGCGGGCCTGGTCGCGCGCTGGTCGGCCCTGATCAGCGGCGAGATGAATCACATCCGCGACTTCAACCGGCGACTCGGTCGCCGGATCGTGCGGCGCATGCTCAACCGGGGCAGCGGCGATGAGGCGCGGGATCGTATCGATGAGGAAATCGACGAATTGCTCGAGGATGCCCTGTGTTGGCCGCTTCGAATATCCGTTCGGGTCGAGCATCGCTTTGCATTGACGCGCGGCGGCGCTACACTCCGACAGCGCGTCACCCACGGGTACCGCAATGTCGCCGCCTGTACGCGATGAGGAGCCCCCGATGCTGATGCGCCTGTTCCGCCGTTGTGCCCATCTCGGAAGTTCCCTGGCCCACGCGCTCCGGCAACGCCTGATCATTGCGACGAAGCCCGCCGAACAGGCCGCCGTGGCGGGCGCGCTCACCGACCTCGTGCGCAGTCGGCCCGCGCTCATCGCCGAGAACGCGTTCCTGCGCCAGCAGCTCGTCATCCTCCGGCGCGGCGCCAAGCGCCCGCGCTGCACCCCGGCCGACCGGGCACTCCTGGTGCTGCTGGCCAGTCGCCTTCGGGCCTGGCGCCAGTCCCTGCTGATCGTCCAGCCCGAGACCCTGCTGCGCTGGCATCGGCAGGGCTTCCGCCTGTTCTGGCGGTGGAAATCGCGGCCGCGGGCGGAGCCGCAGCCGAAAGTGGCCGCCGAGACGATCGCGCTGATCCGGGAGATGGCCGCGGCGAATCGCCTCTGGGGTGCCGAGCGCATCCGGGGCGAGTTGCTCAAGCTCGGCATCCGCGTGGCCAAGACCACGGTCCAGCGGCACATGCGCGGGGCGCGCCCGCCGCGCCGGGCGGGCCAGACGTGGGCCACCTTCCTACGCAACCATGCCACGGAGACCTGGGCCTGCGACTTCCTGCCGGTCACCGACCTGCTGTTCCGGCCGCTCCACGCCTTCGTCGTGGTCGCGCTCGGGTCGCGTCGGGTCGTGCATGTGGGCGTCACGCGCCACCCCACCGACGCCTGGGTCGCCCAGCAGCTGCGCGAGGCCACCCCGTTCGACGAGCGACCGCGGTTCCTCATCCGCGACAACGATCGTAAATACGGGCCGACCTTCGACCGCGTCGTCGTCGCCGTCGGCATCACGGAGTTGCGGACGGCCTACCGCGCGCCCCGGCAGAACGCCACCTGCGAGCGATTCCTCGGCAGTGTCCGACGCGAGTGTTTGGACCATGCCCTCGTCGTGGGCGAGGGGCAGCTGCGGCGCGTGCTGCGGGAGTACGTGGCCTTCTACAACCGCGACCGGCCGCATCAGGGCCTGCACCAGCGGGTCCCCGACGCGCCCCTCGGAGAGACGCCCCGCCCGGGGCAGGGCGGGCGCGTGCACGCGGTCCCAATCCTCAGTGGGCTGCACCACGCCTACAAACGCGCCGCGTGAACCCCGGATGAGCTAGGCGGCCAGGACAGGGGTTCGCTGGGTACCGCTTGGTGGCCGAGGTGGCGTCAAGGGTGCGCGGTTAGCGTACTTCGCGCTCCTGGCACCCGAGGTCGCCCGCCGACGATACGACCTCGTCGTCGAGGACTTCGGCGCACCATTCAGCGTCGGCTTCTCGCCGCTCTTCACGCGCAAACCCGTGGTGGCTTCGGTGCAGTGGCTGTTCGCCGCCCAGATGCGCGAGAAGTATCGCCTGCCGTTCGATCTGATCGAGCGGCAAGGGCTGCGCTGTTACCGCGACTTCATCGCCGCCTCCGACTGGCTTGCCCGCGATTTACGCGCGGCCCGACCGGGAACCGTGGTGGACGGCTACGAGAGCGGTTCATGGGCGACCATCGAGGAGGTCCAGGGCAATCGAGCGGAATACGTGCTGGTCAGCACGAAGGAAGTTATCAGCGGCCTCGGTTACGCGAGGCCGGATTTCTACGACTGGCTTGTCGCGCATGGGGAAGTCGTTTTCCGCTTCCGTGGGCGGACGAACGGCGACCTGCTCATCTACCGTCTGTCGGTCTCAGACGGCATGGGGCAGCGTGGGTACGCCATACCGTGAGTCGGTCGAGGGAGCGATGGCGCATCGTCCCCCAGCCATGCGCCGACGGTCTGCGAGGGCGGGTCCGGCGGCGGGGCGCAGGCACGTTGTTCCGCGCCGGTCCAAGCCGGTCGCGTTCAACGTGCCTGCTCGATGAGTGCCGCGTATTCGCTCAGGGAGGCGTGGCCCCCGCCGTGGAGTTCCGGCTCGAACGCCCATAGCAGCCCGAGCAGGTTGTGCGACCGCATCTGCCGGAAGGACCGTTGCATCGCCGATAGATCGCCGCGACCGGTGTTCTCACCCCACAAGCGCGGGCGCACCGCGTTCGCATCCGCCAGGGCCGCCAGGTACCGTACCGGGCTCCAGTCCCGCCGATCGGCACCGGTATCCCCGCTGTCATCGGCATCGAGCCAGGTGGTGTAGACGACCACGTTGGGGTCGTTGATCGCGCCGACGAGCCTGGCGAAATCGAAGCCGCGCTGCACTTCGCCGTTGATCTCGGCCGAGGTCATGCCGCCGAGATCGTCGGCGATCGCCTCGTCGAGCTGGCCGGGCCGGAGGCCCCAGGAAGGGTAGAGGACCGCGATTCGCCCCGCATAGAGTCGCCTCACGGTCGCGATCTGCCAGTCGTGATAGTGCTGTAGGCTTGCCAGATACCAGTCGACGAAGACCGCCGCCGCGACATGGTTCGTGCTGGCCATACCCGGGTGCCAACCAGGTATCGGGGCGGTCGTCATCCCGATCGGCAACCCCGGTGCGGTGCCCTGCGCGATGCGGTCGTAAGCCCAGTATCCGTTGTCATGGCCGCCGAACACCGGGTGTGGATAGCCGACCTCGCCATAGCTGCCGCCGCCGACGCGGATCGCGTAGAAGTCGCCGCCGAGGTCGCGAAGGACTCGGGCGATATAGCGCGCTTGCCGGTCGCGCACCGCCTGATTGAAGACGGCATTCGCGCCATTCGTCCCCGGCCCGTCGCCATAGGCGTCGCCGTACTGATTAACGAAGCGGCTGTCGGGTAAGGTGAAAAGCCAGGCGGGCGGGTACTGGAGGCCCAGGTCGAGGACCGGCGCGAAACCGACCGCGCGCATGCCCGCCAGCCGGTCGCGCTGCTGCTGGATATACGCGGTGTCCCAGCCCTCCTCGGTGGGTTCGTAGGCATCCCAGCCGAGTTCGAACGTCTGGAGACGGATTCCCGCTTGCCAGACGCGCGCTCGATGCGCCACCGACGGTTGGAGGACGCCGTACAAGCGGGGTGTGGCCGCCATATGTATCGGCACGCTATCGGCCACCGCGCGATAGCCAGTCGCGAACGTGCCCGGAACCGGGGCCTGCGCGACGACCGCCCCGGCCTGGCCGCCGCGCTCGACGGGGGCGGCGGGCCGCAGCGCGGACGCCGCCCCCGTCGTGGTTGGCCAGACGCCGAGCGTTGCCAACAGGAGGAGTGCGGCGGTGCGGCGCATCGGTGCGGCTCCTTTTCTCACAATCACCGAGGGCGCTCGGGCCCTGCCCGAGCGTGAGTATCGCGCATCGCGGCGTGGCCGGTGGCCCCCAGGCTTGGTCCGCACCGACCAGGGACTCGTACCCGCGCACCCGATGGGCCGAGGTTCCCGGCTCTGGCCCCGGTTCCGGCGACATTCTCGCTCGGTCGGGGCCACAGCGCATCTTCGGCTGCCACCCAACCGGCCCAGGACTATCGGCCCTGCTCGTCGCAGACTTAGGACTATCGGCCCCGCCCGTCTCACACTATCGCCGCATACATCACCCCGTCGGCCACCGCCATACTGGAAGTATACCCCGCTCGGACGGGGAAGCGGGTTCGGAGGAGGTGCGTTGAGATTCGGTGCCATCGGCATACCATGACGCTGCTCAGGGCAAACCCGTCGCGAGGCGGGGACGCAAAACCAGGGATCTCGGAAAATCCGAGACCGCCCAGTTGCCAGCACCACCCCACGTCGTCCTCCGTCATCTCTGGTGACCGACTAAGGATGTTCCGCTGGGCATGAAGGTGCATCGGCATCAACACCCGACCCGCATTTGCGGGCGGACGGAGGATCACGATGCGTTTGTCTCGACTCCTGCTTAGCGGCGGCCTTTTCTGTATGCTTGTCGCCATGTTCGCCCACGTTGTCCCCGCCCCGACCGTCCTCGCCGGCCCGCCCCCCTATCTGCGGGGCATCAACCTCAGCGGTGGGGAATTCGGTACTGCCCTGCCCGGAGTCTACGACCGCGATTATACCTATCCTACCGGCGCGGAACTGGACTATTACAAAGGGAAAGGTCTCACGCTGATTCGGCTCCCATTCCGCTGGGAGCGGCTACAGCGCGACCTCTACGCCCCGTTGGATGCGGGCGAATTGGCGCGGATCGACGGCGTCGTCGCCGGCGCTCGCGCTCGTGGGATGCAGATCCTCCTCAATCCACACAACTACGCCCGCTATCGCACCACGGCGGGCGACCAGTTGATCGGCTCGCCCGCCGTGCCAAACGCCGCCTTCGCCGACTTCTGGCGGCGCGTGGCGAGCCACTATCGCGACGACTCGACCGTCTGGGCCTACGGTCTGATGAATGAGCCGCACGACACGAACGGATTGTGGGCCACGGCGGCCCAGGCCGGGGTGAACGGCGTGCGCGCGGGCGATCCGGCGAAGCTGATCCTCGTCCCCGGCGACGGCTGGAGCAGCGCGGGGAACTGGGCACAAAACAACCCCAATCTCGCGATCGACGATCCGGCCAATAACGTCATGTTCGAGGCGCATCTGTACTTCGACGCCGACAACTCCGGCACCTACCGCAACGGGTACGATGCCGATGGTGCCTACCCGACCGTCGGCGTGGATCGGGCGAAAAACTTCGCGACCTGGTTGCAAGCGCGCGGCGCGCGCGGCTTCCTCGGCGAGTACGGCACGCCGGACACCGATCCGCGCTGGTTGACCGTCCTCGACAATCTCCTGGCCTATCTGGACGGCGTTGGCATCGGTGGCACGTACTGGGCAGGCGGCCCCTGGTGGGGCGATTACCCCCTCTCCGCAGAGCCACGGGCTGGTCAAGACCGCCCGCAGATGGCGATCCTCGTGAAGCATCTCTCGGGCACGAGCCCCACCGCCTCACCCGCCGCGCCCCCGACCGCGACGGCGACCGCGACCGTCGCGCCCCCGGTCGGCACCTCGCGCTACGCCGCCGCGGTCCTGGGGACAGGCGGGTTGCAGGACTACTACCGCCTCGGCGAGACGAGCGGCACGGTGGCGCGCGACAGCAAGGGGGGGCGCGACGGGACGATCCAGGGGGGCGTGACCCTCAACGTCCCCGGGGCCCTCGCGGGCGACCCCGACGCGGCGATGCGCTTCGACGGCACCGGCTATGTGGACGTGCCGGGCGGGGCGGCGGGCCTGGTCGGCGGCGCGATGACGCTGGAGACCTGGGCGATCCTGCCGAACGCGCCGCCCGCCCACGGCGCGCTCGTCGGCATCCGCAACGACGCCGACGCCGACTTCTACATCCTGATGCTGGGGAACAGCAACAAGCTGGAGTGCCGCTTCCGCAACGGCGCGGGCGTGAAGTTCGACCTGACCCCGACGATCGCCCCGGGCGCCTGGCACCACCTGGCGCTGGTCTACGACGGCAGCGCGACGCTCACCCTCTACGTCGACGGCGCGGTCGCCGGGAGCGCGCCCGCGAGCGGCCGGATCGCCAACGCCACCCCGAGCCTGCGCGTGGGCAAGGACACGAGCAACAACGGCCTCGCCACCACGGTCGACGAGGTCGCGGTGTACAAC
>JAABUN010005249.1_pt1 | contig 16313 bp, 16 predicted proteins | sample 5559311 | NCBI WGS metagenome assembly JAABUN01 (sample SAMN10711877, study PRJNA513370) | rock metagenome | isolation source: Antarctica rocks | place: Antarctica: Victoria Land, Siegfried Peak sud
GGCCCGGATTGAGGGGAAGTAGTGGAGCGGCACGGCCGGCCCGGAGGGGGGATTCCGGAGCCGGACGTGTCACTCCAATTGCCGCCCGGACCGTGCGGGGGGATTGCTCGGCCCGGGCGTCCTTCGTCGCTACTTGGGGGGAGCGGGAGAAGGCGGTAGGGTTAAAGCGAAGGGCGTGCCGAATTGTGGCGTGGAGAGCCGAAGTGGTTGTGCGGGCAGGGGTTCGGATTTTTCTCGGGGCGGATGGCGAGTTGAGAGATAGGAATGCGTGCAAGTTTTACCGGGTGGAAGTTACAAAGCGTCGGTCGGCGCAGGCAACCTCACCCCCCGGCCCCCTCTCCGTTTCGGAGAGGGGGAGAAAAACTGGGTCGCCGTCGTACCGGCCTCGAGGTTCCGTCAGCGGTCCGCCAGGCCATGCTCCCCCTCTCCGTTTCGGAGAGGGGGCCGGAGGGTGAGGTGGCTCGGGCCGGGAACAGCCTCACCCCCGCCAAAAAACCTCGTCCCACTAAAATCCCCCCCGCCGGCCGGCGAATACCCTCCGTCCGCCGCCCTGGCACCGCCGCTGTGGGCCGGAGCCGACGGCGGGTAACTCTCGTCCACCCTGCGAGTTGGGGAATCCACATGCTCAAGAAGCTGATCATCGGCGGGCTGGTCGCCGTCGGGGCCGTGGCCGCGTTCAAGGGGACGCAGGTCGCCTCCCACGTCCGCCACGAGGTCCGCAACGCCCGCGACTGGGCCGACAGCCAAGTCCCGATGGAGAAGAAGTTCAAGGTTCTGCGCGAAGAGGCCCAGGCGCTCGACAATGACCTCGACCGGGTCAAAACCGACCTGGCCCGCGAGATCGTCGAGGTCCGCGACCTGGCCGAGCAGACCGGCCGGTTGAAAGCCAAGGTCGAGACCGACCGCAAGACACTCCTGGCGACCGGGGCCGGCCTCGAGAAGGGGACGGCCAAGGTGTCGGTCGGCCGGTTCGACAAAGACGTGGCCGCCCTTAAGGTCAACGAGACCCGGCTGGCCACCCTCGAACAGACCCTGCTGAAGCGCGAGGAAATCCGCGCCACCATGCAGCGGACCCTGGAAGCGATGGCCGGCAAGAAGGGCGAAATGCTCGCCGAGATCAACGCCGCCGAGGCCGAGTACAAGCTCCTGCAACTGGCCCAGATCGAGAGCAAGTACCAGACCGACGAGACCCGGCTGGCGTCGGTCAAGGAGAAGCTGCGGGCGATCAAGAAGGACATCGATGTCCGCAAGGAAGTCCTGGCCATGGGGCCGGTCGGCAAGGACGAACCGGCGGGTCGGACCCTCGCACAGATCATGGCCGACCTGAAGGGGCCGGACGCCGCCAAGACGGCCAAGACCGAGCCGGCGGCCCCGGCCAGCATCGGCGAGTCCGAGTAGTCCCCGCCGAAGTCACTCGGGAACCCGGACGTTAACACGCCCGGCTCCCACCAGCCCCGGCCGGGGCGGCACCCTTCGCCGCCCCGGCCGGTTCGTTTTCCCCCGCCCTTCCTGTACCATACCCGGATGCGGCACGTCCTCGGGTCCGCCCGCCCCCGCAGCCCCCCGGCGACTATGGCCCTCACCTTCTGGCTCGCCGTCCGCCAGGCCCGCGAGTTGATCCGGGACGGCCAGCTCGATGCGGCCGGCCGGCTCCTCGCCCCGCTGGCCGCGCAGGGCTACCGCAAGGCCGCCCAGTTGCAGCGCGACCTCGCCCAAGCCTACCTCGACCGGGCCGCCCGCCACCAGGCCGCCGCCGACGCGGACGCCGCCTGGACTGACCTGCACGCCGCCGAATCGCTTGTCCCCGAGGCCGCCCGGAACACCGCCCTGCGTGACGCCCTGACCCGCCTCGGGGTCGACCAGACGGCGACGGCGCTCGTCCTCGGCCACCCGCTCCGGGCACTGCACGCCGCCCAGCGGCTCGCCGAGCACGGCGTCAAATCGCCACCACTGACCGCCCTGTCCGACGCCGCCCGGGCCTGGCTCGACGCCGCCGACCTGGCCGACCGCGGCGACTTCCCGGCCGCGATCGAGTTACTTAGCGCCGCCCGCCGGCCCCTGGCCGGCCCGGCCGCCGCCGGCATCGACCGGGTGTTGGTCGACCTACGCGGGCGGGCCGGCCAGTTCGCCGGCGGCGTCGGCCCACTCACCGCCGCAGCCGCCAACGGGAACTGGCCCGAAGCCGCCCGCCTGGCCGAGCGGTTGTTGGCCCTGGCCCCGGCCCGGGCCGACATCCGCAGCCTCGGGGCGAGGGCGTGGGCGGCCCTCAAGCCCGACTCGCACCCGCCGGCCGGCCGGCCGGTGTTCGACAGCGCCGTCCCGCTCATCCGCACGGCCGTCTTCACGGGCGCGGCCGGGACATCGGAGGGAGCGGCCGATGCGTTCGTCGAGACGACCTACTTTTCCGGCGCGGCGGCCGGGGTCGGGTCGAGCGGCGGCCGGTCGAGTGCCCGCCCGAGCAGCCGGTTCCAGTCCGGCCCGGACCACACGCCGGGGACGCCACTCCCCAAACGGTTCATGCTCTGGGTCGACGGCGTCGGCGGGTATCTGGTGTGCCTGGGGTCGCGGGTGACCGTCGGCCAGGCGATCGGGGACGCCCCGGTCGACGTGCCGGTGTTCGCCGAACTCGCCAAGCTGCACGCCGAGATCGTCCGGGACGCCGACGGCGGGTACGTCCTCGAAGCGGCCCGGGACGCGACGGTCAACGGCCGGCCGGTCCCCCGGGCGGTCCTGTCGGCCGGCGACCGGATCACCCTGGGGGCGAGTTGCCAGCTCCTGTTCCACCGCCCCGTGGCCATCAGCGCCACCGCCCGGCTCGATGTCGTCAGCGGCCACCGGCTGCCGTGGGCGGTCGACGGGATACTATTAATGGACCAGTCGGTCATGCTCGGCGAAGCCGGCCGGGCGCACCTCTCGTGGCCGGACGACGACGGGCCGGGGGCGATCCTGCATCGGACCAAGGACGGGCTGGCCCTGAAGTGCCCCGGCAAGTTCCGGGTGGATAATCGGCCGTGCCAGGACCGGGCCGATTTGCCGCTGCCGGGGGTCGTCACCGGGGACGGGTTCACGTTCGCCCTCGACCCGATCGGGCCGCGGGTGTGAGGGGCGAAGCGACCTCACCCCCCGTCCCCCTCTCCGAAACGGAGAGGGGGAGCAAGGCCCGGGCTACGCTTTAACCCTACCCCCGCCCGGCCGGCACCCGGCCGAGTACGTCGCCGCACACCTGATACCGGAAGTTGCCGATGACCAGTTCGTCCCCCGGCACCAGCTTGCCGTGCGGCACCCGGACGCCGTTGATGCGGACGCCGTTGGTGCTGCCCAGGTCGCGGACCACGAGATAATCGTTGACCTGGGCGATGCAGCAGTGCCGGCGGCTGATCTTTTTGGAGTTCAACTGCACGTCGCACTCCTGGTGCCGGCCGAACAGCAGGATCGGCTTGTCGAGCATGATGCTCGGGCCGTCGGACAGGCTCAAGAGGTGGGCGGGCATGGCGGCGGCTCGCGGGGGGTGGAGGTAGTGTAGCACGCCGCCGCATCCGCCTCGCCCCGGCGGCCGCCGCCTGCTAAAATCCCCCGCATGTCCGACCACGCCTTCCAGCGCTGCATCTACCCCGCCTGCGGGACGACCGTCGCCATCTCCGACACCCGGTTCCGCTGCCCGGCGTGCGGCGGCCTGCTCGACATCGCCTACGAGTGGGACCGGCTGCCGGTGCCGAAGTCCCTGAAACACCTCGAGACCAAGTGGGCCGACCGGACGCACCCGCTGAACTTCTCCGGGGTGTGGCGGTTCCGCGAACTGCTGCCGTTCGCCCCGGACGACCGGGTCATGACCATCGGCGAGGGGCAGACCCTGTGCCAGCAGTCGGACCCCGTCGCCCGGTACGTCGGGGTGAAGCCCGGCCGGCTGTACCTGCAGTACGAGGGGATGAACCCGTCGGGGTCGTTCAAGGACAACGGCATGACGGCCGCGTTCACCCACGCGGGCCTCGTGGGGGCCAGGCGGGCGGCCTGTGCCAGCACCGGCAACACGAGCGCGTCGCTGGCCATCTACTGCGCCGCGACCAACCTGATGCGCGGCGTCATCTTCGTCGGGTCGGGCAAAATCTCCTACGGCAAGCTGTCGCAGGCCCTCGAACACGCCGCCCTCACGTTGCAGATCGCCGGCGACTTCGACGACGCACTTAGGCGGGTCCAGGAGGTCGCCAAGCAACTCGGCATCTATCTGGTGAACAGCGTCAACCCGTTCCGCCTCGAAGGCCAGAAGACGATCATGTACCGGGTGCTCGAAGCTTTACGCTGGGAGGTGCCGGAGTGGGTCGTGGTGCCGGGCGGGAACCTCGGCAACTGCTCGGCCTTCGGCAAGGCGTTCACCGAGCTGTTCGACCTCGGCCTCATCGACCGGGTGCCGCGGCTGGCGGTCGTCAACGCGGCCGGGGCGAACACGTTCTACCAGGTGGCCGAGCGGCACGGGGTGCGGTGGCACGGCGGCAACGCGGACCGGCCCAAGGTGGCGGCCTACCTCAAGATGCTCGACGACACCGACGCCCGGGCCGACACCCTGGCGAGTGCCATCGAGATCAACCGGCCGGTCAACCTGCCCAAGGCGTTGCGGGCGCTGGAGCGGTGCGGCGGGGTGGTCCGGGAGGTGACCGACCAGGAAATCCTCGACGCCAAGGCCCAGGTCGGGGCCGGCGGGCTGGGGTGCGAGCCGGCCAGCGCGGCGAGTGTGGCCGGCGTCTTGAAGCTCGTTAAGGAGGGCGTCATCGACCCGGACGAGCGGGTGGTGTGCATCCTCACTGGCCACTTGCTCAAAGACCCGACGGCGACGGTGGCGTACCACACCAGCGACCCGAAGATGTATGCGGACGTGCTGGGCAACCGCGGGGTCAAGCGGGTGGCGTTCGCCAACCGGGCGGTCCAGGTGCCGAATGACCTGGCCGAGATCGTCAAGGCACTCGAGCTGTATGCGTAGGCGTCTTTCTTGGAGGGCCGAGCCGTGGCCGACATGCCTGTGCCCGTGACGGTGGACGTGGCCGACCTGGCGGCCCGGCTCGACGAGTTAGTGGCGCTCGCGGCGGCCGGGACGCCGGTCGTCATCCGGGCCGGCGGCCGGGACCGAGCAACGCTCGGCCCGCCGCCGACCCCGTCCGCCCCACCGGCCGGGGGTAAGCGGGAGTGGGTGTTCGGCCTGCACGCCGGCCAGATCGTCATGGCCGACGACTTCGACGACTACGTCACCGAGGAGCAGTTCCTCCGGGGTGACATCTGACGGCCCTGCTCGACACGCACGCCTTCATCTGGCTGGCGATCGACCCGGCCCGCGTGACACCCGCGATGCGGGGCTACCTCGCCGACCCGGCGTGCGTCGTGTACCTGAGCGTCGTCAGCGTGTGGGAGATGGTCATCAAAGCCGGCACGGGCAAGCTGCGACTGGCGAAGGACGTGCCGACACTCGTCGCCGAGCAGTTGACGGCGAACCCGCTCCAACTGCTGCCGGTGTCCCTCGCGCATGTGCTGGCCGTCGGCGGCCTGCCGTCGATCCACCGCGACCCGTTCGACCGGATGCTCGTCGCCCAGGCGCTGGCCGAGGATGCGGTCCTGCTCACGGCCGACCCCCTGGTGTGGCGCTACCCGGTGCCGACCGACTGGTAAGTTCCCCGGAGTCGTCATGCCCACCCCCATCGCCGTCCACGGGGCCACCGGCCGGATGGGCCGGCGGCTCGTCGCCCTGGCCGCCGCCGATCCCGGCCTGACCCTCGCCGCCGCCGTCGCCCGGCCGGGGCAACCTCACCTCGGGGCCGATGCCGGAGAGGTGGCCGGCGTGGGCCGCGTCGGCGTGCCGGTCACCGCCGCGTTGCTGGAAGGTGTGGCGGTCGCGTGCGTCATCGACTTTTCGTCGCCGGAGGGGACGGCCGCGATCCTGCCGACGTGCATCGAGCGCCGCATCCCGATCGTCGTGGCCACCACCGGGTTCGACGCGGCCGGCCGGGCAGCGGTCGACGCGGCGGCCGCCCGCATCCCGGTCCTGCTCGCGCCGAACACCTCATTAGTCGTCAACCTGCTGTTCAAGCTCACGAAAATGACGGCCGAAGCGCTCGCCGGCAAGGGGTTCGATGTCGAGATCATCGAGCGCCACCACCGGCTCAAGAAGGACTCACCGAGCGGGACGGCCGAGCGGTTCGCGGCCATTTGTAAGGAGGCGATGGGGCTGACGACCGAGGCGCACGGCCGCGAAGGGTTGCTCGGCGAGCGGCCGATGACCGAGGTCGGCATCCACGCGGTGCGGACCGGGGACAACGTCGGCGAACACACGATCGTCTTCGGCGCGCCCGGCGAGACGCTCGAACTCGTCCACAAGGGGACGAGCCGGGACAGCTACGCGCGGGGGGCACTGCTTGCGGCGGCGTTCCTGGCCGGCCGGCCGGCCGGGGCGTACACGATGGCCGACGTGCTGGGGCTGTGACCCCGCGTCACCGGCCGAACCGGGCCAGCGCGTAGTGCCGCGGGTCGACGTGCGGCGTCGCCCCGGTCAGCAGTTCCGTCGCCAGCCGGCCGGTGCCGGGGGCCATCGACAGGCCGAGCATCCCGTGGCCGGCGGCGATCAACACGTTGGCGAGTCTGGGGCTGCGGTCGACGACCGGTTTGCCGTCGAACACCATCGGCCGCCACCCCTGCCACGGTTCGGCGGCCAGCCCGCTTTCCGGCTCGGGCAGGTAGATCGCGGCCGCGTCGCGCAGCAGCCGCAGCCGGTCGGCGGGGATGCTCGCGTCGTACCCGGCGAACTCCATCGTGCTGCCGACGCGGTAGCCGGACCGGAACGGGCTGACCGCGACCCGGTGTTCCTCGAAGATCATCGGGTACGCCGGGCAGACGGCCGGCCGGGGGGTGGTGAGCGAGTACCCCTTCCCCGGCACGATCGGGACGGCGCACCCGAGGGCGTGGTTCAACCGCGGCGTCCACGCCCCGGCGGCGACGACGAACGCCCCGGCCGGCAGGTCGTCGCCCCGCGTGGTCCGGGCCGCGGCCGCCCGGCCCGATTCGCGGACGAACCCGGTCAGCTCGCAGTGTTCGTGAATGGTGACACCCAAGCGGACAAGGGCCTGCCGCCAGCCGGCCATGAGCCGGTCCGGCCGGAGTTGGGCGTCGCCGCGGTAGAGGTAGCCGCCGGCCGCCGCCCCGGGCTTGAGGGCCGGTTCGAGCGTCCGCAGGGCGTCGGCGTCGAACCGCTCGGCCGCCTGGCCGAACCGCCCGGCCACCAGCCGATCAATAGGGGCGTAGTGGTCGAACCCGGCGCGGGTGCGGAAGACGAACAGCAGCCCCCGTGCGTCCCACTCGCAGTCGATCGCCTCGTCGGCGAGCAGTTGATCGTAGAGGGTCCGGGACGAGTCGAGCAACGCCCGAATACCGGCGGCGGCGTGGAGCATGTCGCGCGGGTTACAGCGGCGGGCGAACCGCACGAACCAGCCGAGGTCCGCGAGGGCGGCCGCCGGCCGGACCTTCAAGGGCGAGTCGCGGTGGAGGAGCGTCTTGAGCGTGGCCCAGACGGCCCCCGGGGCGGCCAGGGGCAGGACGTGGCTGGGGCAGACGTACCCGCAGTTGCCGTGCGAGCAGGCCGCCCCGGTCGCCCCTTTGTCGATCAGGGTGACCCGGCGGCCGGCCCGGGCCAGGTAGTAGGCGCAGGCCGTGCCGATGACGCCGCCGCCGATGACCAGGACATCGGCGGTCGGCATCGGGCGGCCCCTTAGTGCGTCGTCAGTGGGAAGTCGTCCGTCCGGAACGGGACGGCCGGCAGCCCGTCCTTGTTGAAGAAGTTCAGCTCCGGCTTGGCGAAGTTGACCCACCCGAACCGGACGTGCTTCGGCTCCGGCACCTCGGGGCAGGTCACGACGACCGTATTGCCATCGATCTCGGCCTTGGCCGGGTGGAACACTTTGTCCTCCCCGCAGACCGTGAACCCGTTCAACGTCTCCCCCTTGGCCACGAGGCCGCCGCCGACCGCGTCGAAGGTCAGGACGGCCTTCCCCCCGTCGGCATTCATCGCCTTGTACTGCGGGCCGGAGTAGACGACGTTCTCGCCGTAGGCGATCGCCCGGGCCGCCAGGGCCAGCCGCTGGCCGGCGGGTTCCTTGCGCTGCGGGTGGATGTCGTTTTCCTCCCCGGCGTCGGTGATGACGGCCAGGCCGACCTTCGGGAGCTTCTTGGTCGCGTACACTTGCGCGTCCCGGAGTTCGGCGTACGACACCCCGGCCGAGTTGCCGTTGGAGAACGGGGCGAGTTGCACCGCGAGGAACGGGAAGTCGTACCCCCACTGCTTCCGCCAGTCGGTGATCATGGCCGGGAACAGGGTGCGGTACTCCTTGGCCGCCCCGGCGTTCGACTCGCCCTGGTACCAGATGGCCCCCTTGATGGCGAACGGCTGAATGGGCGCGATCATGCCGTTGTGCAGTACCGTCGGCGTGTTCTGGTTGATGCCCGGCTTGGCCGGGCCGTTCCGGGGCCCCTTCTTACCGTCCGACTTGGCGTCGGCGGCGACCTTCTTGTACTTGGCCAACGCCTCCTGGTACTTGGCCTCGGCGGCCGGGTCGGTCGCCGATTTCACCTGGCCGACGAACCGCTCGACGTGATTCAACAGCGCCGGCTCGGCGGCCAGCCCGCCGATGCTCGTCCACGCCTCGGCCGGGGTGCCGCCCCAGTCGGCCGAGATCAGCCCGACGGGAACCTTCTCCGCCGCAGCGATGTCCCGGCCGAAGAAGTAGCCGACAGCCGAGAAGTTGAGCGCGGTTTCCGGCGTGCATTCGAGCCACTTGCCGGACGACCCCTGGACGGCCACGGTCGATTGCGGGGTGGCGGCCGGCCGGTTCGGCACGTCGTAGAGGCGGATCAGCGGGTTGGCCGCCTTGGCCGCGACCTGCTGGCCCTGGTCGTCGCGGTTCAGGCCGGACAGCTTCCACTCCATGTTCGACTGGCCCGAGCAGAGCCACACGTCACCGACGAGTACGTCCTTGAGTTCGATCGTGTTCGCTCCCTTGACCGTCAGCGTGAAGCCGGTGCCGGCCTTGAGTGGCGGCAGGGTGGCCCTCCACTTACCCGAGGCATCGGCCTCCGCTGTGACCGTAGCACCGTCGGCCGCCGAACAGGCGACGGTCACCTTCTCCCCGGCGGAGGCCGTCCCCCACACCGGGACAGGCCGGTCCCGCTGTATGACCATGTGGTCGGTGAACAGCGGGTGCAGTTTCACGTCGGCGCGGGCCGGGGCGAGAACCCCGACGGCTGCGACGGCGGCGACGAGACAGCGGGCGAGCATGGGGTAACTCCGGGAGGGGAGGAGCGGACTGGGTCAACCTACGGGGTCGAAACCCCGCCGACGATCGGCGGCGGGCGGTCGTGCCGGTTCTAGGGCAGAATGATCCGCGGCCCCGGCACGTCCGCGCTGGCCGGCCGGGCCATCAGCCGGATGGTGACGGTCCGCATGGCCCCGCCGCGGCGGACATCGACCTTCAGTTCCGACCCCGGCCGGAAAGCTTTGACGTGGGCGACCACCTGGTCGAAGTTGTCCGGGGTAAGGGTGCCGACCTTGACTAGCACGTCCCCGGACTGAAGCCCGGCCTTCTCCGCCGGCGTGTTCGGCACGACGCTGCCGATCTGCAGGTTCTGTTCGAGGCCCATGCGGATGCCCAGGTAGCCGCGGCCGGTCGGGTCGACCGGCGGGTCGGCCGGGACCGCCGCGAGAACCAGGACCACTGCCAGCAACCACCCGGCCATGACCGCCCCCGTGGCTAGATGCCGTAGAACTTCGCGGCCGTGTCGTGGAAGACGGCCGCCCGGACGGCGTCCGTCCGACCCGCCAGCGACTCGCCGGCCAGCCCCAGCCAGCCGGCGTAGGTCGTGGCCCGCGTCACCACGGGCCAGTCGCCGCCGAACATCACCCGGCCGGCCCCGAACGCCCCGAGGACGGCGTCCACATACGGCTGGATATCCGCGACGGCCGCGCCCGGCTTACCGTTGGCGACGAACCCGCTCAACTTGCACACGACGTTCTTTAAGGCTGCGGCCCGGCCGAGCGCCGAGTTCCAGGCGTCCCGCTCGCCGGGCGTGAACGCGGTACTCGGGTTGCCACAGTGGTCGAGGACGAACCGGGTGCCGGGGCAGGCGGCGGCCAGCTTGGCGAAGTTGGTCAGCTCGGTCGGCGGCCCGCACAGGTCGTAGGTCAGGCCCAACTCGCCCAGTAATTGCACGCCCTTGACGAACGCCGGCGTCAGACAGAACCCGGCCGGGGTGTCGGCCCCCTGCAGCACCTGCCGGACGCCCTTGACGACCTTGTGCCCCTTGAACTGTTTGACGTAGTCCGCGAACCCGGCATCGGCCGGCCGGCCGCCGACCACCGCCGCGACCGTCGGCGTCTTCTTCGACTCGCACAACCCGATGACGAAGTCCGCCTCCTTCTGCTTGTCCTCGGGCACCACGTCGACTTCCATGTAGACGGCCTTGGTGACGTTCAACCCGGCGGTCGCGGCGGCGTAGTCGGCCGGGGTGTACGACCGGGCCAGCGAGTTGTCGGGCTTGAGCCAGCCGAGGCGGAGGTGGTCGAGGTTCCAGAGGTGCTGGTGCGTGTCGATGACGGGGGACATCTTCGGCCCCGGCGGGTGAGAGCGGCCCCCGGCCGGCAGGACGGCGAGCGGGGCGGCGGCGAGGAACGTGCGGCGGTCCATGAGGGGCGACTATACCCGCCCGCCGCCGCCGGGTAAAGGGGTTCGCCGGCCGGCCGTGCCACTTATACACCATCGCCATGAGCCAGCACATCGTCGTCACGGGCAGCGCCGGGCGGATCGGCCGGTCGGCCGTCCGGGCACTCGTCGGGGCCGGCCACCGCGTCACCGGGTTCGACCGGGTGCCGACGCCGGGCCTGCCGGGCGAACAGTCAGTCGTGGCCGACATCGGCGACGCGGCCGCGCTGTTAGCCGCCACCCGCGGGGCCGACTGCGTCGTCCACCTGGCGGCCGCCCCGGACGACGCCCGGTTCCCGCGCGGTGCCCCACCCGACGACGGCGACAACTTCCTCAGCCAACTCGTCCCGGCCAACCTCGTCGGCAGCTATCAAGTGATGGAGGCGGTGCGGAAGAACGGCGTCCGCCGGGCAGTATTGGCCAGTTCGGTCCAGGTGGTCGACGGACACATCGCCGCGGCCGACGCGGGACACGGCCCCGTCCCGGTCGACGCGCTGCCGAGGCCGCGCTACCTGTACGCCTGCACCAAGGTATTTCTCGAAGCGCTCGGCCAGGTGTACGCCGCCCAGCACGGCGTCGAGGTGCTGGCCGTCCGCCTCGGCTGGTGCCCGCGGGACGTAGGCCAGGTGGCGGAGATCAAGAGCCTGCCCGTCTACCAGAACCTGTACTTCAGCCCGGGCGATGTGGGCCGGTTCTTCGCCGCGGCCGTCTCGGCCCCGGTGGCCGGCTTCCACACGGTGTACGCGGCCAGCCGGCCGGTCGCGATGCCGCAGTTTGATCTGGGGCCGACGACGGCGTTGACCGGCTACCACCCGCAGGACGTGTGGCCGGTAGGGGCGGAGGAGTTCGGGTGACAACGTGGCCCGCTCGCTCCGCGAGCGGATTCCGTGCGTACCGGCCGCCGGTGGTGTCGAACGCAGGTGCGGGCGAATCCGCTCGCGGAGCGAGCGGGCCACGTTACGCCTCCGGCCAGTCCTTGCACATCTGCCTCAAGTCCGCCAGGAACGCGCTGGCCGCATCGACCCAGCCGCGGGCGGCCAGGGACGACGGGTAGCGGCCGGTGAACAGCGTGCAGTAGGCGTGCAGGGCGTCGACGGTCCGGCCGACGGCCTCCCGGACGGCCGGAACCTGGGTCGCGTCGTCGGCCCCGAACTTCGACAGGACGGACTTCAGCAGGCCGCGGCCCCCCGACCGGCGGGCGTCGTTGATGCCGACGTAGGCCGCCCCGGTCTTGGCCATCGCGTCCATCTCGGCGGCGGACGACGCCCCGGCGAACGTCGTCCGCTTGGCCAGGTCCTCGGCGAGTTGGACCAGCGTCTCGCACTTGTCCAGAACGTAGTGGGCGTTCGGCCCCAGCCGCGTCCCGACCAGTTGCAACCGGTGGTGTTCGAGCTTGGCCAGCAGTTCGACCAGGTGGGCCTGCCACTCGCGGGCGGCGACCCGGCCGGCCGGGCGGGGGTCACCGGGCAACGGGGGCATCACCTTGCCCAAGCCGGATGCGTGAGCGCCCGGGTTCTTCGGGGCATGCGCCTCGTCGGCCGGCAGGGCGGCGGGCGGGGCGGGCGGGGCGGTCATCCGGGCGGCTCCGGGGGGTCCGGGGGCGGGGTCAGGCCACGGCCGTGACGGCCGGGCAGCACGCCCGGACGGCCGCGGCCAGGGTTTCCGGGTGGACCGGCTTGAGGACCGTGGCGGTGACGCCGGCCATCTTGCCGCGGAGCTTGTCCACGAGGCTGTCGGCCCCGGCCAGGATCACGACCGGGAGCGTCTTGGTGTCCGGGTGCTGGCGGAGCAGCTTGCAGAACTCGAAGGCGTCCATCCCGCGCATCTTGCCGTCGGCCACGATCAGGTCCGGGACGCCGTCGTCCCGGATGCGGTCGATGGCCTCGCCCGCGTCCTCGGCCTCAATGAGGGTGAACCCGCCGCCGACGGCCAGGCCGACCAGCTTGCGGTTGGTCCGGCTGGCGTCGATCGCCAGGAGCTTCCGCGGCCCGACCTCGCGGGAGGCGGTCACCGGCAGCGGGGTCGGGGCGACGATGTCGGTCGGCGGGCCGCCGGCCCGGTAGACGCCGGACGCCGGCTCAACGCCGGTGCCGGTGCCCGCCTTGGCCAGCTTGGCCTCGTAATACTCGATGCCCTTCTTGGCCGACTTGTTCTGCGGGTTGATGGCCAACACCCGCTTCAGGTGCGCCATGGCCTCCTTCGGCGAGTCGCAGACGCTCGCCAGCCAGAGCCAGCCGTTCTCGCTGTCCGGGTCGTCGGCCACCACCGCCCGCAGCAGCCGGAGGGCCGTCGAGATGTCCTTGTCCTTGGCGGCGTTGATGCCGGCCTGCAGGCGGACCGGGCGGAGGCCGGCCTTGGCCTTGTCGCTGTTCGGGTTGAGGGCCAGCACCCGCTCCCAGGCGGCGACGGCCTCCAGCGGCGACTCGGCCACCCCGGCCAGCCAGGCCCAGGCGGCCTCATTCGCCGGGTCGAGTCCGACCGCCTCGGCGAGCAGGACGCGGGTCTTCGGCCGGTCGTTCGCCCGGGCCGCGGCCATCGCCAGGCGGAAAAGCTCCAACGCTTGCGGCGTCACCATGCACGCACCTGCCGGCCGGGGTCGGGTCAGTCGGATTCCGCCGCAAACTTAGATCACGAGTTCGCGCCGGGGCGGGGCGGGGGGGGATTTGGCGGGAATGTTGGCGGACGGGGGTTCGGACTTGATTTGTGTAGCTATCAACTAGTACACCCATTCACCCACCCAGTCGGTGGGTTCACTTTGAGGGGGCTGCCATGAAGATGCTTGGGCTTTCCGTCGTCGGGTTCCTGACGCTCGCCTCGTGGGCCACGGCCCAGGGGACGCCGACGCCGTCCCGGACCGAGCGGCTGGCGGCCGTGGCGGCCGACTTCAACTCGCTCAAAACGACCTACAAGGCCGAAATGGACGCGCTACGGGACGAGGCCAAGCGGGCCGCCGAGGGAAAGGACAAGGCAGCCGCCCAGGCCGCCACCGAGGAACACCGAAAGCGGACCCAAGCCATCGTCGTGCGGCTGCGGAAAATCGAGGCGGAGAAGCAGCCGAAGTACGTGGCCGAGTTGACCGCCCTGCTCAATGAAGACGCGAAGGACGGGGTGGCGTGCGAGGCGGCGGTCCTGCTCATGACCCTCGGACGGGGCGTGGACCAGGCTCAAGCCCAAGCGTTCCAGGCGCTGGCGGCCCACCACGCCGCCGACCCGCGGGTGGAGAAGGTGCTACCGGCGGTGCTGTACGACGAGGGCGATGCGGCGGACCGGTTCCTGGCCGATGTGGTGAAGCGGAACCCGAGCGCGACGTGCAAAGGGATGGCGTGTCTCGTCCTCGGCGACCGGGCCGAGCGGCGGACCGGGTCGGCGGACACCCCGGACGCGGCGGCGGCCGAGGCCGCGAAACAGGCGACGGCGTTCTACCGGCGGGCGGCGGCGGAAGCCGGCGGCATCGACATTGATGCGGTACCGTTCCACAAGGGGAAATTGGCGGACCTGGCCGGGGCCGGCGAACGGCGGCTCGCCCTCGTCGGCCGGCCGGCCCCGATGCTTGCCGGCGAGGGGCTGGACGGCAAACCCATGAAACTGACGGACTACCGCGGCAAGGTGGTCATCCTCGACTTCTGGGCGACGTGGTGTGTGCCGTGCGTGGAGCAACTGCCGCACCTGCGGGCCACGGCGGACCGGCTCAAGGGCCGGCCGTTCGCCGTGGTCGGCGTCAACGGCGACCTGGACCCGGCGGCGGTCGGGCCGCGGCTCGAGAAGCTGAAGGTGACGGTCGACTGGCCGTCGTTCTGGAACGGCCCGGTCGAGACGGACGGGCGAAGCTTCCCCATCGCGGTGACGACCCGGCGGCCCATCCCCACGCAGTGGGGCGTGACCGGGTGGCCGACGGTGTTCGTCATCGACCACGCCGGGACCGTCCGCCGGCGGCTGGTCGGCGGGCAGAAGCCCGAAAGCCTCGACAGGCTGATCGACAGCTATGTCGCCGAGGCCGAGAAGGCGAAGGGGAGATAGGCACTCGGCCAGTGTCTTTTCCGGTTCCCTCCCTCTTGAGGGGGGAGGGAACCGGAATGGCCGTCTGCCTCCCCCTCTCCGTTTCGGAGAGAGGGCCGGAGTGCAAGGTCGCTTTTACCTCACCTCGTACAACTGCACGCTGAACAGCCCGGCCGGGTCCGTCCACACCTGCGCCCGGGTCAGCCCGGCCCGGCCGGCGAGGGTGCGGAACTCGGCTAGCATGTACTTGTGCGAGTTCTCGGTGTGGATCGTCTCCCCGGCCGCGAACGGGATGACGCTCCCGGCCACCCGGACGTGCTGGGCCACCAGACTCACCAGGTGCATCTCGACCCGGCCGAACTGGCCGTCGTAGTGGGCCTTGTGCCGGAACTTCAAGAGGTCGAAGTCGGCCCCGAGTTCGCGGTTGATGCGGGCCAGCAGGTTCAGATTGAACGCGGCCGTCACCCCGGCGGCGTCGTTGTACGCCCGCTCCAGGACTTCCACGTCTTTCTTGAGGTCGACGCCGACCAGCAGCGCCCCGCCCGGCCCGGCCAGGTCGGCGATGCCCCGGAGGACTTCGCGGGCGCGGGGCGGGGTGAAGTTGCCGACCGTCGACCCGGGGAAGTAGACGACCCGGCGGGCGACCGGGACGGCCGTCGGCGGCAGCGGCAACGGCCGGGTGAAGTCGGCCACGACCGGGCTGACATCGAGTTCCGGGAACAGCGCCCGCACCCCGCTGGCCGCCCGCATCAGGTGTTCGGCCGACACGTCCACCGGGACGTACACCACCGGCCGCGGCAGGTGCTTCAGGAGGTATCGCGTCTTGACGCTCGACCCGCTGCCGTACTCGACGACCTGGCACCCGGCCCCCAGTTTCGCGCCCATCTCCGCGGCGTGGGCGCGCATGATGCCCAACTCGGTCCGGGTCGGGTAGTACTCCGGCTGCTCGCAGATGGCATTAAAGAGTTGCGACCCGGTCGCGTCGTAGAAGTACCGGCACGGCAACTCTTTGCGCGGCAGACGTAGGCCGGCCAGCACGTCGGCCAGGAAGGCGTCGCGGCCGGACGGGGCGGGACTCGCGGCCGGGCGGGTCAAACGTCGCGGGCCAGCCGGATTCCGGTGAACTGCCATCGGGCCTCCGGGGGAAAGAAGTTGCGGTACGTCGGCCGGCCGTGGCCCCGCGGGGTGGCGCACGACGAGCCGCGTAGGACGAGCTGGTTGCACATGAACTTGCCGTTGTACTCGCCGAGCGCTCCGGCCGCGGACCGATACCCAGGGTATGCCGAGTACGGGCTGGCCGTCCACTGCCAGGCCGCCCCGAATAGTTGCGTCAGCCCCGCCGTGGAGGGCGCGACCGGCCGGGGGTGGACCGCGTCGAGGGTAATGATGGTCCACCCGGCGGCCGGGAGGGGAGCATCGGCCGCCGCCACCTCCCACTCGGCCTCGGTCGGCAGCCGCGCCCCGGCCCACCGGGCGAAGGCGTCGGCCTCGTAGAAGCTGACGTGCGTGACCGGCTCGGCCGACGCCAGCGGCCGGCAGCCGTTGAGGGTGAACTGCTCGCCGTCGCGGCCGAACGGGTGCCAGTAATCGGGG
>JAABUN010005250.1_pt1 | contig 16312 bp, 19 predicted proteins | sample 5559311 | NCBI WGS metagenome assembly JAABUN01 (sample SAMN10711877, study PRJNA513370) | rock metagenome | isolation source: Antarctica rocks | place: Antarctica: Victoria Land, Siegfried Peak sud
TGGAACGCGACGCCCACCAGGAGCGACATCCCGGCCCCTGTCATACCCAAATGCCAAAATAGGACCCGGCAGACACTCTGACGCTGCCACCACCCTCGAGCGGACCCTCATGAAAGATCGAGGCTAGGAGCGCTTGCGTCGAATAGGACGCAGGCCGGCAACCGACAACTCTCCGACCGCACCGCCTGTGGATAGCGGGGCGGCGGGACGCCGTATGTAAGAGTGGTCATATACCGTCAGTCCCGAGGGGAGCGAAGCAGTATGAGCGAGTCAATGCCGGAAGAGGTGGCAAGGCCCACCGGCTTCGTGAGTTACGTCCACAAGGACAACAATGATGCGAAAGGTCGAGTGCTCAACCTGATTCGCGAGATCGAGGCGGAGTTTTCGTTGTTGACCGGGGAAGATCTCGAGATTTTTGTCGACAGGTCATCGATTGACTGGGGAGACAGGTGGCGCGACAAGATCGACAACGCGCTGCAAGACACCACGTTCTTCATCCCAATCATTAAGCCTAGGTTCTTTAAGAGCCAGGAGTGCCGTAACGAATTTCTGAAGTTCGCGGCTCTGGCGCGAAGCCTCGATGCTGAAGAGTTGATTCTGCCAATCCTGTTCGTCAATGTGGATGGGTTGGATGAGAAAAGCGATGACGAGGCCGTAGCGCTTGTGGCGCAAACGCAATATGTCGATTGGCGCGACCTCCGCTTGAGCGACGAAAACTCTGCCGAGTACCGCCAGGAGGTGAACGCTTGCGCGAAGCGACTCGCAGACGTGAGCGCAGCTTACGCCGCAAGAGAGACTGTGCTGCCAGCCGCGATCTCTGAGGATGACGACGACTGGGATGAGACGCAGCCAGGGATTGTGGACCTTGTGGCCGCGGTTGAGGAAAAGATGCCGCGGTGGAACGAAAGCATCACTCGACTGCCCAAACCCACTCAGTTGATCGGCGAACTCGCCAAGCAGGCTGGGGACAAGGTTCGGTCCGGAGATGCGCAGGGTAAGACGCTCGGCTACCGGATAGTCGTGGCTCGCGATCTAGCGGACCAGCTGAAAGAACCGGCATGCGAACTGCAGCAAATCGGCGAGGAGTATGTCGCCACGCTGATGGATATCGACCCAGGCGTCCGGGCCGTGATTGCGCTCGCTGAGGAGCAGGTCGATGAGGACCAGAAGCGGGCGGCATGCGAGATGTTTCGAAGTTTGCTTCGGATGGTTGAGTCGTCGCGGAGCGCGAACGTCGCTGTCCAGGCGTTGATCGACAGCTTGCAATCTCCGGCGCGTCAGTTCAAGGACTTGCGCAGGCCGCTCAAGACCATGAGGTCTGGGTTGCGAAGTGTGCTGGATGCGCAAGCGATTTACGACGAGTGGGAGCGTCTTATCAAAGGTTCGCCGCTTGACTGCGGTGACGACGTGGGCGACGTGGGCGACGTCTTGGAGGGTGAGTTAGTGGCCGACTGAGCCGGGCGAGGCACGCGTTGTGAGGCGCCCTTTTACTTGTCACAGCAACGCAGATGCGTCGCCTGACCCTCTACGCCTTGGGGCGTCCAGTCCGATATAGCGCGACGAGCGTTTCAAGACCAGACGGCCACCACAGTGATCACAGGCGTGGTAGGACTCGGAGCTGCTGGTCTGGCGGGCTCCGATCCTTGGATCGGTGGTGCCGCAACAGCGACCAGCGGCGTCATATAGTGGACATGGAAAGCGTATCGTTAGTGGACATGGAAAGCGTATCGTCGTCCCTTGCTTGGCGGCGAGGACGCGGTCCTGACAAGTCTTGTACGAGGGGCCCCACCAAGGCTGCCACCGCAGGGAGGACCCGCGAGAAACCCGGAGAGTGTCCCGCACGACGATGGCGTGCGGGTGAGCGTTCGGCTCCGTGCCTTGACCCGTATGCTCCGTCAAGAGTTAGTTTATGTGCATGTACACGCACCACGAACCCCCAGATCCTAGAAGCATGAAGAAGAAAAGCATTGATGGTGACATAAGCCTTAACCATGAGTGGAGAGGGCGATTCGGTTCCCTTGTCGTTGAGACTCACGGTCTACGTTTCCGTCGCGTGAACCCAAAGGACAAGCACGGGCCACGGCAGGAGTGGTTTGTTCCGTATACGACCCCTATTGATATGTCGACTTCGTGGGGATCGTTAGACTTCAAGTACGGTTCCGATCAAGTATGCTCATTCTATTTCTCGCGTTCGAGAGCTTTCTGGGACGCTGAACGTGAAGCGCTGATGGTTACAATCCGAACGCACATTCGAGCGTGGCCGAAGTTATCTGCGGAGATAGTTGCGACGGAAGAGCGAATTGTCGCACCTCTAGCGTCTACGAAAAACAAACACACCCCGGCGCCGCGGCTGATCCGCACAGCCCGTGATAGCGAGGTTATCGCACCTGACTTGTAGGGGGTAGGTCGATTTGGCTTGGTCGCGGCTCGTTGACCTACCCCCTACAAGTCAGGTCTGGAATCGCCGCACTGAGGACGGCTACGGTCACCTCGAGATTCGCGTCGACTCATTGACAAGTCGGACAGACGTTGTGCCAACGTACGGGATGACGTACGCTTAATTTGGAGGTGGTCACCACATGACTGCAGTGAGCGCGACGACAGCCCGAGCCAACTTGTACAAACTAATCGACCAAGTCAACGAGGATTCACAGCCGCTTACCATCACCGGCCAGCGCGGCAACGCGGTGCTGATCAGTGAGGCGGACTGGCGAGCGATCCAGGAGACGCTACACCTGGAGTCGGTGCCCGGATTGGCTGAATCGATTCGCGAGGCTCGGGCAGCGGGTATCGAGGCCGGTTCGACTGAACTCGACTGGTGAACAGCACTTCCTGGACGTTGATCTACTCACGCCAGGCGCAGAAAGACGCCAAGCGGTTGGCGTCCTCCGGTTTGAAGGCGAAAACTCAGCAACTGCTGGACGTCGTGGCTGATGACCCATTCGCCAGGCATCCTCGCTGCGAAAAGTTAGTAGGGGACCTGGCTGGGTGCTACTCCAGGCGGATCAACATCCAGCACCGGTTGGTCTACGAAGCGCTCCCCGACGAGCACGTCGTTCACGTGCTGCGAATGTGGACCCACTACGAGTAGCCAACGAAAGAACGTCTTGTGCCGTCGCCCCCCAAGCGCGTCATACCGCCCCTATGACGCGAGTTCTCGGCCCTGGCGTCGCCTCGGCGGACGGACGCATATGCCGGGGGTTGTGGGACGCGATCGGGCCGATGGCTGGATATGGCGATCTCTCCCGCCGTTGCGCTGCGGGTGAAAGTGTAGACGGATTAGTCTATTTACGGTTACAGTTGGCTGATGTCCGAGACAACCACCATACGGATTAGCAGAGACACTCATGCGCAGGTGATCCGGGTGGCGGCCGAGCGACACGAAACCATCGACGAGACCGTGAGCAGGGCCATCCGCGCACTCCGCCAGGACGCTATGGCGCGGGATCTTGCGGCGGAGCTAACCGAGGATGAAACGGCGTGGCTCGATGCTGACGCCGGGTGACGTCGTTGAACTTGACCTCGGCATACCCGCTGGAAGCGAGGCCGGACTTCGTCGGCCAGCCATCGTCGTGACAGCGGGCCGAATCCTAAGGGGTGGACCCAATGTCATTCAGGTCGTGCCGTTGACCCGGGCGATTCGCACGAGCAGTACTGAAGTCCTCATCGACCCTGATGATGACAACTATCTGATGGCACCCTCGTCGGCGCAATGCCAGCATGTGCGCTCTGTGGCCAGCGCTCGGATTCACGGGCGTACAGGAAATGTAGGTCCGATGGCCCTCGGCGAGGTCCGCGAGACGCTTGCGCTGCTGTTGGACCTGTAGTCGACCGGTCACGCTGCCGCACGACAATAGATGGGCTTGCCGAATCAGATCTAACGCTGGGTCGCCGCCAACCCCGCCCGACGTGAAGGCGCCCATCTGCCGCGATCCGCGAATCCAGTACGCGCATCACACCGCCGCCAAAGCACCACGGTAAAAGAACAGGCATCGGGTCAGGGTGACGCGTTCACGCCGTGTGTCGGCTGCTCTGCGCAGCTGCCTGTTCGAATAGCCTTACTCTGCTGTGTCGTCTGGCCGATGACCCGACGCACTCAATCACCGCACACCGTGACGCGGGCCGTGAGGTTTCGTTCTCAGGCTATGGATTCGAAGTGCACGCGCAGACCGAGGGCCCTCGAAACCTTCATCACGGTAGCGAAACTGGGGTTGCCGTTAGCGGACAGTGCTTTGTGTAACCCTTCCCGGCTCATGCCCGCGCGGCGTGCGACCTCACTCAGGTTCCGGGAGCGGGCGATGGCACCGAGCGCCTGGGTGATGACCGCGGGATCATCATCACCCTCATCGATCACCGCCTCGAGGTAGGCAACGACGTCCTCGAAACTTTCCAGGTAGTCCGCCGGGGGCAAGGTGGAGAAGGTCTGTATGGGTATGCTCATTTCTGTACTCCTCGGTTGCTGCGCCAGTTCTGGGCGATCCCGTGGGCTGTCTTGATGTCAGAGTCCTGACTCGATTTGTCCCTGCCGCTGAGCAGCAGGATCAATCGCTAGCCTTCGCGCAGGTAGCAGATCCGGTAGCCCGGGCCGTAGTCGAGCCGCATCTCCGAGACCCCGTTGCCTACGGGCCTGACGTCTCCGGATTGCCGCCGATCCATCTGTCGATCCGGACCGGGAGCCGTGCCGCGGCCCGCCGGTCCTTCAGTTTGCGTAAACACCTGTCGAACGTCGCGGACCTCACGACGTGAACCATGTGTTAACTACAGTTCACAGTGGGCCAGGTGGGGCTTGAACCCACGACCGACGGATTATGAGTCCGCTGCTCTAACCGGCTGAGCTACTGGCCCTACATCGGCACCACATACCCATGGTGTGGGTAGCGGCGCCGAGTCAGTCTAGGCCAGCGCCCCCTGTGCTCGACCGATCCCAGCAGGCCAGGGAAGCGACCCGAGTCGGCACGGTGTTATTGACGTATGGCTGACACCCACGCCCCCATGCCCGAAAGCGGCGAGGTCTGCTTACCCAGCTCTCACGACAACGACTCAAGAGGACGCTGGGACGCACCGCTGGAGTTGTCGGGTCGCGGGATCGGCGTGCTGCGCTTCGGCAGAGCAGGTGCCCGGGTGCACGCAAAAGACTGCGAGCAGTGCGCCATTACCTCTGGCATGTACCTCTGGCATGCTGAATCACATCCGTCGCACCATCCCCCTGGACCCCGCACCTTGACCTCGGAGGTCATCATCAGCGCCAGCCTCGCGAATGACTGACGGCCACGTGATGGGTGCAGGGGTCCTGACGCGGTTGAAGAGATCGCTGCGCAACGCCGAACTCGCGACTCGTCCCCTTCACCCCACATCGGCGCGTGCCCTGGCCCGTCGCTGGGCTGAGTTGCCGCCGCACGTCAAAACCCCGGCGCAGACCTTAGGCCGACAGGCGCTGGGTTGCGAAGGTACCCACGGGGTCTTCCCCAAGTGCAACCTGGCCTGCACTCCGTGCTACCACTCCAGGGACGCTAATCAAGTCCGGGTGGACGGACGGCATACCCGCCAATCGGTGCACGAGCAGATGGAATTGTTGCGCGCCATTCGCGGCCCCCGGGCGCACGCTCAACTCATCGGCGGCGAGGTGTCACTGCTCCCCGCTGCCGACCACGCGGCGACCTTGCAGGTCATGCGCGAGCACGGCCGCGAGCCGATGAGTATGTCGCACGGTGACTTCGACTACGACTACCTGGAGGACATCGCGCTAAGTCCCGACGGACGTCGACGCTTTGAGCGCCTCTCATTTGCTGGTCACTTCGACATGATGATGTTTGGCCGTCGTGGCATCGCCCGTCCCGCTGACGAGGCGTCGCTGAACCCTTACCGGGCCGATTTTGTGGACCGGTTCGCTCGGCTTCGCCGCGAGCATGGCGTGCGCTCGTTTTTGGCCCACAATATGACGGTCACGGCCGCGAACGTCGGTCAGATCGCCAGCGTGGTGCACGACTGCGGCCAGATGGGGTTTGGCCTCTTCTCGTTCCAGCCAGCCGCCCAGGTCGGCGACGAACGTCGATGGCGCGAGGGGGATGCGGACGTGACCAGCGATCAGGTGTGGGCCGAGATCGAACGGGGTGTCGGTGTCCGATTGCCCTACCGGGCCCTGCAACACGGCGACGAACGCTGCAACCGAACCACGTACGGCTTCTACGTGGGTTCGACCTACTACCCGATTCTCGATGACACCAAGGCCGCCGACCTCGACGTGCGCGACACGTTCCAGCGCCACGTTGCGGGCATCATCGTTGGTGCAACACCCTTACCGATGGTTGCGATCAAGGTCATCCGCATCGTGGTTCGACACCCCAGTGTGCTGAGAGCGTTCGCGAAGTGGACCGTTCGCACCGTGACCGCAGTGGGCCCGCTCAACCTGCTGCGTCACGGCGTCCGGCCGGTCACGTTCGTCATGCACTCCTTCATGGACGCGAGCGTGGTCAAACCGGCGTGGGAGGCGATGCAGCGGGGAGAAACCGTGACCGATCCGGCGTTGGTGGAGGCTCAGGAACGGCTCGCTGCGTGCTCCTACGCGATGGCTCACCCCGAGACCGGAAAACTCGTCCCGGCGTGCGTGCAGCACAGCGTGCTCGACCCGGTAGCTAACGTCGAGTTGCGCAGACAGTTGCCGTTGACCGTCCGTCGATAGGGGCAATGCCTCCACGCGCGCTAGTCACTCAGCGTGGTCTCGGGGTGAAAGAGAACCCAGGAAATAGAGAAGGCGTCGAGATGAGTGGCGGCCACGCGGACCACGTATCGTCTGTGGGGCCGACCGGCCTAGTCGTGGTGCTGGCTTTGCTGGTCGCGGCGGGCTGGTCCAGCGCCCCCAGACGTAAGGCACAAGAGAAGGGGCTTAATGGTGCGACAGTTCTGCACATCCTGACCTCAACAGGTGTCAAACCCCTAGGCTGCACAGATGGAGGGGACTCGCGAGCAATCCATGCGTTTTTCCGTGCTGAGGTTTTCTATCCTCTGTTTCTGCTGTGCGCTCCTGGTGGGGTCGTGCACTGGATCGGAAGGGGCAGATCCTGAGTCACAAACCACGACATCTGACTCGGTCGAGACCACGACCGGTGGTGGGGACGCAGCGGCTATGACGACCGAGGTCAAAAATCCGGTGGTCGTCGACCCGAACTCGCACACGGTGCCGACTTTGCGCTCGGTTTCGGACTTCGAACAGTTGGCGAAGGACGGCATTGCCGGGCAGTCGGTCCTGAAGTTCTCTGTCACCGAGTTTTCCAGTGATCCGGAGATCGAATGGCTCGACAGTTCCTTCTACACGCTTCACGACGAGTGGTACTGGTTCCACCTGCTTAACGGTAGGCCGATCCGCGGGCTCGACGTCACGCCGCCCGACATCGACGAAGCGCCGTTTTCCACCGTCGCCGACGTCTATGCATGGGCAGAGACGCGTCGCGCGGCCCTCCCCCTCGACTTGAGCTTCACCGCCACCGATCGGCTGTTCTCGCTCGACTTCTACGACGCAGCAACCGATTCGTCAGCGTCGCGTTCGCTCGCCGCCGGGGCTCTACTCCGCTCCCCAGACCGCGACGGTGGCCCGGACCGGTGGCTGATCGAGCTCGAGTTCAGGGATGACCCAGACGTCGACCAGATCAATACCTACTTCGACATCATCAGTGCCACCGTCCCCGATGAGATCGCGAGCAACCTCTTCCGGGTCCCGCGTTCTCGTAATCAAGAACAGACCGCCGCCGAGATCGAGAGTGGCGACGGGCCAAACAAAGATCGGATCGTGCGCTACGACGAGCTCGCCGAGCCTGGTGACGTTCAGGTCTACTCACCCGCGATCTCGGCAGGGCGACTCCTAGTGGTGACCGACGGCGGCCGATGGTCTCTCGGCGACGCCGGCCCCAACGACATCGTGGCCATCGACCGAGCTCCCGACGACCTACCGCCCGGCAACGGTCTGATCACCGGGACCCCGCAGACGCCACTGGCCCACGTCAACGTCTTGGCCCTGAATCGAGGAATCCCCAACGCATACCTCGCCGGACTCACCGACGACACCACCATTGCGCAACTCGGTCGGGTGCGCGCCAGGGTCCTGGTGCAGACGACCGGCGACGGCGAGTTAAACATCATCCCCTTAACTAATGAGGAGTATGACGGTTGGCTCGCCACCGCCGGAAGCGAAGAGATCTCGGTCGAGCCCGTCGATCTGGGCAGCACCCGCTATACCGAGGATCTCGACTCCCTTGTTGCCACTGCCCCCACGTCGTCGGACCTTGAGGCCCTGCGTCCGGTCATTGGCGGCAAAGCGGCCGGCTTCATCGAGCTCGCCCTCCCCGGCACCACGACGATGCCTCCCGACCCGATGGTGATCACCGTCCGCTCCTACGATGAGCACATGACCCAATTCGACCCAGTAGTCGATGCGCTCTTGTCCGATTCCGCACTGGATTCACCCCGGCTGCGCTACCTCGTGCTGGAAGGTCGAGAGGACTTCGACGCGCGCTACACGACTTCCCGTGATGCGGCGCTCGCCGACGAGTTCGAGAAAAATCATCCAGCCGAGACCCCGCTGGGCGCCGCCCTTGAGGCCGACGGCTTCGTGAAACTCATCCGGGATAGCAGCATTTCCCCCGACACCCTCGACGCGCTGAGCGACACCATCTCCGAGAACTTCGACGGACTCGCCGCGACGCAGGGACTGCGCTTCAGGTCTTCCAGCAGCGTCGAAGACATCGAGGGATTTAACGGTGCTGGCCTCTACGACTCCAACACCGGATACCTCGACCCGACGGTTCTACCCGATGAGGACGATCACAAGCGCACCGTGGAGCGGGCGGTCTTGCGTACGTGGAGTTCGTACTGGAGCGCCGCTGCCTTTGAAGAACGGCTGAGGGGAAACGTCGACCAACGAAGTGGAGCGATGGCCGTGCTCGTGCATCCCCGGTTCGACGACCCACTGGAGATCGACAACGGCGTGGCTACCCTCACCGTCAACCCAGACCCGACGACGGCATACGAGATGGTCGTGAACGTCCAGGAGGGCGACACCAGCGTCACGAATGACGACAACGAGGACGACCTCACGCCCGAGATCGTCCGATTCGTGGTTGCCGAAACGGGTGCCGCACCACAGATTGAGCGGATCTCTACCTCGAGCATCGCCGACCCTGACATGGTGCTCGACGATGACGATCTCGCAGCCCTCTTCGATCAACTGCGCAGCGTCAGCGACTCGTGGCTTGGACGGTCCAACCAGGCGTTGCCTCAAGATCAGCACAGTTCGACGCTGACTCTCGACTTTGAATTCCGTGAGATGGCGGAGGGCTGGCCCGCTCGCGCCGACGGCTCCAGCGAGCCGAGTCGGATGGTCGCGAAGCAGGCGCGCACACTCGACCCTGGCCTGCGAGGGATGAGCGCCGAGCTTCTTGCCCTGCCGATCCCGCGCGACGTCCTGGCGCACGCCATCTCTGCCGTGGAATACAGCTGCGTCGGCAGTAAGGACGTGGGCGTGCGGATCCTCACGGACCCTCAGGCGCGGGTCGACCTCGGGTATGCCGAAACGCCCTTCGAGCTGTGGGGAGCCGGCACGTCGATGGCCGACCTACGCGACGCGGATTCGCCGACGAATGCTGCCCCAGATGGGCTAAATGAATCCGACTGTGAGAACCGCAACGTCATCACGAGTCCCACCCGATATCTGCTCGACCTCCTCGCCACACGCTGACGTTCGTCAGGATTTGCCAAAAGGACACGATTTGGTATCGGAGTCGGGCGCGACCCCCGAAAACGCTTTCTAGTGGCTATGGTTCCCGAATGGCCCAGGATTCAATGCCCTCAACAGGCGAGCCCCTCGTTGTCCTCACCGATGTCAACAAGCACTTCGGAGACTTGCACGTCCTCCAAGACATCAACCTCACCGTCAACGAGCGGGAGGTCGTCGTGGTCATTGGCCCCTCAGGCTCGGGCAAGTCGACGCTGTGTCGCGCCATTAACCGGTTGGAGACGTACGAGTCGGGCACGATCACGATCCACGGTGACGAACTGCCTGAAGAGGGCAAGGCGCTGGCCAAGCTGCGCGCCGACGTGGGTATGGTCTTTCAGAGTTTCAACCTCTTTTCGCATAAGACGATCCTCGAGAACGTCACGATGGGCCCGATCAAGGTGCGCGGCGTGAAGCCCGCCGAAGCAAAAAAGCGCGCTACTGAACTGCTCGACCGCGTGGGCGTGGCCCACCAGGCCAATAAGTACCCCGCTCAATTGTCCGGTGGCCAACAGCAACGCGTGGCCATTGCCCGGTCGTTGGCTATGGAGCCTCGCGTCATGCTTTTTGACGAGCCGACCTCGGCACTCGACCCCGAGATGATCAACGAAGTCCTCGACGTGATGACCTCGCTAGCCAAGGAAGGCATGACCATGATCGTGGTCACCCACGAGATGGGCTTCGCGCGACGCGCTGCCGACAGCGTGATCTTCATGGCCGACGGCGCGATCGTTGAACGCAACACCCCAGAAGAGTTCTTCACTAACCCTCAGTCAGACCGCGCCAAGGACTTCCTTGGCAAGATCCTCACCAACTAAGGAGACATCCTATGAACCCCTCCCCGTTCCGTATTGCAGCCGTCCTGGCCGCATCCGCCCTCGTGCTCAGTGCCTGTGGCTCCGAAGACGCCGAGTCCGGAGGCTCTGCCGATGCAGGTGCCTCCGAAGGCGGCGGCAGTTCCGACGGCGTGACCATCGGTATCAAGTACGACCAACCTGGGCTCGGCCTGCAAGAGGGCAACGAGTACTCCGGAATGGACGTTGACGTCGCTAAGGCCGTCGTGGAGAAACTAGGCATGACCGAGGCCGACATCACCTGGCAAGAATCTCCCTCCGCTCAGCGGGAAACATTGCTCGAGACTGGTCAGGTCGATATGATCTTCGCGACCTACTCGATCACCGACGAGCGCAAGGAGAAGGTCCAATTCGCTGGACCCTATTTCACGGCAGGCCAGAGTCTGCTGGTTGCCACCGATAGCGACATCACTGGGATCGACACGCTCGACGGCAAGTTGTTGTGCTCGGTGACCGGGTCGACCTCACAGGACAAGGTCAAAGAAGAGGTTCCCGGCGTCCAGTTGCAGGAATACAGCACCTACTCCGAGTGCGTGAGCCAACTGGCTAATGGGACTATCAACGCCGTCACCACCGACGACGCAATCCTCGCTGGCTTCGCGGCACAAGAACAGAACGCAGGCAAGTTGAAGGTGGTTGGCGAGACCTTCAGCGAAGAGCGGTACGGCGTCGGTCTTCCCAAGGACAGCGACCAGTGCGAAGAGATCAACACCATCATTGAAGGCCTGTGGGAAGACGGCACGATGGAGACCATCATCAGCGAAAACCTGGGAGCGGATTACCAGATGAATGCTGAGTTGAACCCGCCCGAGTTCGGCGGCGACTGCGGCTGACCGGCGGTCGAAAGCCTGCACACGCGCCACAACTGCTGGTCGGCGCGCCTGAACACCCAGTTTCGGGTGTGCTGACCAGTCTCCTCCGATGAAGTACTAGGAGTCCCATGCTTGACGTGATCGAGGAGTTCAACGTCCTCGGAGCTTTCTGGATGACCATCAAATTAGCGGTCTTGTCCGGCATCTTTGCCTTGATCATTGGCACCTTCGTAGCGGTCCTTCGACTCAGCCCAGTCGCGGTCTTGCGATTCGTAGGGACGGCGTACGTCACGCTCATCCGGAATACGCCACTCACGCTGATCATTTTGTTCACCAGTTTGGGCTTGTGGGGCCAGCTTGGATTCGAACCAGCCTCGCGGGACTCCCCCACGTTCATCGTGGATCTCAACTTCCGACTGGCAGTCTTGGGCCTGTCGGTTTATCACGCCGCCTTCGTATGTGAGGCCCTTCGCTCTGGGGTTAACACCATTCCCCTAGGCCAGGCGGAAGCCTCCCGGTCTTTGGGCCTGACCTTCGGCCAAGGGCTTCGGCACGTGATCCTGCCTCAAGCTTTCCGCGGAGCGATCACGCCGTTGGGCAACGTCATGATCGCCTTGACGAAAAACACTACGGTAGCAGTGGCGATCGGTGTCATGGAGGCAGCCGCAGCCTTAAGAAATATGATTGAGTTCCGGCCCGATGTTTTGTTCCTCAACTTCCTCGTTATCGCGATTGGCTTCATCATTCTCACGCTTCCGCTCGGACTCTTAACCAGTTACGCGTCGGAGAAGTTGGTGGTTAAGAGATGAGTGCACCCCAGGTCCTCTTTGACGCTCCTGGACCGAAGGCCGTCATCCGTCACCGAGTCATCGCTGCCCTCGGCGTCCTTGTCCTCCTGGCCATCCTAGCTTTTGTTTTCTTACGGTTGGACGAAAAAGGTCAGCTCGAGGTCGGGAAATGGACATCACTTATAGAGGGTTCAGCGTGGGAAAACTACTGGTTGCCGGGAATCTGGAATACGCTACGAGTGTCGGTCATTGCCGTCGTCTTCTCAATCGTGTTCGGCCTGATCTTGGCGATGGGCCGCATGTCGGACATCGGAGTGCTGCGCTGGACCACAACGATCTTTGTCGAGTTCTTTCGCGCCGTGCCTGTGCTCATTATGATGATCTTCACGTACTTCTTTCTCGCCTATCAAGAGTGGAGCAACGACGCATGGAATCCGTTTATCGCGGTCGTGGTGGGATTGCTCCTGTACAACTCCTCAGTTCTTTGCGAGGTCATTCGCTCCGGAGTGCGATCACTACCGAGCGGACAACGTGAGGCGGGACTGTCTATTGGGCTGAACCCGTCGCAGGTGCGACGTTCTATTCTCGTACCGCAGTCGTTAACGTCGATGCTCCCCGTCATCGTCAGCCAGATCATTGTTATCGTCAAAGACTCGGCCTTGGGGTACATCATCTTCTATCCCGAGTTACTCACAGCCGCTCGTAACTTTGGGTCGAGCAGAGGGAACGTCCTTCAGTCCTACCTTTTCGTCGCCGTCTTGTTCATTGTCATCAACTACGGCATTAGCAAACTCGCCGAGGCCATTGAGGATCGGCAGCGTCAAAAGGCGGCGGGCGCGGGTAAGAAATCCGAGAAGGACGATGACCCCGGAGAGATGGCGGGGGCTGCAGTGAACATGGACGCCGATGGAGGCGGGGGCTTTGGGATCGGCGCTCGACGGCCACCCTCTGGTCAGAGGCCTTAGGCGGTCTATCAGAACTCGTAAATGCGAAGGGCCGGCTCATCCGAGCCGGCCCTTCGCATTCGTTTGCTCCCCCGGTTGGACTCGAACCAACAACCTGCCGATTAACAGTCGGCTGCTCTGCCAATTGAGCTACAGGGGAATGCTGAGCGACAGGCGCTCAGCGACGCCCGACTGTATCAAGAACGGAGGCTCAGAGCCGAATCCTCAACGCGTTGCTCGCGCCGTGTCCTGCGGAGGTAGACCGACGGAGGCACGAACCTCTTGGCGCACCTTTTCGACTTCCGCGTTGAGCTCTGAATCATCGGCGCGAACACCCCGTCCGAGGACCACCTGATCGATGAGTTCACCCTCTGCTAGAACCGCTCGCACGCTCACTCTTGCGCTGCGGCCGGGCCCCGCCCTGACTTCGCGCACCTGCACAACGCTGGCCGAGACGCGCTCTCGGAACACCTGCGGCGTTCGACCCGGCCCCGTCCTGGTCTTCAGGCGCCACTGCAGCGCCGTGGTCGCGCCAACGAAGCTGACGCTGAGCGTTGCCGTGTCTGGCGACCACGCCCCGGTGTCGACCTCATGCCACGGGCGCTGGAGCAGCAGGCCGCCGTCGGAGGTCACCACCACAAGGCGGTACGTCGTCATCGCCACCCAGGCGTGGGTGAGGTCATCTTGGGCCGCAGCCAAGACCGACTCGCCGCGCTGGGTCGCCACCGCCACCGACGCGGGCAACCGCGCCGGTCCATCGACCGGGTCGACGATCTTGTCTCGCTTCTTAAAGAGGGCCATCCCTATTCCATTCTGGCCCGTACTCGGGCCCATTCGCGCTGCAAACTCACCAGATCCTCGCTTAGCGCTCGTGTCGCCTGTACATCGCCGTCGCTCCGTTGAATCTGGCTTATGGCCGATTGAATGCGGCTGTTCAATGAAGCCTCAATAGCACCATCGACCAAAGAGTCGACATACTTAAGCGGTGGCTCTCCGGTGTTGGAGTCAAGCCTCACCGGTAACCCGGCTACCGCTAACTCAGCGACCATCGGCGCCGCCAAAGGTGGCGTGTGGGCAGCAACTGCGCTCGTCCACGCCGAGGCGCTCATCGTCGCCGCATCGCCCACCCCCCCAGCCTCGCGTATGCCGTGCCACACCGCCTGGTGAACGGGCGCCCGGAACCCGTGCACGGGCAGCGCATCCACATCCTCGGCCACCAAGCACGCCGGGTACTGCAGCGCCACCTGAATGAGTTGGCGCTCCGCCGCTATCTCCTTCACCCGCAAATCAGGTCGCGGCAGGATCGGGCCCTGATCTTCTCCGTCGTCCATGTCCTCGTCGTCAGCAGGAGGCTCCTGGCCGTGCCAATCCGGAGGGGTCACCTGCCCTGACGGGCGAGCCGCGGCTTTAGGGGATGCAGCGAACCGAGACGGGGGCTTGGCCTTTCCCACTAGGCTCAGCGCCTTGGCAACCTCGGCACCGAAGACCTGCTCGTCGACACCCAGCCAGCCGCACACCGTCCGCACGTACTCCACCCGCAGGACCGAGTCGCGGATCTGCGCCACGATCGGGGCCACCGCCCGCATGGCATCGACCCGCTGCTCGGTGCGGTCAAGGTCGTAGAGCTTCATGGTGGTGCGCACCGCGAAGTCGAACATGGGCACGGCGTCGTTGACCAGTGCCTGCACCGCTTCGTCGCCTTCTCGGTGCCACAGGTCGTTCGGGTCCTGCCCCGCTGGCGCCACCGCGACGTAGGACTGCGAGGCCCACCGCTGATCCTCGGCGTACGCACGCATGGCCGCCTTCTGCCCCGCTGAGTCACCGTCAAAGGTGAAAACGACTCGGGCGGGTGAAAGGTCCGGCTCGTCGCGCAAGATGCGCCGCAGGGTCTTGATGTGGTCCACGCCAAACGACGTCCCACAGGTCGCGACGGCGGTGTCGACGCCGGCCATGTGACAGGCCATCACGTCGGTGTAGCCCTCAACGATCACCGCGCGACGGCTACTCGCCATCGACTTCTTAGATACATCCAGCCCGTAGAGCACCGACGTCTTCTTATACAGCGGTGTCTCGGAGGTGTTCAGGTATTTCGCCGCGATCTTGTCGTCGTCGTAGAGCCGCCGAGCACCGAAGCCCACAGTGTCGCCGGTGATGTCCCGGATGGGCCAGATCACCCGGCCCCGGAATCGGTCGTAGAGCCCCCGTTGCCCGCGCCCCACCAGGCCCGCGGTAACCAATTCGTCCTCGGAGAATCCCTTGTCTCGCAGGTGGCCGGCCAGAGCCCCACCCGAGGAAGGCGCGTAGCCGACGTCGAAGCGCGCCGCGGCCTTGCCACCAAAGCCCTTGGCCCGCATGAAATCCCGGGCTGATCGTGCTTCGCTGGAGTCGATGAGGGCGTCGTGGTAGAACTCGGCGGCCGCCCGGTTGGCCTCGACGAGACGTGCCCGCTTGCCGAGCCCGCCGGTCTCGCCCTCGCGCCGTCCCGGTCGCCCGGACGACTCCTCATACTGCAACTCCATCCCCAGCTGTCCCGCCAGGCGCTCGACCGACTCGGCGAAGGTGAGGTGGTCGATGGCCATCACGAAGGCCAGCACGTCGCCGCCCTCGCCGCACCCGAAGCAGTGCCACGCCCCCGCCGCCGGACGCACCGTAAACGACGGGGTCTTCTCGTCGTGGAAAGGGCACAAGCCCTTCAGCGATCCAGAACCCGCCGGTCGCAGGGTGACGTGCTCGCGAATGACGTCCTCAATCAGGGCACGTTCTTTGACCGTCTGTACGTCTTGGTTCCTAATGAGGCCCGGCACGTCCCCTCCTTCGTCTTCGGGTGAGTCTAGGCCGCAGCCACCTTAAGGCTCGGCTGGTGCCTCTAGGCCGGCTGACTCGTCCCGCTCAGCCCACGCCAGTAGCGGTCCAATATCGAACGGGTGGGCGTCGATTTCAGCGTGCAGATCGCCGGTGCGAGCATACCGCTGCGGCATGGTGGCCAGGGTGAAATCGCGAGGGTCACAATCGGCCACTTCGTCCCACCGCAAGGGCGCTGAGACGTGACCTGTTCCAGCGTCTTTGTCGCACTTGAGGCTGTGGATCAGACCACATTTGGGCCTTCTGGGTTGGGTTGATTCTTTCGTTGGTTTCGGTGGTAAGCAAGTCG
>JAABUN010005252.1_pt1 | contig 16310 bp, 12 predicted proteins | sample 5559311 | NCBI WGS metagenome assembly JAABUN01 (sample SAMN10711877, study PRJNA513370) | rock metagenome | isolation source: Antarctica rocks | place: Antarctica: Victoria Land, Siegfried Peak sud
CAGTTCGGTCGGGGTATTGGTCGGGTGTTGCAGCGCCAGCACCCCCTCGATATCGCCGAGCGGGTCGTGGCCGTAGCGCCGGGCGTATTCCTCGTGCAGTTCGCGCTCCGTCGGCGTCAGTTCCGTTAACGGCAACGCGACCCACTCGCCGTCACGACGCGCCGATTCGCGGATGGCGATCAGCGTCTCCTGGTCGGCGCGGGCCTTCGGCGCGCCATAGGCGGGGTCGGTATTCTCCAGGATCGCCTTGCGCGTCCCGGCGAGGATGTCGGTGCGCCCGATATCGTCGGCCCCGGCCCCGATCGGCAGTTCGCTGTAAGGGTTCTCCCAGACGATCGGCGGGTTGGTCTCGACGTAGACCCGCCGCAGGATCGGCACGTCGCCCGACTCATCGAGCTCCTGGCGGATCGGGAACGACTGCTTCTGACCATCGCGGACGAGGATCAATTCCTGCCCGACGATCGACCCGGTGGTGCCGAGAACATCCCAGGCGTTGCGGAAGTGCGGGTAGAGCGGGTACTGGTAGAAGCAGACCGCCCCATTCGCGAACTCGATCAGGCCGTGCTCGTACGGCCCGGTCGAGTAGTCGCGGCCGACGCGGTCGGCGTGCGGCGGCACCGGCGTCTCGCGCGCAAAGCCGCGTACGCGGGTCGCGGTGCTGCCGATCAGGTTGCGGGCCGCGCTGATCCCGTGATATGAGCCCGAGTAATACCAGAGATGGACCTGCGTGATCTCGCCGATCAGCCCGGCCTCGACGATCTGCCGCTTCAGCCGCTCGTTCGGCCAGCGCCAGACATTCTCCGCGACTTCCAGCTTGATCCCGTGCCGCTGCGCCGACGCGATCATCGCGTCGGCCAGCGGCAGGGTCGTGGCGATCGGCGTCTCCGAGATGACGTGGACACCGTGCCGCCCCGCCAATTCCACAGCGGCATGGTGGCCGTCCGGCGGGATGATCACGTAGAGGAGGTCCGGGCGCGCCTCGGTCAGCATCCGGGGGAGTTCGGTGAACGGCGTGGTGCCATACCGCTCGCCCGCCTCGGCGGCGCGTGCGGCAGCGGCATCACAGACCCCCACGAGTTGGCAGAGCGGCCCGAGCTTGACCAGGGTGGAGAGATGGTCTTGCGCGCGGTTGCCCGCACCGAGCACGGCGACGCGAATCTGGGTCATGCTGTTGCCTCCTTCGCTGTTGCTGCCGCCGCGCCGGTCGCGGCCGCGATGGCCCGTTCCAGATATGCCCGCCCCCGTGCCAGTTCGCGGTCGGTCTCCTCCGGCGTGTTCAGGCCGTCGATCCGCTCGATCAGGCAGGGGCCGGAGAATTGCACCGCATCGAGGGCGCGGAAGATCGCGACGTGATCGATCTCACCGTCGCCCGGTGTCGGGAAATCGACGTTCGCCCGCCCGCCCCGATGATCCTTGACACAGAGCGCGCGGACGAAGTCAGCGACACCCGGCAGATCGGGCTCGGGGCGCACCCCTTCGTAGTAGGAGATATTGCCGGGATCGTAGCAGACCCGCACGGCGGGCGAGCCGAGCCGCTCCACCAGCAGCGCCAGATCGACGCCGGTCCCGGCGATCCCGCCGTGCGGCTTCAGCAGGATCGTGACGCCGCGCCGCTCGGCCCGCCGCACCGCAGGCGCGATCATCCGCAGCCAGCCCTCCACGCGGGTGAACCAGACCATCTCGCTCGGGTGCTCACCAGCGGGCCGCTCGCTCGGAAATTTCGGCGCGGGCGAGATCGGGATGACCAGCAGATAGGGGATCCCGAGTTCGGCGAGGCGGTCCACGTCGTCGCGCAGGCGCTCCGCCGGATCGCCGTCGCCGCGACTGGCGAACATCAGCGCGGGGGTCAGCCCGTGCCGCTCGATCCGTGCCCGAAAAGCGGCATAATCGCTCGCGGTCGCCCGCTCGGGATAGAACGGGCCATCGGTCAACGGTCGGACGATGCCGACCTGACTGAAGCCCGCCCCGGCGATCCCTTCCAGCGCCCGATCGAACGTCCATCGGGCGTAGGGGATCGTCATCGCCCCGAGCTGAAAACGGTCAGCGGTGGGATTCGACACGACAGCCTCCTCCTTATGTCACATTAGCAAGGTTGCGTGGTTGTGGTTTCAGTCGACCAGTGGCAGCGCGATCGGCTGCCCGCCCGCGCCGCCCGAACGATCGACCGCGAAGCACGCCTCGTGGGTATTCATCGTCTGCCGCAGGCTCGCGTGCGACTCGACGCCGGTACGCACGCAGTCGATGAAGTGATCGATCTCGGCGGGGAACGGGTGGTGCGATACCGCGCCGCTATTCGGCAGGATTGTCGGGAAGGTCGCCCAGCCGAGTGTGCCGGGCATCTTGCGCGTGTAGAAGCGGTCGTCGCGCAGCGCGCCGTCCGTGCAGAGCAGGTCGATATTGAACTGGTACGGCATCCACTGCTCGGTGCAGGCCGATACCTTCCCCGCCATCCCATTGGCGAAGCGAACCAGCGCGACCTGATTCACCGGTGCGGCGGCCTGCGCGAGCCCGGTAAAATCGAGCGCGGTGACCTCGACGATGTCGCTCCCCATCAGGTAGCGGGCCAGATCCATCGCGTGGCAACCGGCGCTGACCATCGCGCTGACACTGCCGCGCCCGAGCTTGCCCTTCGCGCCCGGATAACCGCCCTGCTCGGCGTTGTGCCAGTAATCAGTCTGCACGTAGAGCGGCTGCCCGAACGCGCCGTCGTCCAGCAGCGCCCTGGCGGTCGTGACGAGCGGATTCCAGCGCAGGACGAAACTGACCGTCGTCTGCACCCCGGCGGCGGTCACGGCGGCGTCCAGCGCCCGCAACTCCTCCGGCGTGAGCGCGACCGGCTTCTCGATCAGGATATGTTTCCCCGCTTCGGCGGCGGCGATCGCCTCGGTCGCGTGGCGCGCGTGGGGGGTACAGATCGAGAGGGCGTCCAGGCCCGGATGGGCCAGCAACGCCGCGTAGTCGTCGTAGAGGCCGACGCGATCGAGGTCCAGCCCGAGTTGTCGCGCCTTAGCGGCGGCGCGCTCTTTGGTGCTGCCGCCGATCGCCACGACCTCGCAATGCGGATTCGCCAGATACGCCTTTAAGTGTTCCGTCCCGACATTCCCCGCGCCCTGCACCGCGACGCCGATCCGCCCAGCTCGCCCCATCTCGCGCACCTCCCCAATCATTGCCGCTGCGGTTCTGGCACCATACCACCACACCCGGCCCAGTCAAGGCGGGGCGCAGCGACTCACCCGCCACCGTGCAACGCCTCGTTGAGCCAATCGAGCGCATCGAGGCGCATGAAGCCATAATGGTAGAAATCGGCCCAGGCGACCCCGCCCGCCCGCAGAATGTCGATCTTCGCGCGGAGGTTCGCCGGGCCGTCGCAGTCGGGGCGCATCGGGCGAAGGGCGACCGAGAGGGCTTTAGCCGGTGGAACCAGGGCGCGATAGGCGTCCAGATCGAGGCGCAGCCGCGCGGGATCGCGCGCATAGCCGATCGTCGCGATCCCGTGTCCCGCCCCGGCGATGGCCGCTGGGTCGATCCCCTCGCGCCAGGAGCTAGCAGGAGCCGGGGCACCGGTCGGCTCGCCGGTCGCATAGCCCTTCGCCGCCCCGGCCATATCCATCACCACGAAGCGACTGTCGCCCGCCGCCTCGACCGCCGCGCGCACCTCAGCCGTCAGCGAGGTGACGATCCCTTGCCGCGCGTCGAGGAACCGCCCGAGTTCACCATCGACCAGGGCCGCAATCTCGTCCCGGTCCACCTCGCCGTCCGGCAGGGCCGTCGCTGTACCGTCCAGGACGTTGCCCAGCTCCGCGCGCACAAAGTCCCGCACCCGGTCCACGGCGACACCGGCCCGCCCGATCTCCCGCAGGCAGTGTTCGCAGAAGCAGAGGCCGAGCAGGAACCTGACAACCGGGGACAGCGGGATGAAGGCACGCTCGTGATGGAAGCCGTGGTCGAAGCCGCCGTACCCCAGCGACTCCGCCAGGATCGTCTCGACACCCCGACTCGCCAGATCGGCGGCGAGGGCGCAGGCGAAGGCGCGGACCTCCGGGTGCGCCGGGCAGAGGTTGGTGATGTACGGATCGCCAAAAACGTTCTGCGGCGCACACTCGGGATGGCGCGAGCCGAGGGTCGTGTTGTGCAGAAAAACCGTCCATGCGCGTACCGCGAGCCCGCGTCGTTCCGCCCGCGTCAGCAGATCATCGAGTACATCGATCTCGGCGGCGAGTCGGCTGATCTGCGGTGTGATCCGCAGCCCGGCGTAGCGACTCGGGTCGGGGCGAAAGAAGACGGTCCCGCCTTCGAGGAACCGCACCTTGCGAACGGGGTTATGCGGAAAGAGATCACGCGCGTGGTGGTAGGCACAGGCGAGCGTCACCCCATCGAGCCCCGCCCGTCCCTGCACGTTGTCCAGGACCGCCTCCGGTCCCTCGTCGTGCAGATCGGTGGCGAAGAGGAAGATCGCGCCGCGCATCGTCCGCTCCTACTACTCCGGTTGCGCCGATCCGTTCATCAGACAGGAAGGAAGTTCGTAGACTGCTCGCCCGGAACCGGGAAGAGCCGGTCGAGGGTATGCTGGAACTCGTAGCTGTCCAGCGCCTGGTGCAGGTCCGGCTCCTGCTCCCAGGCAAACCGCTTCGCCGCCGCCCACGCATCTTGCGCCGCCGCATCATCGCCGAGCGCGCGATAGCGCAGCGCCTCCGCCAGCAAGAGGCAGAGGTCGGCGTGGCGATCGAGGTAGTGCCAGGACCGCGCCTGACTCGGAGCGACCGCGACCAGATTGCGCTGAATCGTCGGGCGGAACGCGGCGATCAGCGTCGGCAGTGTCGCGTAGGCGGCGGCGCTGTCCTGATCTTGTGCCGGCTTTTCGCCGCGCAGATAGGGCGGATCGAACGCTTGCGAGAGCGCTTCGCAGTAGGCGAAGCAGGCCGACCAGTCCTCGCCGTAGGTCGCGCGGAAATGATCTTCCGCGATCGCTTGGAAGTCGCGCGTCGGATCCCAGAGAGCCGCCCCCAACACCGCCATGCCGAGGCCGTGCGGGAAGAAGACCCGCTGCACCTGACAACTGATCAGCCCATTGAGCCCGAGCGCCGCCAGCCCGCGAATATCGGCGTGCAGAACGGCGGCGCTGGCGACCCCGCCGGGGTCTTTGTAGTGATCCCACATCAGGTGGTAGTCGTAGTCGAAGCTGTCGCCCCCGAACTGCCTCTGCCACGCGCGCAGGAAGGCGACATTCTCGCTCACCCCGCGCGGGAACGTGAGCTGATTGAGGACGAACGGCGGCAACTGGGGCGTCGCGCCGTCCCCACCGGCGGCATAGGCCGCGCTATAGGTGCGCGTGATCGGCGCGAACATCAGCAGGAAACGTTCCGACGCGCGCAACCGCTCGACGGCGGGGGGCCAGAGGAGATCGAAATAGATCAGGAAGACGATCCGCGTCGGCAATCCGGCGGCGGTCAGCCGGTCGTCCAGTTCGTTCAACCATCGGACGTACCAATCGGAGGGGCTGACTTCGCGGCAGGCGGCGCACTCGCAGTGATTGTTCCAGCCATCGCCGAGCCAGAAGTGGATGATGTCGACCTCGGGATGCCCCCGCGCGTAGCTGACGATGTCGCCCAAAATCAGATCGCGCACGGTCGGATTGGAATGGCAGATCTGCGTATTCAGCGGAATCCCGTCCCAGAGGGCGCGGCGACCACCCACCTCGGCCAGATAGACCTCGGCACCGGGCGGCACCTCGGGGGCCGCATATTCCCAGCCGAGTCCGGGGATCCCCAACGGGTCACAGGTCCAGCCGTGGCCGACATCGTGGAAGACGAGGCCGCGCCGCGTGATCTCCTCGGCCAGCCGCGCTTTGAGCGTGCTGGCCTCTTCGACCGCGAACGGCTCCCCCACCAGGAGCGGGTTGCCGCGATGGGCGTACCAACGCTCGAAGAAGGTGTACGCCTCGCGGAACTGCATGAAGTAGGCGTTCAGGCCATGCTTCGGCATCCAGTCGAGCAGATCGCGAACGTGCTCGAAGCTGACCGCACCCTCAATGCAGATGCCGCGATGCCGGTACGCGGCGGCCTCCGCGACCCGCACGGCGTTCGCCGCGAGGTCAATCTGCGGCACCAGTTCGCCGTCCGACCCAGGACGGACCCAGCGGCAGCCCAACTCGGTCAGGTAACGATACGCCGCCAGCAGGACACTGCGCGGATTACTGCCCGCGATCATCCCTGCGCTGCCCGACACGTCGATGGCGACGGCATCATCCAGCGCGGCGTCGGCGACGATCGGCCACGGCTGCGCCGGGGCGGTGAAGTCAGCGAACGTCCCCAGGTATAGCGCAGCCGTGGCGGCGGTAGGGGCGTCGGACTCCTCGATCGCGATCGTGGTATCCGGCGCGAGGCGGGCGAGATAACGCGCCAATTCAGCCGCCGCGAGCGTGACAGGTGACGATCGATTCAAGGCCACGATCCGCAGGTTCAGTGCCTGATCGTATCGCGCAGCTTGTGTCGTCAGATCGCACCTCCGTCCATCACTGCCCCGCCGCGCCCGATGACGCCCGCCGACCACCCACTGCAATAACTGCGTGCGGTCGGCGGGCGTCAAAACTCCGGGCCTTACTTGGACTGCAAGCGGCCTTCTAGCAGCGAGATGATCACGTAGCTGTCCGCGTAGGCGGCGTTCTGGAAGAGGACATCGTCGTCCTTCGGCCAGCCCACGACCCGCGCCCCTTCCAGGATCGGGTTGTTGCCGAAGCGCTCGTAGAGCGGGATCATCGGTAGCAACTCGTTGAAGGCTCTGACTGCCTTGGTCGTCGCCTCTTTTTGCTTCGCCACATCGAGCCCCTGCCCGATCTCGGTGACCAGTTGCTCGAAGTCGACGTCGCCGACCGACTCGGTCTTCTGCTTGAGCGGGAAAGCGATCCCCTTGCCCCCGGCGTTGGCCGACCGAACAGTGAAGCGGATCAGATTGGCGTCGAAGGCGAACTGCGGGAACGGATGCTCGGAGGTACCCCACTGTAAGCTGCACAACTGGAAGTTGCCCTTGTCGATGTCAACGAGAACCTGCGTGAAGGTGACGGTGCGGAGGGCGGTCTTGATCCCGAACTTGGTCAACTGCTCCGCCGCGTTCTGCGCCGACGCCGAGGCGTCGGCGTACTCGGCCTCGGCGAGCATCTCGAACTCACAGCGCACCCCTTCTTTGGTCACCCAGACGTTGTCACTGCCTTTTTTCCAACCGAGCTCGATCAGCATCGTCTCGGCCTTCTTCGGGTCGTAGGGGTAAGCGTTGAGCTTGGCGATGTCAGCGGCGGACAGCCAGTCGGGCAACCAGGCTTCCGCAATGTTGGTCGGTGCCTTGACACCCTTCCCGGAATCGGCGTACGTGACCTTGGCGTTCTGCTCACGATCGACCGCGTAAGCGAGCGCCTGACGGACCTTCACATCGCCGAACACATTGCCAACTTTGTCGAAATTGAATCCGATCCCCCGACCGTTGAAGACCGGCGGACGCCCGACGCGGATCCCCGCCGCCTTGAACGCCTGCTCGGTGGCGGGCGGGAAGCCGTGCGTGGCGTAATCCACGTCCTTCGCCAGGACCACGGGGGTGATCTGGTCGGTCTCGCCGTTATAGAGGACGATCTTGTCGAAATTCACCTTGTCCGCCGCCCAGGAGGTCGGCACCTTCACCAGCGTGACCTGGGAGTTGGTCATGCTGGCCTGGTCGATCTTGAATGGCCCGGTGGTGATCATCTCCTTCGGGCGGAATGCCTGGAACTCCTGGTTCAATTGCTTGAACTCGGTGCTGTCAGCCGCCTTGCCGGAGGCGAAGAGATCCTGCGCCTTCTTGGCCCACTCGCCATACGTCGCATCGGACTTCATATTCTCGCGCATGATGTACCGCTCGACGACGGTCGCAGGCTTGGACATGTGGAAGATGACGGCATTGTCGCCATCCGCCTTGACATCGTCGATGAAGTTCCAGATCGGCTGGCGCATGATCCGCAGCATCCAGAACGTGGTGAGGACGTCTTTGGAGGTGAACTCCTTGCCGTCGCTCCACTTCGCACCCTTGCGGAGATTGACCTTGAAGTTGTCGCCCTCGAACTTCGAGTCGAGGCCCAGCAAGGGGATCCATTTCTTCTCTTTCCAGAGGTACATCCCCAGCGGCATCTCCAGGATGTCGCGGTAGACGGAGGTGGTGAAGATCCCGTCGGTCACGCCCTTGGCGTTGTTGTAATGGCCTTTCGGCGGCACATCGTAGGGCCATGCACCGTGGAATTCGCCGCCCTTCTTGGCGGCGGGCGCGGCGCTCGCCGCAGCGCTGGGGGCGGTCGAAGCCTGTCCCGCTGTCGAAGGTGCGGCAGAGGCTGCCGTGGATGGCGCGGCGGAAGCGGCCGCCGACGCCGCAGGGACGGTACTGCTCGCGGGGGCGGTCGTCGCGGTCGTGCCGCCGCAGGCGGCCAGGAGTGCCGCCACGAAGGCTCCGGCGCTCACGCCGACGAACTTACGACGGGTCACGAACTCGCGCGGCGTGGTTGGCTCGGTTGGTTTCGGTTCACGCTCGTCAGTCATCTCCGCTGACCTCCTGCTATCGTCCCTTCACAGTCGCATGACCGGCCACGCGACCCGCTGGTAACCGCTGCTATTCCCCCACTGTTGTCCCCCGACAACGCCCGCCCCATGTTGTCCGTTAACCCACGTCGCACCTCCCGGCTCAGCGGCCGACCAAACGCACCAGCACGATCACAATCCCGGCGAAGATCAGTCCGAGCGCCAGGGTGACGACAGTAATACTGAACTCCGGCGTCCCCGGTTGGAGGAAGAAGAGCATCCCCCCCGCCAGCAAGATGAGGAAGAGGGCAATGCGGAAACCGGCCTGACCGATCTGCGGGTCCATCGCTATCCTCCGCGCCGCGCACTCAGTCAGCCGCCGCCGGGCGACCCTCGGATGTGGCGATCGTGCCGATCCGCTCGCGGGCGATGACATGGCAGGCGGTTTCGCGCCCCTCGGCGATCTGCACCAGTTCCGGCGCGGTCACGTCGCACAGCCCCTCTTCCCAGATCGGGCAGCGCGGATGGAAGGTGCAGCCAGAGGGGAGATGGAGGAGGCTCGGAATGTCGGCGCTCCGCAGTTGCATCCCCGCTTTGGCCCGCGCCAGATCGGGGTCCGGCTCGGGGATCGCCGCCAGCAGCGCCCGCGTGTACGGGTGGGTCGGTGCGGCGATCACCCCCGGCGTGCGCCCATACTCGACTAGACGGCCCAGGTACATCACGCCGACATGGCCGGTCCAGGAGAAATATTTGGCGATCGCCAGGTCGTGGGTGATGAAGAGGAAGGTAACATCGAGTTCTTCGCGCAGCTTCAGTAACAGATTGAGGATACTGACACGGAGCGAAACGTCGATCATCGAGACCGCCTCGTCGGCGACGATCACACGCGGGTTGAGGGTGAGGGCGCGGGCGATCGAGACGCGCTGGCGTTGCCCGCCGCTGAGGTTATGCGGATAGAGGTGCAGGAAATTCTCCGGCGGCGTCAGGCCGACCAGGGCGAGTAATTCCGTGGCACGCGCCTCAGCTGCGCGTTTGTTCGGGACGATCGTGTGCTTGAGGAGCGGTGCCGAAAGGGTCTCGTAAATCGTGCGGATCGGGTTCAGCGAGGCGTAGGGATCCTGGTGAATGATCTGCACCGCGCGGCGGAACTCGGTCAGCTTCTCACCTTTCAGGTGCGCGACATCCTGCCCGTTGTAACGCATCTGTCCCGATGTCGGCGGGCGCAACCCGGCGATCATCTTGGCGGTCGTCGTCTTGCCGCTACCGCTCTCACCGACGAGACAGAGGACTTCGCCGGACGCGATCGTCAGCGATAGATCGTTGACCGCGTGGACCGCGCCACTCTTGGTACCAAAGACCTGACTGACGTGATCGAGCTCGATGAGCGGCACTTTACGCACGTCCCTATCGGGCGCGGTTGCCCGCGTAACACCACTCATGATCTTGCCTCCGCTGTCTCTTCCCGCCGCAAGGCCACGCGCTCGTGGTGGATACAGGCGGCGGTATGGCCCTTCCCGACGGTGAGCAGTGCCGGATCGGTCGCGGTACATTCCTCCGTCGCATAGGAGCAGCGCGGATGGAACGAGCACCCGGACGGCAGTTGCAACAGATTCGGCGGCGAGCCGGGGATCGATTTCAGTTGGACGAGATCGCCGGAGATCGGCGGCACCGCGTGGAGCAGCCCGATGGTGTACGGGTGCTTCGGGGCGTAGAAGAGATCGCGCACCTCGCCCAGTTCGATGATCCGGCCCGCATACATCGTCGCCACCCGGTCGGCCAATTCAGCGGCGATAGCGAGATCGTGCGAGATGAAGATCATCGCGAAATCGAGACGCTTTCGCAGATCGAGGAGCACGTCGATGATCGTCCGTTGCGTCAGAATGTCGAGGGCGGTCGTCGGCTCGTCGAGGATCAGCAGTTGCGGTTCGAGCAGAAGACTCATCGCGATCGCTACCCGCTGGCGCATCCCACCGCTCAATTCGTGCGGGTAAGCGGGCAACACGCGCTCGGGGTCGAGCCGCACCAGTCGCAGCAATTCGCTCGCGCGCTCGCGCACCTCCGCCGACTTGACGTTGGACCGGTGCGCCTTGACGGTGTCGAGCACCTGATCCCAGACCCGCAGCACCGGGTTCATGGCGTTGAGGGCCGATTGAAAGACCATCGCGCATTCCTGCCAGCGGAAGCGCCGTAACTCTTCGACTCCAAGTGCCAGCACGTCGATGGTCGTGCCATCACGCCGGTGAAACTCGACCTCGCCGCTGCGGACGTACCCCGGCTTGGTCAGCAGGCGCAGCAGGGCCATCCCGAGCGTCGATTTCCCCGAACCACTCTCGCCGATCAGGGCGATCGCCTCGCCCGCGTGCAAGTCGAACGAGACGCCACGTACCGCCTGGACCGGGCGCGGTTTGGTCCCATATTCGATCACGAGATCCCGGACCGAGAGGATGAGTCGTTTCGATGGATCGGTGCGCCCGTTGGCGCCGGTAGACTGTACCATCAGCCCCCCCATATCGAATGCGGAATGACGGATGACGAATGACAAATCGGGGACGGGGCACGATATTCGCGTCGGAAGCACTCGCGAAACTCATTCCGCATTCGTCTAGCTGCCTTCGCTCAGTTGCGGATTGAAGATATCTTCCAGTGAGCGGGTCATCGTCACCATCGACAGCTGTAAAAGCGAGATCATCAGGATGGGGGCCATGATGTACCAAAAGCTGTTCGTGAAATAGATCGCGCCGCGACCCAGGGCAAAATTGAGCATGACGCCCCAGTTGTCACCGGACAGCGGGGCAAGACCGAGGATATAGAGGCCGATCTGCGCGTAGATCGCGCTGGTCATGCCGATGGTGAAGCTGATGGCAATGAACGAGCGCATGTTGGGCAGGATCTCGCGGAAGAGGATGTGCGCGGTGCCGAGATCGAGGGCACGGGCGGCCTCGACGTAGTCGCGCTCACGCAGCGACAGCACCTGGGCGCGGATAGCGCGCAGCAGCGTCGGCCAGGCCAGCGCGGCGATGATCAACGCCAACTGCCAGGCGCTCTTGAACGAGATGACCCCGGCCAGCACCGCCAGCAGCGGCAGATGGGGAATCGTGAGGACCACATCGGCGAAACCGGTGATCGCCGAGTCGATCCAGCCGCCCGCGTAGGCGCTCAGCGCCCCGAAGACGACGGCGATGATCGTGGTCAGCGTAGCGGCCAGGAAACCGACCACCAGGACAGGCCGCCCGCCATTGATGATCTGGATCAGTACGTCACGCCCCGAATAATCGGTGCCGAGTGGGTGGGCGCCGCTCGGAGCCTGATAGATCTGCGTGGTGTTCGCCGGATTGTCGCCGACGAAGAACGGGCCGACGAAAGCAACGATGACGATCAACACGAAGACGATGAAGCCGATGAACCCGGCGACGTTGCGCGACATCTGGCGCAGGAATCCCGCGCCGCCACGGCCAAGTCGCCGTGCGGCGTTCGGCCCCGCCACTTCCGCTTGATTGGTGACTAATTGCGCCATCGGTTCCCTCCAGTGATGCGAGTGGGCCAGTGGGCCAGTGATTACTTGGCGGACGGAGGCCACAGGCGAGCCAACTACTCGCCCACTCGCCCACTCGCCCACTCGCCCACTATTCCTTCGTCGCGCCGATGCGGATCCGCGGATCGAGGCGACTGTAGAGGAGATCGGCCAGCAGATTCGCCACCACGACCGAGAAGGTGATCACCAGGAAAATCCCCTGCATGACCGGATAGTCGCGCTGGTTGATCACGTTGCCGAGGATCAGGCCAACACCCTGATACTGGAAAACTTTCTCCACCAGCAGGGAACCGCCGACGACGAAGCCGATGGCGACGGCGAGCTGCGTGAAGAGGGGCAGGATCGCGTTGCGCCCGACATAGGCGGTGGTGATCCGCCCATCCCGCAGCCCGCGCGCCTTGGCGGCGGTGACGTGGTCCTCGTTGAGCGCCGCCAGGGTGCTACTCTTCATGATCAGCATCCAGGAGCCGATCGTCGTCAGCACATACACCGCGATTGGCAGGGCGGCATGATAGAGGGCGTCGAGGACGAAGGTGACGCTCAGGTTTGGATTGACCCCCGGCGAGAAGGAGCCGCGCATCTTGGTGAGCGGCAACCACCCGAGCCGCACCCCGAAGAAGACGATAATCATCAGCGCCAGCAGATAGTTGGGGATTGAATGGAAGATCGAGGCGACCACCGACAGCGCATGGTCGAGGAACGATTCGCGGCGGTAGGCCATCACCATCCCGAGGGTAATGCCGAGGACGAAGGCGATCATCAGGCCCAGGCCGACACTGAATAAGGTCCAGGGTAGGTATTGGAGAATGATCTGCGAAACCGGTGCCCCGGAAGAGACGAGCGACTTACCGAGGTTGCCCTGCACGAGGCGACCAAGATAGGTGAAGTATTGCTGGTAGAGCGGCTCGCTCGGATTGATCGCGAAGAGCGACTCCGCCTGCGCTGCCGCATCGATGTACGAAACGCCGAACTCGCCGACTTGCTTGGCGATATAGGCGTCTACCGGACTGCCGGGCATCAGGCGGACGACGAAGAAGGTCAGCGTGGTGACGAAGAAGATCGTGAAGAACGCCTTGAAAACACGCCGGACGATAAAATTCCCCGTGATACGCCCTAATGCGGCGCGTACCGCGAATTTGTCACCGGTCGCGGCAACACCCGTCACGGGTGCGCCTTGTCGTGGCGCGGTTGTCGTAGCCATACTCCCTCGCTCTCCTTGCTATCGTCCGGCGCAGCGCGATCAACGCATCACCGGGAATACGGCAAGAGACATTGGTGAGTTTAAGTGGCCCTTCTCGACACTGAGGTGCCCCTCGTCAGTGAGAGGATTGTGCGGAAAACGTCCATTCATCTACTTGCAACACTGCGATCCTTAGGATACGCCTATGCCGGGAGCCTTGTCAATCGCGGCGGTCTGCACGACCCCTTGGGCAAGCGGCCTGCACGACCACAGGGAGGATGAACTGTCTGACTGATCGCGCAGCGAGCGAACGGATCGCCGGGGGTGCCTATCGCCGCAAGCGGTGCCACAACCCAGCTATCCGGAGAGCCAACGCCTACGAATGGTGTATGCTTCGGCCCACCATTGACCGTGGATCACCCTTCGTATCGCTCGCCGCATTCTGCTCGCGGCGACGCCGCCCGTCACGGCGAAGGGGTATCCCCAACGAGGAGGACAACGGATGGGGGGACAGGCGGTTCGTGAGGCTGGCCCGACGACGGCTCTCCGTGCGGCGCGGCAAGCGCTCCTGGGTATCTTCCTGCTCAACGGCGTCGGGATCGCCTCATGGGCGGCGCACGTCCCCACGATCAAACAGAAATTCGCGCTCAGCGACGCGGCGCTCGGCGGGGCGCTCCTGGCGGTGGCCGTCGGGTCGGTCGGTGCGCTGCTGCTCGGCGGCCATCTGGTCGCCCGCTTCGGCAGCCGCGCGGTGCTGCGCACCGGGGCGATCGGGTTCTGCCTCATCCTGCCACTGCTGCTCATCGCCCCGGCCCTGGCCCTACTCCTCGTGCTCCTCCCCGGCTTCGGGGCCTGTATCGGGGCGATGGAGGTCGCCGCCAACGTCGAGGCGTTCAGGGTCGAGGAGCGTTATGGCCGCCCGATCATGTCCACGTTCCATGCACTGTTCAGCGTCGGGGGGCTCCTCGGGGCGGCGGTGGCCGGGCTGACCCTCGCGCGGGGTGTCCCCGGCGTCGCGCACATGGTGGCCATCGCTTTGGGATTGGCAGCGCTCACGGCTTGGGCCGCACCCCGGATGCTCCCCGCCGATACCGAACGTTATCCCGCAGGATCCGCCATCGCCCTACCGACCGGGCCATTGCTCGGACTGGGTGTGCTAGCCTTCTGCTGCCTGGTGGCGGAGGGAGCGATGGCCGACTGGAGCGCGGTCTATCTGCGCGATAGCCTGGGCACAGGCCCCGGTTTCGCGGCGGCGGGCTACGCCGCCTTCTCGGTGGCGATGGCGGTCGGGCGCCTCAGCGGCGACAACTTGCGAACCAGGATGCGCGCGGTCCCGCTCATCCGCATCAGCGGCGCGTTCGCGGCGATCGGACTCGGGGTGGCCGTGCTGAGCGCCCATCCGCTGGTGACGCTGGTCGGTTTCGCCTGTGTCGGCCTGGGGCTCGCCAATATCGTCCCGGTCCTCTTCACCGCCGCCGGGCGCACGCCGGGCACCGCCGTTGGAACGGGGGTCGCCGCCGTGGCCTCGGCGGGCTACTTCGGCTTCCTGGTCGGCCCACCGGTGATCGGTTTCGTGGCGCAGCTGACCTCCCTGGCCGTCGGCCTGGGGCTGGTCGCCGTGCTGATGGCGCTCCTGGCGCTCCTGGCAAACGGTGCGGCGCGCGCCGATGCACCCGATTACGAACTAGGCAAGCCCGGTCGCGAGACAGCGTTCGATTGATACACAGTGACGCGGAGACGCAGTGACACGAAGGTGACATAGACCAAACGGACACGATCACACGGGCGAAACGATCCCCGTGCCGCAACGCCGCACGGGCCGTCGGGGATCACCGACGGCAGGATTTCCACGGCGACCGGCGAATACCTTGCCGCGACCAGACTTTGGAGTATCCACTGGTTCGAGAATGTGGGCGTCAGCCTGGGCACTCCGCTGGTGGGGCAGTTCACCGCTGGCGTGGGCGAGTTCTTCGGCGACGATCTCCACGAGGGTCAGCCGGTGCGCGTTCGCTTTCGCTGGGCGGCGCCAGGTACCGACAACGCCACCTGGGAGCAGGCGTTCTCGATCGACAATGGCACGATCTGGGAGACGAATTGGATCCAGATCTTGCACCGCAGCACGGCGAGCGACTCCCAGCACCAATGACAATAGGCGCAACGGACCGGTACCCGCCCTGCTGCTCAACAACCTTTCTGACTCGACATTCGCCACCCTGCGAGGATACCGAGCGCGACAGCACCCGGTACAAGCCCGCACCGCATCAGCCCTCCCTCCCCTGGCTCAGGCAGCGCACAAATAGCCAACGGCGCGGGCTGTATGCCCGCGCCGTTATACTGGCAATTCCGCCATTTGTCGTTGGTCGGGGCGAGAGGACTTGAACCTCCGACCCCCTGGCCCCCAGCCAGGTTCAATGCACAGTCGGAGCCTATCATCCTGTGCCGCGCCATGCCGTTTTCCGCGTCACAGAGCCGTTTTTTGTGCCCGCCGCGACCTTGTCTTGCCGCGCACTGCCGCCAGGGGTCGCCCAGATTGCAGTCAAAATTGCAGTCATTCCCGTGGCCGCACGGCGCGGTCAATGCATCCATGCCCACCGGCGGTGCCTTCGCCCGCTTCATGCGCCAAACAGATGCGCCCACGATCGGCATCGACGGACGGGTTGGGTACGGCACGGAAGGTGCCGTTGGCCGCTCACCGCCCACCGGTTGCTCGGTGTGCTCGCTAACACCACGCTAACATGGACCCCAGTGCCCGGCGGCGTTTTGCCCATCGACGGGCCTCAGCGTTCGCCACACCACGACGCCAGGCGCTCGCCGAGCCTATCCAACCGATGGCGCATCCCCTGCACACTGCTCGCTGCGCTCGCTAACACGACGCTATCACCAGGCGAACAGGGCTGAGGAGGTGGCATTCTAGCAGGGGCTCACGTCAATGTTAGCGAGCGCAGCGAGCAGGAAGGAGACCCTGTCTTGGCTCGTATATTAGAGGTGTTCCGGGGTGGCGGTGAGGTCGCTGTGTTGGCAGCGGCGCAGACCGCGACAAGTAGACAGACCCCCGCCATCGCGGGAC
>JAABUN010005253.1_pt1 | contig 16305 bp, 21 predicted proteins | sample 5559311 | NCBI WGS metagenome assembly JAABUN01 (sample SAMN10711877, study PRJNA513370) | rock metagenome | isolation source: Antarctica rocks | place: Antarctica: Victoria Land, Siegfried Peak sud
ATATGATAGTCACCAGCACCGCAAAGGTCTGCCAAATCGGTCTTTTAGCTAAGGCGCTACCGGAAGACCGAACTCATCTGGAGGAGAAGATGCACAAATTTCGGTTTGCAACTCTTTTATTCGTCGTTTTATCACTTGTTTTGACGGCCTGTCCTAGTACGAGCGGCGGCGGTAGCGCCGCTGCGCCGCAGATCACCTCGTTTACCGCCAACCCTGAAACCATCACCGCAGTGGGGCAAGCGGTCGCCCTCAGCTGGACGGTTACAAACGGTGTGACGAGCCTCGAGATCGACAACGGCGTCGGCGCGGTTTCAGGTACGAGTGAAGTGGTCTATCCGAGCGCCACCACCACCTACACGCTGAGCGCGAGCAACAGCAGCGGCACCACCTCCCAAAGCGTCACCGTCACCGTCGGCCCCGGCGTCGGCCCAACGCCCGGCCCCGGCGTCGAAGACGGTTTGCCCCCGACCATCAACACCTTTGGCGTATCGCTCACCCAGTCGAATTTTCAGAGTGACCAGGGCAGCAATATCGAAAACGCAAACGACCCGCGCATCGTCCGTGTGCAACCGAACAGCACCTTTTACGCGGTGGTGTCGGCGACCGACCCCGGCGGCGTCGCAGGCGTGACCATCTTTCTCGCCAACAGCAGCCCCCCCGGACTCAAAGCCGACCTCGTTCAGGGTCAGCCCGTCGGCGGCTTTACCCTCAACGGTGAGGTGAGCGGCTGCGTGCTGGACGGCACCCAAACGTCCGTCACCTGTATCTACGAGATCGCCGTCGGGAATATCCCCAACATTACGGCGCTACCCGGCGCGGGCAGCGAGTTCGCCTACGTCTTCCGCACACGTGTAGCGGACGCCTCGGGCCTCGAGTCCAACGTACCGCCACGCGGCTACATGACTGTCGGGGACGGTGGCGGCACACCCACCCCACCCAACCCACCGGGCAACCCCAACCCGCCCGGCAACCCGAATCCACCGGGAACACCCGCGAACCGCGCGCCCAACGCCGACTTCACCTTTGACCAGCAAGGCGATACGCTGACGGTAGCCTTCAGCGGTGCTCGCTCGTCCGACCCGGACGGTGACTCGCTCAAGTACGCCTGGACCTTCGGCGACGGCAAGACCGCGACCACCCGCGACTTCCGCAATACCTACCCCAAAGCCGGGAAGTATAGTGTTAGCTTAAAAGCGACCGACCCGGACGGCGCGAGTGATACAGAAACCAAATCTGTGACTGTAGAAGGTGCTGGCAATCCGAACCCACCGCCCGGCAATCCCCCAGGAAACCCACCAGCAAGTAAACCTGTAATTTCGTCGTTCAAAGCTAGCCCTGAAGAGATAAGTAAAGGTGGCTCATCGACGCTTAGTTGGGGTGTTACCGGCGCAACAAGCCTTAGCATTTCACCCGGCATTGGTACGGTTACGGGCACAAATAAAGCGGTTAGTCCAGAAGATACAACCGAGTACACGCTTACAGCAACGAATAGTGAGGGTAGCGTGTCAGCTAAAACAACTGTTACGGTTAGTGATGACGCTGGTACAGGAACACCCAAAGTAGATTCCTTCACTGCGACTTCTCCCCAAGTAACTTTTGGTGGAACGGTAGAATTTAGATGGAAATTAAGCGGTTCTGCACCAGCCGAGGTTGACATAGTTGAGGATGGGACTAACAATGTTGTGGTCAACGACTTGTTAAACAAAAATACAACACCATACAAGCCACAAACCACTGCTAGCTACCAGTTGCGTCTGACTACTAGCTCTGGCGATGGCTTCCGCAGTGCTAACTCAGTCAGGGTAATCGTCGCAACAGCAATCAGTAACTTTAAGGCGACTCCCACTAAAGTAGGGGCTAACACTGGAACTACACTCTCATGGTCACTCTCTGGGCCTACTGCTACATCGATAACTGTTACTCCGCCCGTTGGAGAACCATCAACAGTGACTGTGAACTCCTCGGGAACGTATAGTTTCCCTGTTTCCAAACCTGTATCTGGAACATACTTATTGACTGTAAAGAACGCTACCGCTACTAGCACTGCAAATGCGGGAGTGGAAGTGGTCGCTTCTATAGCCTCGTTTACTGCTTCACGAGCCACCGCAGGTGATCAGTTCACTTTGACGTTTGCGGCGACAGGCGCAGATGGTTACAGCGTTTTTGTGAAAGAACCCGGCGGTACGTTTGAAAAGGTCGATGATGTTAATTCTAGCGGAGGCGACTTCGTATTAACAGCACCATCTACGCCCAATACTTACACTTACACTTTGAGATTACAGCGCGGCTCAACAAAAGTTGATAAGAACCTTTCCGTAGTTGTGACCGCTGAATAGGTTAGACGAGGTAAAATTAAAAGCTTTTACTCAGAATTTCTGACCTTCAAACAATCAATTCCTCGAGCCCCCCGCCGCCTAGTGTGTGGGGCCCGACTTTTTTACTTCGCCTCTGCTAAATGAGCCCATTGTGTATGTTTAGGGGGTGCTGGGTGGGGGCTCGAGCTATTAGCTGGCCCCAATGCAAAACCGAGATGCTAAACTCGCGGTCAGCTTATGGATTTCGAGTGGGACGAAGCGAAGCGTGAGTTGAACCTCGCCAAACATGGCCTTGACTTCTCCGACGCGCCCAACATGTTTGAACTGCCCATGCTGAGCGCGCTCGACACGCGGCACGATTACGGCGAGGAACGCTGGTTGGGTATAGGGTTGTTACAGGGGCGAGTCGTGGTAGTAGTTTTTACTCAACCGAACGCTGAAACTATCAGGATCATTTCTCTCAGAAAGGCGGTAAGCTGTGAGCGCAAGAGATTTACAGAAGCCGTCAAAGACCGATTGGGCTAAAGTAGACGCCTTGGCTGACGCTGAGATAGATACCTCCGAGGGTCTGCTCGATGAAGATTTTTTTAGCCGAGCCAAACTGCGTCTGCCCACCAAAGAACGTCAAACGGTGGTGACGCTTAAGGTGGACGCTAACGTGTTGGCCTGGTTCCAGACACAAGACGACTACGAAAAGAGGGTCAATGCCGCTCTAAAACTCTATGCTGAAGCGCATAAGGGGTAGTCCTGAGCAGCAGTGCCGGTTACAAATGATTGGGGAGTCGTGTGGAGGCGTCACCGGAAACGATAGTAAAGCGCCGTGTGAGCTATACGTTGGAGGTGCAGGGCAAGCTCGTCGTCGTTGAAGTACCAGCTCGAGTCTGCCTCGAAACAGGCGAGCTGTTTTTCTCGCCTGAAACGGTCGAGAAGCTTCAGCAGATGGCGTGGGGACACCTTCAACCGAAACGAACGATCCAGACGCCCGTGTACGATTTTTTGGCTTGATGATGTGGCAGCTACTCTAAAACACCTCAGTTTTCAATTTCCTCGAGTCCCTGCTGCCTGGTGTGGGGCTCGAGCTTTTTTAGAAGCCGAAGTAAGCTGAAGTTACCTGATGGACTTTGAGATCGTCGGCACCGTCACCCAGATAGAAACCATCGTAGCCGGAAACGGTATACGCGAGCTTGCGCGCTTACGAAAACATCACGGTCAAGGGGGTTGGCGAAAGCTCAAAGGCGTCGCTACCGTTGTACTCGCTAACGGTGTTTTAAGGCAGGCGGAGGTTCACTGGTACGAAGCGCACGGAATTGGGCGCAGGGAGTTCAAGATCAAGCGGTTTTTGGACTAAACTGTAAACTATGAGCGAGATGACTGATGCCGAGCAGCGGTTTGCGGTCTGTGTTGAAAATGCAGACTACCAAACGTCTTTAGAACGTCATAAAATCTACCGCACGTTGCCGGATAACGACGCCAAGGCTCATGGCTACGTGCGCGTTATCGACGAATCGGGTGAAGATTATCTCTACCCGAAAGCGTTCTTCGTCCCTATCGAACCTTCGGAAAAGCTCAGAACAGCACTTCTTCACGCAGCTTGATTGCTTGCCGCCTGGTAGGTGGGGCTCGAGTTGAGCGGCTCTACAGCACTTGGGCCTACTTCGGCGCGCTATGCTGGGTTATGGCGTATCGTCCGTTTTGTTGTAAAGGGGTGAGTTGTGGCTAAAACGTGGCCGCTCGAGGACGCTGAGCACCTCTCTGAACTGATTGAAAAGGCGGCGCGGGGAGAGGTGCAGGTGATCACCAAAGAGGGTGAGAAAGCCGTCGTGCTCATGGATTACGCACGTTATCTAACGCTCTCCGAACCCAAAAGTTTGCTGGCGGTAGTGCGTGGTGAACCGCCCTATGACGACTTGCAGCTCGAGCGGGACAAGAGTCCGGGTCGCACTACCGAATTAGAATGAGCTATTTGCTCGACACCAACATCTTGTCTGAAGCCAGAAAACCTTTTCCCGACGAACGGGTGCTCACATGGCTCGCGGCGCAACAGCTTTCTCAAACGTATCTCTCGGTCATCTCTTTGGGTGAGCTTGAAGAGGGCGTCGTCAGCCTCGGAGAGACGCGCCGAGCGCGAGAGCTTAGAGGCTGGCTGACGCAGCTTACTGAGGGTTTTCGGGGACGTATTCTGGACGTTGATTATGAGGTCGTAACCATGTGGGGACGTATTCGCGCGGAGGCAAAGCGGCGTGGCCTTACACCCCCCGCTATAGACGCGCTGATCGCCGCCACTGCACTCAGCCACGACTTGACGCTCGTTACGCGAAATGTAGCGGATGTGGAGATGTTACCCGTCAGAGTTTTCAACCCTTGGGAATAGAAAGCTACCCCGTTTCAGGTTTCGTAAGTCCCCGCCGCCCGGTAGGTGGGGCTCGAAGTTTTTTCAACTCCTCCTTGCTGGATGTAGTTGGCTTGGTGGGGCTCGAGCCAACTTTCCCCCCCGGACTCTACACGTATACTAGTACGTGCAATCGGTTTGGTAATGGGAGGCTTGTATGCAAAAAAAATTAACCATCACCATTGACGAAGAGGTGTACGAGGGGCTTTACCGGGAGGTCGGGCGGCGGCGGATAAGTGGCTTTATCGAAACGCTGGTCAGGCCACATGTTACGCAAGCAGGTATGGAAGCGGCGTACAAGGAGATGGCGGAAGACAGGAGACGCGAAGACGACGCGCTTACATGGTCGGAAGCACTTCTGGGAGACAGCTGGGGCGATAACCCGAACGACGCCGAACGGTGAAAAGGGGCGAGGTGTGGTGGGTAGACTTCGAGCCTGCCGTGGGCGGTGAAATTCGCAAGGAGCGCCCTGCACTAATCGTCAGTAACGATGCGTCGAACAGGTATCTAAACCGGGTTCAGGTGGTGCCGCTGACGAGCAACGTCAAGCGCCTCTATCCGAGTGAAGCGTATGTGATCGTAGACGGACGGCGCAGCAAAGCACTTGCCGACCAGTTGACGACTGCCAGCAAAACGCGGTTGGGCCGCCCCTTGGGGCGCATTTCCGAAGACGACTTGAGGCGGGTAGAAGCGGCGGTCAAGCTACAGCTTGGTTTGAGGTGAGGCTGACCCCCCTTCATACGTCACGTTACAGCGCCCTGCAACAGCGCCCTACGAGCGCCGCGTTACCGTAAAACAGACTGAAAACCAACGAGCCGACCATTCCCGATATGTCCCCGCCCCAACACCTCAAACCTGCCTCCGCTTACCAGATACTTGATAGCTGCGTGATAAACTTCTTTATGTAAACACTTATGATTTAGGCCCCTGGACGCGGCTCAGATCAGCTTATCGGAGGTTTTTGTGTATAGAGGAAGAGAAGGCCAGTGGGCGTTCGTGCTGCACCGGCTCTCGGGCGTTGCGCTGGCGCTCTACTTGCTACTCCACGTGCTCGACATCAGTTTAGTGATGTACGGCCCTGACGGTCCCTTCAACGCGTTTTTGGCGTTTTATCACCAGTGGCCGTTTCGGGTGGGTTTGATTCTAGTGATGGCGGCGGTCGTCTACCACTCGTTTAACGGGCTCAGAATTATCCTGATGGACTTTACCGAGTGGGGGACGAAGTACCACCGGCAGCTCTGGTACGGCGTGCTCGGCGCGACGACGTTCGTCGGTATCCCGGTTTTGATCAAGATCGTTCCGGAAATTCTCGGGGTCGGTTATGGCGGTTAAACCGAGAACCCTGCGCGAGGCCAAGCATACCTATTCGACCAACGGGGAGCTGGCGTGGTGGGTTTTTATGCGCGTATCGGGGCTGGCTCTGATCTTTCTGGTCTTCGGTCACGTGTTTTTCAACAACATCGCCTTTAACGCCGGTGAGATCGACTACGCCTACGTCGCCAACCGCTTTTCCAAATCTTGGGTCAAGGTTTACGACACCTTTTTGCTGGGCTTTGCGATGCTTCACGGCGTCAACGGGCTCCGCTACAGCGTCGAGGATTATGTGCGGAAGCCGGGGGCTAGATTCTGGACCAAGCTGGCGCTCTACAGCGTCGCGGGCGTGATGCTGGTGCTCGGGACGATGACGCTCTGGGCTTTTTCGTATACCGAGATGGGCGACGCCGTTCGTGCGCTCTAACCCCGTCTTCAATCTCGTTAGGAGAGGTGATGTCGCAACTACGTAAATCGCAGCTGCATAGGTTTGACGTGCTGGTCGTGGGCGCTGGGGGCGCGGGGCTGATGGCGGCTCGTTACGCCGCGCAGCATCCGGGCGTTTCGGTCGGGGTGGTCAGCAAGCTCTACCCGACGCGTTCACATACGGGCGCGGCGCAAGGTGGTGTGGGGGCGGCCCTGGGTAACGTCTCTGAAGACTATCCCGAATGGCACGCCTTCGACACCATCAAAGGCGGCGACTACCTCACTGATCAGGACGTGGCGGAGATGTTTGCCGAAGAGGTCGTCGAGGCGGTTTACGAGCTCGAGCACATGGGCCTGCCCTTTTCGCGTACCCCGGAGGGCAAGATCGCCCAGCGCAAATTCGGCGGTCATACCAGAGAGTTCGGCAAGTCCGCGGTCGAGCGCGCCTGTTACGCCGCCGACCGTACCGGACACATGATCTTGCAGACGCTCTATCAGCAGTCGATCAAAGACGACGTAACGTTTTTCAACGAGTTTCACGTGCTCGACATCATCCTCGAAAACGGCGAATGCGCGGGCGTGGTGGCGTACGAGCTGGCGACGGGTGAGCTGCACACTTTTCAGGCGAAGTCGACCATTATCGCGTCGGGTGGTAACGGGCGGATGTTCAAAGTGACCTCGAACGCGCACGCGTTGACCGGCGATCTGATGAGCGTGGTGTACCGCCGCGGTATCCCGTTAGAAGACCCCGAGTTTTATCAGTTTCACCCGACCGGGCTCTATAAGCTTGGCGTGCTCTTAACCGAGGGCGCGCGCGGTGAGGGCGGCATCTTGCGAAACAGCGAGGGCGAGCGTTTTATGGAGCGTTACGCCCCGACCATCAAGGATTTAGCGCCGCGCGATATGGTCTCGAGAGCCATGTATATGGAGATTCGTGAGGGGCGCGGGACCGGACCCGACGGCGACTATCTCCACCTCGACTTGACCCACCTAGACGCCGACATCATCGAGACGCGGCTCCCCGACATCACCGAGTTCGCCCGTATCTATCTGGGCGTTGATCCGATTACCGAACTTGTACCGATTCAGCCGACGGCCCACTACGCGATGGGCGGGATTCCAACGACGGCTCAGACCGAAGTAATCAGCGGCGGCGACAACAGTATTATTCCCGGCCTTTACGCCGCCGGTGAGGTCGCGTGCGCGTCGCTCCACGGAGCCAACCGCTTGGGGACGAACAGCTTGGGCGACCTTATCGTGTTCGGACGGCGCGCAGGTATCCACGCCGCCAAATACGCCGCCGACGCCGCTTTCGTCAAACTGCCTGAGCGCCCCCAAGACTACGCCCGCAATCTCATCGACCGGACGCTTGGCGGCTCCGCCAAGGAGCGCGTATCGCACATCCGTAAAGAGCTGCAAAACACGATGCAGGACAACGCCTCGGTCTTTCGCACCGACGAGACGCTCTCCCAGCAGATAGGCATTATCCGCGACCTCAAGGCGCGTTTCAAAGAGATCGGCGTCGAAGATCAGGGCGAGCAGTACAACACTGAACTGATGGAGGCCCTCGAGTTGGGCTTTTTGCTCGACAACGCCGAAGCCTTAGTCCACGCCGCCCACAACCGCCAAGAGTCGCGCGGTGCACACTCGCGCGAAGACTACAAAGAACGCGACGATAAAGGCTGGCTCAAACACACGCTCGTTTTTAAGGACGGCGACGGCGTTCGTATCGACTACAAACCTGTCACGCTCGGCAAATACGAACCGAAACCGAGGGTATACTGATAGTACTGAGAGATGAGTTCCGAGGGAAACGTTTTTACTCATCTCTCGGTACTCAGGACTCGGCACTTTATAGAAAAGGACAATATGGCTGAATCTGCACTAGAAGCAAAACCGATTAACGTCAAGATCAAGCGTTTCAACCCTGAAAAGGATAAGCGGCCCTACTGGGCTGAATACAAGCTCGAGGCGCGCGGCACCGACCGGGTGCTCGACGTGTTGCACCAGATCAAGTGGGAAACCGACGGCACGTTGTCGTTTCGCCGCAGCTGCGCGCACGGTATATGCGGCTCGGACGCGATGCTGATCAACGGCGTCAACCGTCTGGCGTGCAAGATTCTGGTTCGTGAACTCGGCAGCACCATCACCGTAGAACCGATCCGTGGCCTTACGGTTATCAAGGACATGATCGTCGATATGGAGCCGTTTTTCGATTCGTACAAGGCGGTGTTGCCGTACTTTATCAATGACGGACCGGCCCCGACGGGCGAACGGTTGCAAAGCCCGGAAGACCGTGAAGTCTTCGACGCGACGACCAAGTGCATCCTGTGCGCGGCTTGCACCACGTCGTGCCCGGTGTTTTGGACGAACGGCTCGTATCTGGGACCGGCGGCGATTGTCAACGCGCACCGTTTTATCTTCGACTCGCGCGACGAGGGCACCCCCGACCGGATGCAGGTTTTAGGTCAGGCGAACGGGTTGTGGCGTTGCCGCACCGCGTACAACTGCACCGAGGCGTGTCCGCGCGGGATTCCGGTAACGCAGGCCATCGAGGACGTCAAACGCGAGCTGCTCTGGCGGCGGGCGTAAACCGACACTCGTAGCGGTTTTAGTGTAAAAAGTAGCGGCTTTTGGTCGCTGCTATTTTTTTTGTTCCAGCTCGTTTCGACAGGTTTGATTCAGGAGGAGTGCAAGGCAACATAAACGTATCGACAACGCGGTATAAACATTATGCAACGCGAAAACTCGAGAAACATGCGTCCGGCGGTTCCCTCGGCAGAAGCGGGGCGGTAACGAACCCAAAGGCAGCTTGCCAAACCGGGAAAATTCTCTTCTCAGGACAGTTGCCGATTTGGTCTATCTCTGCTGACGTATCTCGGCTTGGGTTTAGGGCGGTGTGTCGGGCACGAGGAAATACCAGACTTTGCTAGGCTGGAACGCGTGAGTTACCTTCTGATCTTTCTTGGCATTATCTTGCTCTACACGGGTGGCGAGCTTCTGGTCCGCAACGCGTCGCACCTCGCCCGCACTTTCGGCCTCAGTTCGCTCGTAATCGGGCTTACGGTGGTGGCTTTCGGAACCTCGTCTCCCGAGCTCGCTACCACCTTGCTCTCTACACTCGAGGGTTCGCCCGAAGTGGCGGTCGGGAACGTTATCGGCTCTAACATCGCCAACATCGGGTTTATTTTGGGCCTGACGGCGCTCATCTATCCTTTGCAGAGCGCGCGGGCGTTTATCCGCCGTGAGTTGCCTTTTATGATCGCGGTCGGCGCGCTGCTCATCCCTGTTTTTTGGGACGGGGTGGCGGCGCGTTACGAGGGCGCGGCGCTGCTCGCGCTGCTGGTGGGTTATCTCGTTTATCAGTTCTGGCAAAGTGGCAGGGCGAAACGGCGCGCCGGTCACGGTAAGGGTGCTGACGAAGCGCCCGCGACTTTCCAGGCTCTGGACGTTTCCTCGAGTCCTGACACTAAGACAGACACGGAACCGGCAGACGCGGAACTGCCAGCGACGGTTCCGCTCTGGCGGGCGGTTCTGGGCGTCGCCTTGGGTATAGGCGTCTTGGTCGCCGGGGCGCAGGCGCTGGTTAGCGGGGCGGTCACGGTAGCTCAGGGTTTCGGCGTGCCTGAGCGGGTGATCGGTCTTACACTGGTGGCGCTCGGAACGAGCCTGCCCGAACTGGCGAGCAGTTTGGTGGCGGCGGTGCGGCGCGAGGCGGATATTATTTTGGGTAACGTCGTCGGGTCGAACGTCTTTAACAGTCTGGCCATCTTGGGAGTAACCGCGCTCGCCCGCCCGGTTCGCACCGACTACGCGGACGTTCAGCTCGACCTCTGGGTAATGCTCGCGCTGAGCATCTTCTTGCTGCCGCTGATGCTCGGGAACTACCGTTTAGGGCGTCGGGGCGGCGCGGCGCTGCTCGCGTCGTACGCGGCCTATATGGTGTTTTTGTTTCTGTAGATAATAGGGGTCGTTCGGGGGGTACTGATGAAGCCTAGGTTCTGTTGGCTTGTCACATCGCTCAGGGTGGTTTTAGTTGTGCTGAACGAGAGAATCAGTAAGTAACGAGAGAATCAGTAAGTAAGGAGTAAGAAACAGAAAGGTTTCGGAACGCTAAAGTTTATCTCGTCGGCCATGAGGTTGGCTGTGTTTCTTAGGGGGGAAACGTCAACACAACCTAGCTACACCTTGCCCGACGCCGGGGATAGAGGTGACAGAGAGACTGTAGGTGAGCAGAATCCCCACAAAGCAGCTCACGCTGCCGACGACGGTCTGCACTACAAAGCCCCTGACTGACGCCCTGGGGTTGGGGCCACGCCGAGCCGTAAAACACACCCGCCAGAAACGACGCTGCGAGCATAAGTGCCAACCAGAGACCGGACCTGTCCAGGGAGCCGCCTGAAGTACCGGGTTTCGTGGTGCCGAGTTTCGCGGTACCGGGCTTTGTCGCGCGGCGTGAGAGCCAGAAACCCAGTATCAGCAGACCTGAAACCGAACTCAGATGTTGTAGTAGCTTGCAGAGAAACATAGGTTTACCCAGCACTGAAACGGAGCTCGACAAAAAAGGGAACAGCAACACGCCTTCACCGTAACGATGAGTAAAGCTGTCCCAGACGATGTGTGTAAAAGCTCCGAGAAGGATCGACGCTGCAATCTTTAGGAATCTACTAACGGGAGAAAAGCCGAACTTGCTCGGAGTATCTACTTTTTTCCGAATTTGTGCGGGGAGCAGCGTAAAGAGGGGGCGTTCGACGACCTTGTGATAGATAGCGAGTGCGAGCAAACTGGCGGGCAGGCAAAACAGTAAGATGCCGGGAAGCGTGTGGGTCAACCTGATGTTAGGGACGAACGGCAAAAAGTACAAAAATCCGGACTCATGCTCCCGGCGACCAGCGCCGAAAGCACTAGGGTTCGGCTGAAGGGAAGAATTGCAGCGACGTGACTTACGGTAAACGGCGTAGCCAAATCTATCAGCGCCGGGTCAGGGGCCGGTTTTTTGGTCACATCCCCCGACCGGTAAGCTTAGGTTCAGCTGTTGACGCGCAGCTCGAGCAGCCCCGGAAGCTGCGACAACTCAGTAAAGACCGTGTGGGCACCGGCAGCGAGCAACACTTCCGGCTCCGTCACCTGGGCAAAGCCGAACACCGTGCAACCCGCCGCCACGCCTGCCTGCACACCCGCCGCGCTGTCCTCGACGACGACGCAGTCGGCGGGGCCTACGCCACAAGCGGCGGCGGCAGCTAAATAGATATCGGGCTCGGGTTTGGGGCGTGGCACGTCCTCAAATGAAAAGACGCGCCCCGCAAACGCCTCGGTAAAGCCCAGGCGTGTGAGCTTGGCGGTGAGTTCGACCCGCGACGAGTTCGAGGCGAGAGCTATGGGTACCCCGGCGGCGCGGATGGTAGCGAGCAATTCGGCTGCGCCGGGTACGGGCGTGACCTCGAGCGCCATCGTTTCGGCGGTGCGGTGTTTGAGGGTTTGCGTCCAGTCTGCGGGCAGCGGGCCGACCTGCGCTTCGACCAGAGGGACCATCGCCGGGAAAGCCAGCCCCAAAAACATCGCGCCCGCTTCATCAGGTGTCAGGGGCCAGCCGCGGGCGCTGAGGTCGGCGGTGACCACCCGGTTGACGACGGGTTCGCTGTCGGCGAGCACGCCGTCGCAGTCGAAAAGAATGGCTGAAGGTGGCATCTCCACGACTTTACTACGCACGCCGCTGCGCAACCAACTTCCGGTCCTCACCTCGAGCTTTTTCTGCTGCTCCGCAGGTAGAGTGACGTATGGAGATCGTTTGGCAAAAGATGGTGCCGGAGTTGGACGTTTCAGAGTTCTTGGTGAGCCTAAAGTTCTATACTGAAATTCTCGGTTTTAAGGTTTTGTACGTCAGGCACGATCCGGAATTTGTCTATTTGGAGCAAGAAGAGCTTCAGCTCATGCTCATCCAGGAGAAGGACAAGAGTTGGTTGGGCGGTACGCTGGAAAGACCTTACGGGCGCGGCATCAACCTTCAGATGGAGCTGTCGGATATTCAGCCCATCTACCAACGGCTGCTGGAAAATAACGTTACGCTCCACCGGGAGATCAAAGACGCGTGGCGAGAGACGGGTGACATGCTTACGGGTTCACGAGAGTTTTGGGTGCAAGACCCGGACGGCTACTTGCTGCGCTTTTGTCAGCCATTGGGGGATAAGCCTTTGGAAGACTAGACGCGTGTAGGTTCTGTTGAAGTTCTGAGGTGGGTGCTGAGACTTCGTGCTGCGCTGGACGAAAAACAGTAAAAAGCTAAGGATGAAAACAAGCAGGAAGAAAGAAGCAAGAATCAAAAAGACGGAGAAGCGTCGGTTGGTCGAGATACCGGATTGAGGAACAAGGCCCGCGTGCTACCGTAGCCGAATGCAACCCGACCTGACCGGCAAACGCGTCCTTATCACCGGCGCTTCACGCGGCGTAGGCGCAGCTCTCGCCGCAACGGTGGCGCAACGCGGCGCGGACCTCGTGCTCAACTACCGCAACAAACGTCCCCGCGCCGAGGCGGTGGCTCAGCAGGTGCGGGCGCTCGGTCGTCACGCACTGCTCGTGCAAGCAGATATCACCGTTCCGGAGGACACCGAACGGATGATGCAAGACGCCGAGGCCATAGGTGGCTTAGACGTGCTGGTCCTTAACGCTTCGGGCGGACTCGAGAAACATCAAGCCTCCGACTACGCGCTGCGCCTCAACCGCGACGCCCAGATCGACCTTGCCGAACGCGCCCTGCCGCTCATACCGGAAGGAGGGCGAATCGCGTTTGTAACGAGCCATCTGGCGCATTTTTACGGCGAAAAGCCGGTGTTCCCCGGTTATGAGCTGGTTGCCCAGAGCAAATGGGCGGGTGAAGACGCGTTGCGGGCGCGCATACCGCTATTTGCAGAACGGGGCGTCTCTCTCGTGGTGGTAAGCGGAGACCTTATCGAAGGAACGATCACGCCCAAACTTTTGCAGCGGAGCAGTCCGGGTCTTATCGAAGCGCGGCGTGAAGAGGCGGGCGGCCTGCCGACGACTAAGGCGTTCGCCGAGGCCATCGCCGACGCCGCAGTTGACCCGAAATTGAAATCGGGTGACACGGTCTATGTAGGTAGCGTGGACTGACCGGAAAATAACGAGTTCAAAATCTTAACGCTGATCTCTGAATTCAGACCCCTGAATTCCGGCGTACACGACGGCAGACCTGCTCAGGGTCGCGTCGCTCGGCAAACTACTCACACCTCGAGCCCATACGTGTAGAACGTTTCGTTGCGTTGCCAGCCCAAAGCTTCGTAGAGGTGTTGCGCGCTTCTGTTATCGACTTCGGTGCTGAGCACCAGACCTTTCGCGTGGGTGTCTAGGGCGTGCTGCCGCGCGCTCTCCAGCAGAGCTTTAGCGACGCCCCCCCGACGCGCCTCCGGTTTGACGAACAGGTCGTTGAGAATCCAGAGCCGCTTTGCTGAAACCGACGAGAACGACGGGAAAAGCTGGGTAAAACCGACCGGCCCATCGAGATTTGCCAGAAGAATCACGGTGTCTTGCCGGGTCAGACGCGCCGCTAAAAAGGCTCGAGCCGCGCCGGGGTCGGACGGTTGCCGATAAAAAACCCGGTAGGCGTCGAACAGGGGGACGAGCGCCCCCAGGTGTGAGGTGTCCGCTCGGTAGATTTCAAGTGTCATCTGCCCGCCGCTCTGCCTGCGCTTCTCGGCTCAGCAGTTCACGCTTTCGCTCTACGCCCCAGCGGTAGCCGCTCAGTTCACCATCACTTCGTACGACGCGGTGGCACGGCACCGCCACCGCCACCTCGTTCGACGCGCACGCCCGCGCCACAGCGCGAACGGCGGCGGGCCGCCCGATCAGCTCGGCGACCTCGGTGTAACTCCGCGTTTGACCGCTGGGAATAGTCTGCAACGCTCGCCACACCTGCTGCTGAAACGCGGTCCCTTGGATGTCTAGAGGCAAGTTGAGGGCGTTGCTGGGGGTTTCTACTGCGCCTACGATCTGCTCGAGCCAACCGTTCAGCGTGGCGTCCGGGCGCAGCACGGCCCCGGAAAACCGCCTTTGCAACCCCTCCAGCAGCGCAGCGGGGGTCTCACCAAACTCGGCGGCGCACACCCCGCGCTCGGTCGCGGCGACAATCAGCCAGCCCAGAGACGTTTCCGCGTGGGCGTAACGGAGGGTGAGACCCGCCGCCCCTTTGCGGTAGTCTGTTGCGCTCATCCCCAATCGCTTGTCTGCACCCTCGTAAAAACGGCTCGAGGCACCGAAACCGGCGTCGTAGAGAGCCGCCGTCACCGGCGCGCCGTCTGCCAGATTTTGTTGCATCCGCCGGTCACGTAGCGCCGCCGCGTACCGCTTCGGCGTGACCCCGACGCCCGCTCTGAACACTCGGTGAAGATGTCCCGGACTCAGGCCCACGGCGGCGGCCAGTTCACCCAGAGTCGGCGGGTTTTCGGCTTCTCCTATAAGCCTGCAAGCCCGTACGAGCAACGCTGACCGGGCCGCACTCGGCGGCGCAGCGCCGGGTGTGCAGCGTTTGCAGGGCCGAAACCCGGCGGCTTCAGCGTCTTCGGGGCGTACAAAATACATGACGTTCTCCCGTTTGGGCAGGCGTGCGGCGCAGGTTGGATAGCAGTAGATACCGGTCGTTTGGACAGCGTAGAAAAAAATGCCTTCAGCGCGCGGGTCGCGGCGTTGTACTGCGTTCCAACGTTTCAAGTCATTGCCGAACGGCGTACCCTGTTCATCCTCGAGCTGTTCCGGGATGGTGGATTCGTAAGTCACAAGCACCTCGCTTCCAATCCCAATTATGACGAGGATGACCGCAGACGACTATCCGGTTCTTGCGGTCAAATCTTGTTTGAGGGTTTTCGGGTACGCCGAGCGGTGACGTTTTCCAAATCTGACCGGCACCTATTTGATGTTATTCGACGCTGGCTATCGCCTCGATCTCGATACGTACGTCTTTGGGTAGCCGCGCCACCTCGACCGCACTTCTCGCGGGGGGGTCGCTGCTAAAAAAGCTCCCGTAAACCTCGTTCATAACCGCAAAATCGTTCATATCCGCTAAAAAGCAGGTGCATTTGATGACGCTCTCCAGACTTGCGCCGCCTGCCTCGAGCACCGCCTGAAGATTTTTGAGCACCTGTTCGGTCTGCGCCCGAACGTCGCCCTCGAGCAGCGTTCCGTCGGGGAGCAGGGGTATCTGACCGGAGGTGAATACCAGGTCGCCCACCCGGACAGCTTGAGCGTAGGGGCCGATGGCAGCGGGGGCGGTGTCGGTTGAAATGGTTTCGCGCATAGCTGAGCATACCGCCCGGCGGTCTAACGCAGGCCGAAAAGGATAAAGAGCGCGAGCAAACCCACGCACCCCAGCAACCACCAGCGGTACGGGAAGAGCGGGTGTCGGCGCAGTTTGGCGCTGCGGCCCCGGTACGGAAACGCCGCTTCGACTGCCCCGAGCGCCTCGGCGTCTTCACCCAACACGACGGTAACGGGCAGCTCATGGGGCAGCGTGTACGCTTTGGGCCGCACTACTACCTCTTCGGCGACCAGCAGAGCCGCCGTCACGTTGTCGGGGCTGCCGCGTTCGTCGGCGCGGCGCAAAAGTTCGGCTACGGCGTCCCCGGGTGCGGCGTTTGCGACCACCTGCAAGATCAGGTCGTCGGGCAAAAGCAGCGTGAGACCGTCGCTACAGACCAGCAGCCGGTCGCCCGGACGGAGCACCAGCGCGGAGAGCTCGAGCCTCACACTCGGGGCCGTCCCTAGCGCGTTGGTAATCACGTTGCGCCAGCCGTGCTGTTTCGCCTCGTCTTCGCTCAGGAGCCCCTGCCGCACACGGTCGGCGACCCACGAGTGGTCGTG
>JAABUN010005254.1_pt1 | contig 16302 bp, 11 predicted proteins | sample 5559311 | NCBI WGS metagenome assembly JAABUN01 (sample SAMN10711877, study PRJNA513370) | rock metagenome | isolation source: Antarctica rocks | place: Antarctica: Victoria Land, Siegfried Peak sud
AGCAACAACTGACCACGTACTTTTAATAGAACATTATGGAAAGCTAAAGCCCGTAGTGTGCCAAATCTAATACGCTATAATTGATTATCAAACTGTTAGAGTTGTTAAGTGTCAAACTTGAGAAGAAGGATTAATCCCTTTTTACCAGGAGACATTTTGAATATCGATTCGTCTTTTTCGAAGATTTCAAAGTCTATTACGAAATAATCATCAAACATTTTGTCGCACACCAAATTTTGACTTCCTCCTTGGTTGTATTTAATATCTTCTGTTAATATTTTTTCAAAAAAATCTTCCATATCTGCTAAATGAGAAGATTCAACAAAGACAAAATCATTATAATCAAAGTAGCTTCCAAATGTTGATGCAAAAGAGGCATGCTTGCTAACGTTTCTTGTACAGTTATTAAAGAACCTATTTGCATCAAAAGTCAATATTGCTTTCAAATTGATCTGCTTATCTGGATTTATGTCGCTGTACTTAGTATTAACTTCTTGTATAATTTCCTGATACTTCTGCATCATTTGAGTATACTCCTTTATTATCTCGTCTTTATAATCCTTCAATTGCTTTTCTGCAACAGTTTCTTGTTGTTCTAATTCACGTATTTGACCCAACACTGTTTCCTCTTGAGCAATATCTGTCAGAATGTCGTCAAGCTTTTCCTGTTTAGTAATCTTATCTAAGTGAGGTTTTAGAGCTGCATTATATATAGCAATTCTCTCCTTAGTTCTTTCGATGCAGCGATTTAACTGTTCAATTTTTTTGTCAATATCCTTTTTTATGTTTGCGAAAGGTCGGGAGAGTTCAATTCTATACTTATTCGCGGTATTGGTGTAACCCTTACTTAAGTTTTCTCTACCCATAAACCTTGTCAAGTTGTTTTCCTGTAGTTTATCAAAAGCCTTTATAACTTCTTCTTCTATCCTTCTCAATTCAATTGTGAAATCTTTTTGGACTACTTCTAATAGGATTTCAAAATTTTGTTTACGAGTACGATGAATATTTCGCTTACTTAATTGACTTAAATAATCCTGTTCTTGTTCTTCAGTAAACCCTGCCTCTGCCCGTAGAAGTGCAAGCTCATCTTTTCTTGTCTGAAGGTTGTGTTTGCGAGCATCCTTATCTCCCTTACCCTTAATTTGATTTTGGATTTCTGCAAGCTTCTTCTTTTGTTCAAAGTATTGAAAAACATTGCTCGCAATCAATCCTTTTAAACGAGAGATTTCATCTTTTGAAGTTGAATAAAACGAAAAGAATTCTGGTTTTTCTTCCAAAATAGATTGAACAAGTTTTTTTAATTCATCATTGCCTCTCTTCTCTGCAAGATGATTAATATACATCTGTGGAATGTAGGTAATTTGTCTAGTCTTGCTATCTTCTGAATTGCTTAGCTTATATGAAACTCCGTCGCCCCATAAAACTTCAAAATCAAAATCCTGTATTTCCGTTTCAAAAGGGTATTGATCAGAAACAGGTAATTCGCCGTACTTATTCAGAACCTGCATGCGATCGATTGTCTTAGCTACATAATAAAGAAGCAGGGATTTCCCAGACGATTTTCCCCCAATAATCGAATTAAGATTAGCATTGACTTCTATAAAATCATCAGGGAAGGTTTTATCAATTGGATTACTTATAAATCTTACTTTATCAATAATCAAATGTGGTCTCTTAATATCTGGTTTATCTTCTTGAATTCTAATTCTGGTGAAAGGTTCAAATACTATTTGCTTAAATCCTTCAAAAGTTGGGTCCGCTTTAATCCAACAATACTTTTTATTATCCGGCTCGAATATTTTATCATTCTGATGTGCATCAGAACCGTGTAAACAAGGCTTTAAATTTTTGCATTTACGTTTTACTTCTTCCACGCTATCGATGCCTTTACCCAAAAAATAGTCAATATCTTTTTCATTAGAGGAAAATATACCATCACATAAATAATAAATTGTTTGCCTTGCTCCTTCTAAAATATTGTGCTTCACACCTTCAAGCAATTCAGCATGAGCGTTTAGACCGGAAACACCATCATTTGATTTGTTTGAAACTATAACAACACAGTTTTCGCGTAACTCTGAATCTTCCTCAAGTAGCTTTTTTAATTGGTCTATAGGTGGTATAAAAATCTTTATACCTTCTTTATAAGCAACATTTTCATCTAATGCAGTATCATTTTTATACTTCCTTCCTAATTCTATAAGTTCACTTCTTGTAGCTAAATAATCTCTAGTTTGATAATGGAATTTTAACTTACTATGGAACCTATCTTTTAATTTTTCATCAAACGCAGGATTGAAAATACAATGGATATTAATTGGAGTACTTCCTCCGGTAACCGGACTAATTCTCAATTCTATATTTGGTAAAACCAGATCAAACTTTTTAGTTAAACTGCCATCCTTTATTGCCTTTTTAAATCTAAAATAATTTTCAGTGCACAAATAATCAGTTATTGCTATAACAGCAATATCATTTTTGTAACCATTAATATCATTGATATATCTTTCCCACTTATCGTCTAAACCACTCCCACCAAATTGATCATTTTTAACCGTACCAGGAGTGTGGATGTGAGGTTCCCACCTTCTCCATAATGAACCTTTTGAATAAATATTTTCCATATGAATTGTTGTCAAATCAGCTTCCCCTCAAACGCTTTCTTTAAAATACTTTGTCTTAAAGCCTCTGCCTGTTTTAGACTGTTGGTTATTGTTTCTTCTATCTTATCACAAACACTAAGTCGGCTTTCTATTTCCTGAACGATTTGTTGTTGTTCTTCCAGCGAGCAATAAGGAATGGAAATTTGCTTTATCCGTTCTTGTCCTATGTTCCTCATTGATTCCTGGTTGCCTGTTGATAACCGTTCAATTTCATTCCTACCCTTTTTGCATCTCAAATAATAAAGAACGTAAAATTTGTTTACTCCATCAGTAAATACAATACGAAGTGTCTTATCACTAAGCATCACTTTCTTTCTTAAATGCTTCACTATCACCGAAGCTCCTACTAATTCAATTGTATTTGCTCTGGAAAAAAGGAAATCACCAACGTTTATAAAGTAGTTAGCATTGACTTTGGAATTATCTATTACTGTTTTACTTTCCTCATCATCAAATTCTCCCCATGTAACAGCACTAACTTTTAAAACACCTACCTCATTTTCCTTAGGTGGTCGTTCATCGCACTTAAAACTTTTTCCAGCTTCTATCTTTCTTATATAATCTCCAAGTTTTGTTTGCCGCCATCCTTCCCGCAACTCCCCTTCTTTAACATTTTCATTTGTCAACTTTCCTTCAAAAGCCCATTTCAATACAGCTTGCCGGTAAACTTTTAATTGCTGTTGTGCAGTTTTTAATTCTTCATTGCCTTTATCTACTTCGCTGAAGAGTTCTTCTATTTTAGAAACGATTAGTTGCTGGGCTTCCTTAGGAGGCAGGGGAAGGTCTAAGTTCTTTAAAATCGTTTGGCTAATGTTTGGTTGAGCTCCTCCAATTCCCTGGTTTACTAGTTTTTGCTTTTTATAAAATAAGTAGTTGTACAAAAACTTTGAACTAATACTTTCATTTTGATAAATACCACAAATGGCTTGATTAGTTGCTGCATCAACACCTAAAAATGCAAGCTTACCTATTGTAGCTCCATATAACGCAATGAGCAGTGTACCTTTTGGAAATACTTTCGCACTAGAATTTTTCACAGCTTCTTCTGAAATCTTTTCTTCTGTATCTGTTATTAATCCTTTGTCTAACTCACCTGACTTTACCCAGGGAATGTTTCCCTTATAGTATTTTATCTCCCTTCTGCTTGGCGTTCCTCCGCTTGTGGTATGGCACACCTCTCCCAACTTCACCCACTTCCAATCTTTTGGTAATTGATTATTCATAACAAAATTCCAAAAGTTTCGGTATGAGGAGTATGTATATCAATGTAGCTAAAGTGAAGCGGTTGTCGGGCATGAATAGCATTGTACATCTTTCTGCCTTCACTGTCTGCTGTTACAAAGGCATCTATTTTAGAACTCACATTTGCCTGCGCATACAGCTTTACATCATTCATGATAACTTTCCTGCCTAAAGAATGTAAAGCCACCTTGTGCGGTAGCAATACATTCATAAGCTGACCTGCATTTTCTGCATCCTTCATATTAAATGGAAGTACCTGCACCTGCTGCAATGGCAATTCCTGTATGCTGCCTTGTACACAATATTCAGCTATAGAAATAGTTGAAACAAACAAAGGAATTTGTTGCTCAAGGAAATACTTATAGTAACCCTTAGCATGTTCGTGCAACTTCTCTGCGGGCAAAAGCAGCCGGATAAGGAAACTTGTATCGAGCAAAGCTCCTTTAAGCATCGTATCCTCCTCGTAAGTTCCTAAGCCATTCGCCCGTATCCTTTATACCCTGCCAGCTCTTTTGCGCCTTCTGCTGCAATCCCTGCAAATAATCTTCGTTGTATGTAGCTGTATAATTAACCAACTCAACGAACTGTAAAGTTGTTTTATCTATTTCTCCTGTATCTGTATTTTGTTTTCCCAGTGCATGAATGCCATACGTTTTATACAACAGGTTATCTTCACGTTGTTCTAAAAATTCTTTGGGAGTCTGTACAATAATGGTTCCTGCATCGGCAGTTAACAAATGAATATTAGACTTCTCTTTTCCTCCTAAACTTGTAATCTTTCCATAAAAGTAAAAGTCGGCATCAACCCACAGAGAAGCTGTTCTGTGATAATTGGTTTCTGCAGTTATTTCTAAGGCAGCGCTATTATCAAGGGAAGTTAGTAATGAGAAAGAGTAGTTTTTTTGAAGGGCAATATTCTGCAATGTTTCAAAAGCCTTAGCTGTCGGTAAGTCTAAAAAGTCTATAGACTTTTCTGTATTGACCTGCGCAATAATGGCATTAAAGCCAATAATGTATTGCATGGAGGTTTTAAAAATATGCTTTACCGAACCTTTCTGAATATCGTAGCTGATTGCAGGACGGTTCTTTTTATCACCGGTGATCAATAAATTTTCTGCCTGCTCTAAGATCTGTCGTATTTCAGCCACATCATAATTATCTGGTTCCAACGGCATATTACCCTTAGTACCTGAAACGATTATTTCTATGTTGCCAATGTTATTCATTATACAAAGTTAATCTTCAAAATTTAAGCGACTAATTGTTCATTTAGTTCATTAATAATTGCATCGGTTTCTTCGCCGAATAGCTGCCACATTTTTCCAAGCCCGCCTTGTTTGTTGAAAGGGTCGAGTTCGAAATCGTCTTTGTCTACATGAAACGAGTTGGCTATGTAATCCTTTATCATCCGCAGCCATTGTACCTGTTCTGTGGTGTACTTGGTTGGTCCGGCCTGTTTCTTAAATATCCAGTCCTGGAAATTCTTATCCACCGTTTTATCGAAACTGGTAAGGGTGGTATCGGCTCCGCTTATAGTACGCACTAACGATACCAGTGCGATGAGTTCGTTCTTTGGCTGGCCGATTACTTTTTCGAGTTGTTCGTAAGCCCGCCATACTGTTAATGGTGCCAATGTCGGTTTGCTGGTTTTAATGGCTTCGGCAAGATCGCGTATCATAGCATAAGACAGCTCACGCCGCTGGTATGGCTGTGCATAGAATATCTGCAATGCGGTTATCTCTGTCTTGTACTCTTCTATCCATGTTTTAAAATCGTGTATGATGCTTTCTGCCGCTGCCTTATTGTCCTTCACCCAGCCAATGTTCACGATCTCATCGGGGTTAATATGGTCTATAAATTGGTCGTACTTTTTACGTACATCTATTACATATTTCCGCAGTTCCCAATCGTTGAAGATGGCGGTGGCGTCGTCGATTAGTTGTGAGTGGTGAGTTGTGAGTAGTGAGTTTATCTCCGCGGGGCTTGCGTTTGCGTTTTCAGCTTCCACCTTAAGCCTTAAACCTTCTACCGTATCAGGGTCATAAGCGTTCAGCAATTGCTTGACTACCTCGTTGATTGTTTTGCCGTTTGCCTTTTCGCTAAAGGCTGCTTTCTCTTTATCGTTGATCTGTTTGTCTAGGCGAATTAAGCGGTTGGCAAGGGTGGTAAGCAGGTCTTCGTCCTTGTTGCCCATGGCAATGTGTTCGAGCACTTCCTTCAAACTTAAGCCTGGCTTTTTCTCTAATGGTCTGCTGTCTGTCTTCTGGCTTTTTTCTACACCGATGGCGTCAATAATTACAAAATGGTCTTTGGTAAATTTAGCAGCCGGTGTACCGGAAGTTCTTAGTTCTTCGAGGCTACAAGTACGAGTACCCCTGCCTTTCATTTGCTCGTAATAGCTGCGGCTTTTTACATCACGCATAAAGAGCAATACTTCAAGTGGTCGTATGTCGGTGCCTGTTGCAATCATATCTACGGTAACAGCTATCCGTGGATAATACGACATCCTGAATTGTTGCAGCACCGTTTTAGGGTCTTCCTTTTCAGGTCCTTCGCTGGTGCGGTAAGTTATCTTTTTGCAGAACTTATTTTCTTCAGCAAATTCCCGGCGAACTATTTGGATGATGTCATCGGCATGGCTGTCGCTCTTGGCAAAGATGAGCATCTTGGGTACCTCAAAGACCTCACCTCCCTTCCTCTCCAAAGGAGAGGGAGCTTCTTGCCCTTCTCCCTTGGAGAAGGGTTGGGTTGCTGTCCAACGGTCGGGAAACATTGTTGGCAGTGCATCTCGTACTGCCTGTATGATTAGAGTTATTTGATTTACGTTTACAACCTTATCATCTAACTGTTTACTGCTGTATTCAACATCTTCATCCAGTTGGTTCCAGAACTTTTTGCGTGTTAGCTTTTCACGAGTGTCAATGTATTCGCCAATAGAAATCTTTGATCCTTCTTTGGTGATTTTTGTTTCAACTTCAAAAACGTTGTAGGGCACCAGCACGCCATCTTCCACCGCTTTTTTGTAGCCGTAATCTGATACAATGTTTTTTTCAAAATACCCAAAGGTCCTGTTATCAGGAGTGGCAGTTAAGCCTATTTGAAAAGCGTCGAAATAATCCAGTACCTGTTTCCATAAGTTGTAAATGCTTTGGTGGCATTCATCAATCACAATAAAATCAAAGAACTCCATTGGTGTTCTTTCATTGTACACAACCGGCATCGGTTCTTTGGGCTTCCATCCCGATGAAGATCGGGATCCGGCAGGGTCTTCTTCTTCGTCGCGTTCATCTAACTCTGTTCCTTTAAAAATGGAATACAATCGTTGTATAGTAGAGATGTAAACCTGGCTATCGTGTGGGATGAAAGAACTGCTTAACCTTGTTACTCCATACAATTCAGGAAAGAGGCGATTATCGTCCTGTGGCTGGAAGCGTTTAAATTCCTGTTCAGCCTGTTCGCCAAGATTTCTTGTATTTACCAAGAACAAAATACGCTTTGCTCTTGCAAACTTTAGTAAACGGTAAATACTTGTAATGGCAGTAAAAGTTTTACCTGATCCTGTTGCCATTTGCACCAATGCCTTTGGTCGGTTTTCTCTGAATGACTTTTCTAAATTGGTGATGGCAGTGACCTGGCAATCTCGTAAAGCCCCCTCCCGGCCTCCCCCTTCAGGGGAGGAGTTGCCATCGCTCAATGCGGGTATATCAAATACTCTTGCTCTGAGAGTTTTTGGTTCTCTTAGCCAAAGCGCGAATGTTTCAGGGCGATGAAATGTAAAAACAGGACGTGATCGTGGCTTAGGATCGCGGTAATCAGTAAAGCGGGTAAGTTCACCGGTGCTTTCATATACAAAAACTAAAGGCTCATTTTCCACCCGTTTTAGTTTTGCTTTTGCATAACCTTCTGTCTGATCTTCGTGCATTGTTAAACGCACACCTTCTTCTTCGCGTTTGGCTTCAATTACCCCAATGGGTTTTTTATTTAGGAAGATGATATAATCGGCAGGTCCAACATCGGTTTGATATTCGCGGATGGCAATACTTTTGCTGCACTTAAATTAACGGAAGATTTGTTTTGGATAAGCCAACCGCTTGCAAGCAATAGCTTGTCAATTTTATCGCGGGCGAGTTGTTCAGGGTTTTGGTTGGCTGAAATCAATGATTGAACTTAAAGACTAAATGTAAAGAAAATAACCGTTTTAATTAACAATTCTTCTACGGTTCACAAAGCAACTTTTCTTCTTTTGGCTTATTTTGATATCAGGTGTTTGAAGCTTTATCAGAAAGTCTTTGAAATGCCTTCATGTTTTATCTACTTTAATAATTATTACTTTTTAAATCCGATCCTTTCTCGTTCACTCCATCTTCTTTGAGCAGCCTTTTCATCTAACAAGTTTTCCATTGCATCATAAATTTGGTTTAGCTGTGCATCATGTTCACCTAACCGTTCTTTTATTTCTTTAAGTTGTTCTTTAAGATCACTTTGAGCCAGCAAAACTTTTCTAACCTCAACAAACGCTCTCATAATAGCAATATTCATGTTTATCGCCTTATCAGAATTAAGTATGCCGCTTAACATGGCAACTCCCTGTTCAGTAAATGCATAAGGTGTTACATTGGTATTGCGCCTATTTTGGGATGCGGTAACAATTTGCGACCTCATAGAAGTGCTTTCAGATGCAGTAACAGATTGTGACCGGATAAACTGCCATTCACTAAGGGTAAGGCGAAACATAAAATCTTTGGGAAACCTTTTTAGATTTCTCTTTACCGCCTGGTTTAATGCCTTGGTTTCTGCTTCATAAAGCTGTGCAAGGTCAAAGTCAAGCATTACCCTTTCGCCTCTTATTTCGTAAATCCTGTTTTGTATGCTTTGTATTATTTGCATAAAAATATTAAAAGTCGGTTGTATTCTATTGATTGCATCCTTTTACCCTGCTAATAATTTTTAGTGCTTTGTAATGCTTTTCACTTCAACAAACATTTAAGCTACTTTCCGATACAAAACTTACTAAATATATAATCCAATTGATCTTCATTCGTAATCTCTCCTGTTATCTCACCTAAATAATGTAAGCATGTGCGAATATCTAACGATAACAAATCGCCTGGTAAATGTGTGTTTAGCCCTGACTGTATATCCTGCAGAGAGTTATTTATGTTGCGCAATGCTTCGTAATGCCTTGCATTAGTAACGATAGTGCTTTCGGCAATTGTTTTTCCGCCAATTACTATATCCACTAAACGTTGTTTTAAAACTTCTATATTTTTTTTATTTGATGCAGATATAAATAAGACCGGCATTTCAGAAAACTCAAGGCTTAATTCTTCATCACTTATTTTATCAATTTTATTTCCTGCCAACAAATACTTTATATTTTTTTCTTCCATCTCTTCCATCGTTGCCTTTAGCTCATGGTTGCTTGTTTCGCAAACATCAAACAAGTAAACTACTATATCTGCAGCATGCATTTTTTCAATGCTTTTTTCAACGCCTATACTTTCAATTTTATTGGTTGTATGTTGCCTTATTCCTGCGGTATCAATTAGCCTGAAAAGTATTCCGTCAATATTTAATATCTCTTCAATAGTATCGCGGGTAGTGCCGGCAATATCACTTACAATAGCGCGGTTTTCGTTTAATAGTGTATTAAGTAAAGTTGATTTACCGGCGTTTGGCTTGCCTATTATTGCCACACTTACACCATTCTTAATTACGTTGCCTAAGGCAAATGAAGAGAGGAGCTCTGCGGTAATCCGGGTGGCATTATTAATTAATTCATACAACTGTTTTCGGTCTGCAAATTCTACGTCTTCCTGGCTAAAGTCTAATTCCAGTTCTATTAATGCCGAAAAGCTTAACAGTTGATCCCTTAATTGTTTTAAGATTGAAGAGAATCCTCCACGTATGTTTTGCAAAGCGTTTCTTCGGCTTGCTTCTGTATTGCTTGATATTAAATCTGCTACCGCCTCGGCTTGGGTAAGATCAAGTTTCCCGTTTAAAAACGCCCGTTGAGTAAACTCGCCTGGCTTTGCATGCCTTGCCCCTTGTTTTGCAAGTGCCTTAATTATTTTTTCGAGGATATATGGAGAACCATGAGATGATATTTCGACTACATTTTCGCCGGTGTAAGAAGCGGGGGCTTTATAAACAGAAACAACCACCTGATCAATAGGAGTGTTATTATCCTGTATCAAACCAACGTGAAGAGTATGTGTAGCCTGAACGAGTAAATCTTTTGAAGGGAACAGATTATTTACAAATTCAATTGCCTTATCGCCGCTCACCCTTACAACCCCAATAGCTCCTACACCTTGCGGAGTAGCTAAAGCAACAATTGTATCATCCCAACCTGAAAGTTTTCCCAGCATTTTCTATTCAATTATTTATCAAATCTAAAGGCCTTTCCACAAATAAAAAATCCTCCCGAAAGAGGAGGACTTTTTTAAAAGAGGAATTAAAATTATTCTGCCGCAACCTGGAATGTCACAAATTGAATAGCCTGATAAATTACGTTTCTTCCGTTTTGAACTGCCGGTTCCCATTTAGGACCTTTCTTAATAATTTTAACAGCTTCCGGTCCGCAGCTTGGGCAAGCTTTAGGAACCTCAATAGCCTGCACATTACTAATATTACCTTCTTTATCTACAATAAACTGAACCTTAACTGTATAATTACCTGTTGTGGCGCCATCTTCAGCAGCAACATTGGCATTCAGGTTTCTTTCAAGGTATCTTTTCCATGCTTCAAGTCCTCCAGGAAATTTAGCTTCTTTTTCCACTTTAGTAAACACCTTGTCGTAATCTTCTTCTACTTTTTTAGGAGCTTCCACAACACCGGTACCTTTTTCTTCAACAGGAGGGGCAACAAAACCTTCGTCTTTTTTACCTTCCTGGTTGATAGTACCAATTTTTGTTTCCTCCAGCTTTTCCTGTGGGGGTGGTGGTTCTTTTACTTCCTCATCCTTTACAATTTTAGGAGGAGTAAATTTAGTGATCTCCACTTTCGGAGGCTCAACTTTTGGAGGCGGCGGTGGAGGCGGTTCAATCTTTTTTTCGGGCTCTTTTTTAATATCTTCTAATTGCACATCCTGTACAGGTATCATTTTTTTATCGGCGTCATTATCATTAGCCATTGTGCTAAGAAACGCTAAAATACAAATCGCAGCCATAACGCCTATGGCTATGAGAATTCTGCGATTGTAAGTTTTTCGCAGTTCGTAAGCGCCGTATTCCTTGTTTCTGCCCTCGAAAAGGATATCGAGGAAGTCGGCGCTCATAATTTTGTTAGGGTCCATTGTATATGTCTTTAAAGTTTTAGATACTTAACCGGAGATATTCCATAAAAATGCAGAACTACTTGCCGGCGGCTCCGCCATTTTTATCACTAAGGCCAACTAATTGCTCCTCAACAGGAGAAATATCTACCAATGCAGAACGTTTAACATCATTTATGGTCATTTCATCCAGGGCGTCTACTAAATCTTTATACGTTGATTCGTTTCCGGGTTTAATTACGACCATAAAATCCTCTGCAGGAGTAGATCTTTTTTTACTTATTATTTCATCCCTAATCTTCTTCATCGAAGTACTCTTAAGATTTGAAGCAGAAGGATCCAATTGACCTTCATAGTAATAAACGTTGCTATTTTTTCCTAACAACAGCGTTAATGCACCGCTCTCTTTTAGTTTATTCTGCTCTTCAGGCTTATCAGTGTCTTTTGGCAAGAACAACTTCATAGCTGTGGGCTGACTCATTGTAGTAGTGAAAATGAAAAAAGTAATTAGTAGAAAACCTAAGTCCACCATTGGTGTAAGATCTACACGCGTAGATAACTTTTTTGCTTTTTTAACTCCCGGGCCTTTCTTGTGGTGACCACCACCGCCCGAGGTATCCATTTCTGCCATAGTAAATAGATTTTTTTGTTATTTAATTATTTTTTTTACTCAGTAGTTGCAGAGGCGTCGCCAACCTGACCGCTCATATACTTTTTCCAAAGGTCAGTTCCCTGGGGAACACCTTCAGGATTAGTGATCATTTGAAACTTAAACTGCTCGTTCTTCTTAAATGCAGTAATTACATTTTTGAACTGCGGATACTTTGCAAGGTTATCACCTTTTACAATTAAGTTAAGCGGTTTTCCGGTACTTGCATGTGCTGCTACAATATAACGCATCCATTGAATCATTTCGTTACGGGCAGTATCCTGCGCAGGAATACCAGGCAGTACATCAGCTTTCAATTTGTCAGTAGGAATTTGAAGAAACGACTTAAGCTGAGATACAGGCGATCCGTAAAAACTTGCTTTTTTAAATGCTGTTATATCTGCCGGAGATAAACCGGCACCTAAATTTGCATTTAGCTGATTGGCTAATTCACCCTTTACTTCTTCGTTATCAAGCGAAACGAAAACTTTTCCCTCTTTTGTTATAGTTATCAGGGTAACATCCTTTTCAGGCGCTATTTTGGAGGAAACAGAGCTAGGTGTAGTTACACTAATAGCTGCTTCTGGTTTAAAATGAGTTGTAAGAATAAAAAATGATAACAAAAGAAAAGCAACATCGCACATTGCAGTCATGTCGACCGCTGTACTCTTGCGGGCTATTTTAGGTCTTCCCATTATTTATAATTTTTGTTCAGTTTATATTGAGATTCAGCTTTTCAATATTTCCACAATAAATTTACAACTATTTATAATTAGCAGCAAAACTTTGGGTTAAAGTAAATCCTGATTCGTCAATACCAAAGGTGATACCGTCAATTCTCGTAGTAAATACGTTATACATTATGATGGCAACGGCTGAAGTACCGATACCCAGAGCTGTATTATACAAGGCTTCAGAAATACCCTGAGAAAGTTTTTGAGCAGCTTCTCCTCCACCGCTTTCGCCTAAGGCAGAGAAAGAACGGATCATTCCCATTACCGTACCTAACAATCCAAGCAAGGTGGCAACAGAAGCGATGGTTGATAAAAATACAAGGTTCTTCTCAAGCATAGGCAGTTCAAGCGCTGTAGCTTCTTCAACTTCTTTTTGAATGTTCAGCACTTTCTGGTCTGTATCAAGCTCGGTGTTACCAATCATTTCTTTGTACTTGCGTAAACCTGCTTTCATTACATTACCAACAGAACCTCTTTGCCTGTCGCATTCAACAAGCGCTTTGTCAACATCTTTATTAGCTAAATGGAACTGTACTTTTCTGATAAACTCGGCAATATTTCCTGTACCCGAAGCTCTTGATACAGTTAATAGCCTTTCAACACAGAAAGTGACAACAATTAAAAAACAACCGATTAAGATGGGTACAATAATTCCACCTTCATACATACGTGGAAAGTTTCCCTTAGGACCCTGGTGGTTAGGCCAAAAACCTCCGGCCTTATCAGGGTTAGTGAAATTTGCATCTGCACCAAGTACAAAACGCCATAGTACGTATCCTAAAATGATACATAGTACCGGCGCTATCCATGCAATAGAATTGCGGGCTCTTTTTGGGTGAGCATTGGTTGTAGCTGTAGTTGTGCTTTTTACTGTAGCAGCAGGTTTTGTTTCAGCCATGATTAGATTTTTTTACGTTTAAAAATTTGTTTAAAAAATGAATTTGATCGGTATGCAATTCTAATGAAAAAAATGACTTAAAAATGAAAGGTTGCTACAATTTTTTTAATAGCCAAATAAATAAGGAATTATTTTTAACCAACCTTTCTTATTATGTTCTGATAATTAAACTTACAGCAAGTTTCAGGCCACCGCAACTGGTAAATTTACCCACTCTTTCTCTGTAAAAAAATCAACATAATTACTTGTTTAATACTTGTTTAAAATATTTTTTCACTCTCATCATTTTTTAACGCTGTTTAAAACCTGCTCTTTCTTAACTTAGCCACCTTTTAAAATTATAGCTAACATAATGAAAAAAATTGTACTAACACTACTATTACCTGCAATTGTTGCAGCTTCTATGGCACAAAGGCCTTCGGTGCCAACCACCGGAACTCCTTCAACAGGTTCTCCTACCGGCATGCCTGTAATAGGTGCAACCGCCAGAACAGGGCCACGACCTTATAACGAAGTAATAACCTCAAAAGTAAAAACAACCAAAGGATTATTTACGGTTCACTTTGTTGATGACAAATATTATTTCGAAATACCCGACTCTGTTTTAAACAGAGAAATACTTGTTGTAAACCGTATATCAAAATCAGCAGCAGGATCACGGGCTGGTTTTTTAGGTTACGCCGGAGATCAGATTGGAGATAATGTTATCTCTTTTGAGAAAAGCCAGAACAATAAAATTTTTCTCAGAAGCATTTCTTACCAGGAAGTTGGAAGGGACTCTGCTGGTATGTTTCAATCGGTACGAAATTCAAACCTTCAACCCATTGTTGCCGCTTTCGATATTAAAGCTTTCGCAAAAGACTCTGTTACAGGCACAAGAGGTTCCGTTGTAGATGTAACCGATTATTTGTCCTCCGATAATGATGTTTTATTTTTTGATGCACGTACCAAACGTTCTTTAGGTTTAAGCCAGTATCAGAACACCAACTCATATATAATAGGTGTAAACGCATTTCCCACTAACGTAGAAATTAAAACAGTAAAAACCTATATCAGAACGCCTGTTCCCGCACCGGGGCAAACTGTAGTGCTTTCTTTTGGTGCGCCTGCTACAGGTTCTCCAACCACTTACGAACTAAACAGCTCGATGGTACTTTTGCCAGCGAGACCTATGCAGGCACGCTTGTTCGATCCCCGTGTTGGTTATTTTGCTACCGGTTATACTGATTTTGATCTTAACCCGCAAGGCATTGAAAAGGTAGCCGTTATTACGCGATGGAGGTTAGAACCTAAGCCGCAGGACGTGGAAAAATATAAGCGCGGAGAGTTGGTTGAACCCGCTAATCCCATTGTTTATTACATTGACCCCGCTACTCCCCGAAAATGGGTTCCTTATCTTATATTAGGTGTTAACGATTGGCAGGCGGCATTTGAGAAAGCAGGATTCAAAAATGCAATTGTAGCTAAACCTGCTCCGGTAAATGATTCGTCGTGGAGCCTTGAAAATGCAAGATATTCTGCCATTGTGTACAAACCTTCTGATGTTGCTAATGCAAGCGGCCCTCACGTTCACGATCCCAGATCGGGAGAGATTTTGGAATCACACATCAACTGGTATCATAACGTAATGAACCTTGTTCGCGATTGGTACCTGGTACAGGCTGCCGCGGTAGATCCGCGTGCAAGAACAACTAAATTTCCAGACTCACTAATGGGCCAGTTAATTCGTTTTGTTTCATCGCATGAAGTAGGTCATACACTTGGCTTACGTCATAATTACGGCTCATCTTCTACAGTTCCCGTTGAAAATTTGCGCAACAAAGCATGGGTAGAAGCTAATGGTCATACGCCATCTATTATGGATTATGCGCGTTTTAATTATGTAGCCCAGCCCGAAGATAACATTACAGAAAAAGGTTTGTTCCCACGAATAGGCGATTATGATAAATGGGCTATTGAGTGGGGCTACCGCTGGTATCCGGAGGCAAAAACCCCTGAAGCTGAAACGCCTATCCTGAACAAACTAACCATGGAAAAATTAAAAGATAAGCGTTTATGGTTTGGCACCGAAATAGATCCCGATGATCCCCGTGCACAAAATGAAGACCTTGGTGATAACGCCATGAAAGCCGGCGCTTATGGAATAAAAAATCTGAAGCGCATTATTGTAAAACTTCCTGAATGGACCAAAGAAGCAAACAAGGATTATGCAAGCCTGAATGAATTGTATGACCAGGTAGTTACCCAGTTTGGAAGATATATGGGTCATGCCGCTAAAAATATCGGCGGTATAATGACCACTCCTAAAACAGTAGAACAACCGGGTGTAGTAGTTGAGTTTGTAAGCAAAGCAAAACAAAAAGAGGCGATGAGTTTTTTGCAGGAGCAATTATTTAAAACACCTACATGGTTAGTTAACAGCAACATCACCAATTATACAGGCGATAATAAATTAACTACTATCAGCACCCTACAAGATCTGATTCTTACCAGGTTGTTAGGCGCAAGTATTTTCTCAAAGCTTTTGCGATTTGAAGCTGAGAGTACAAATGCTTACACTGCTACAGAAATGATTACCGGTTTGAGAAAAGGTATTTTAAGTGAGATTAACACACACCAACCTATTGATATATACAGAAGAAATTTGCAAAAATCATTTATAGAAAAATTAATCAACATTATTAACCCGCCTGCTGATAATATTTTTACTGCAGCTACCACAACAAGAACATTTGGCGCTGCACCGGTTTCTTTTAGTAAAACCAATGACGCAACATCTATAGCTAAAATGCAATTAAGGGCAATAACATCAGAAATTCGTTCAGCATTACCGGCATATA
>JAABUN010005255.1_pt1 | contig 16300 bp, 10 predicted proteins | sample 5559311 | NCBI WGS metagenome assembly JAABUN01 (sample SAMN10711877, study PRJNA513370) | rock metagenome | isolation source: Antarctica rocks | place: Antarctica: Victoria Land, Siegfried Peak sud
GCCGGAGCCGTTCGAGGACCTGGACGAGGAGCCGATGCAGGCCGAAGCCGCCGTCGTGGCGGAGGATGCCGACGAAGAGGACGCCGAGGCCGACGCGCCCCGCCCCGGCGAGAGCGCCGAGGAGCAGGAGCAGCGCGGCAAGCGCCGCCGCCGCCGCCGCCGGGGCGGACGCCGGGACGACGCCGTGGCGGGTGATGCCATAGCCGGGGATGCGGTAGCCGGTGACGCCGGGACGGGCAGCGAAGGCGACGCGCCGCTGCCCGTCGCCGCGGCCGACGTGCCGCATGAGTTCGACGCCGTGCTGGCCGTTGGTGAAGCCGCCATGGACGCCATGCCGGCGGAGGGTGGGGTGGCCGCCGGTGCGGTCCCGGCGGAGACGGCCTCGGCAGAGTCAGCTTTGGCAGAGTCGGCGACGGAGGAGGCGGACCGGGCCAAGCGCCGCGGACGCCGCGGCGGACGCCGCCGCCGCCGGGACGAGACGGAGGGCGCCGTGGAAGACGGGACGGAGGACGCACCCGCCGCCGCAACGCCCGCCTATGCCGCGCCGGCCTATGCCCCCCCGGTTTATTCCGGCCCGACGCCTGCCGACCCGTTCGGCGGCGTGGCGGCCTTCGACATCTTCGACGCCATCGAGCAAGCGGAGCAGCAACGCGCCCTGGCGGCGTTCGCGCCGCAGGGCAGCGCGGCGCCGGTCCAGGCATTGCCGGTTCAAGGGGCGCCGCCGGTCCAGCCTGCGATGGACCGCTCCCCCCTGCCTCCCGCGGCGGACGACGCGATGGAGGCAAGCCTTGCCGCCTCTCCGGTGATTGACGAGATGCAGCAGGCGGAGCCGGTTATCGTGCTGCCCGAGATGGTCTCGGTCGAGGAGCCGGCGGCTGAGCCGGCCCCTGCGGCGCCGGAGCCGGACGCGCCCGAGTTGGTGGCCCCGGAGGTGCTTGCGCCCAACTCCGACGCAGCGCAGGCGCCTGGAGCAGCTAGAACGGTGGTCACCGAGACGCCGGCATCCGAGCCGGCGGCCGTAGCGTCCCTGGCTGCGGCGGTGCCCGAGTTTACCCTCGAGCTTGTTCCCGCTATTGTGCCCATCCTGGTGGACGGCGCGGAACCAGCGGAGAGAAAGCGGGGATGGTGGAAGCGTTAGGGCACCACCAGAAATGGGAGCAGCCCGGGGGCGTGAGGAGGGCTTCTTTCCCCTCTCCCTCCGGGAGAGGGCCGGGTTGAGGGAAAGGCCACACGGACGACCCTTGCCGCTTCAGCGCCGGGTGGTGCGGAACGGATAGGGCGGCGCTTGCTGCTTCCCTCACCCCGGCCCTCTCCCGGAGGGAGAGGGAGAAGTTTCGTCCCTGCGCCAGCCCCACCCGAACCGCGCCAGCTCTACCTGAACCGCGCCAGCCGCTCCGCCGCCTCGATCATGTCCGCCTCCGGCCCGCAGTAGCTGAACCGCACCGTGCGAGACCCCCGCGCGCGGTCGAAGTCAACGCCGGGCGTCGCCGCCACCCCGGCCTCGTGCAGCATCCGGGCGCAAAAGGCCGTGCTGTCGTCGGTCCGCGCGCCTACGTCGGCATAGATGTAGAACGCCCCGTCCGCCGCCGCGATGTCCGGGAACCCGGCCCCCGGCAGCGCCCGCAGCAGGTGGTCCCGCGCACGGCGGTAGCGGACGACGTTGGCGTCCAGCTCGGCGCCGCAGTCCATCGCCGCCTCGGCCGCCACCTGGCAGACGTGCGGGGCGCTGATGAACAGGTTCTGCGCCAGGCACTCCACCGGGCGCACCAGGTCCTCCGGCAGCACCATCCAGCCGACGCGCCAGCCGGTCATGCTGAAATACTTGGAGAAGCTGTTGACGACGATGGCATGTGGGCTGAGCGCCGATGCCGTCGCGATGGCCCGGCTGTAGTGCAGGCCGTGGTAGATCTCGTCCGACACCAGCCGCACGCCCCGGCGGTCGCACCAGGCGGCGATGGCCGCAAGCTCGTCCGGCGCCAGCATCGTGCCGGCGGGGTTGCAGGGGCTGGCGACGATCAGCCCATCCGGCACCGGGTCCAGTGCGTCCAGCAGGGCGACGGTGGGCTGGTAGCGGGTGGCGGTGCCGGCCTCCACGATCACCGGCTGCAATCCCAGCGCCGTCAGGATGTTGACGTAGGGCGGATAGAACGGCGCCGCCAGCGCCACGCGGTCCCCGGGGTCGAAGGCTGCCAGGAACGCCAGCGGGAAAGCGCCGCTGGCCCCCATCGTGACCGCGATGCGCTCCGGCGCCACGTCATGGCCGTACCAGTCCCGGTAGTGCCTGGCGATGCGGCGTCGGAGCGAGGAGCGGCCCAGCGCCTCCGTGTAGCCCAGCGGGTCCGCGCTCCCCATCGCGGCGGCGGCGGCGGCCACGGCGCCGGCCGGGGCGCCGGTGCCAGGCTGTCCGACCTCCATGCGGATCACCCGCGGATGGCCCGGCGGCAGCGCGGCCTGCCGGGCGTTGGCGGCGGCGATCACGTCCATCACCAGGAACGGCGGCGCCGCTGCGCCGCGGCCCACCTTCAGCACGGCTAGTTGCTGCCTGCGGCCAGGCCGGCGCCCCGCGGGTCGGCGGCGGCGCTGCACGCCCCCTCGCTGCCCGGCAGGTAGCGGGCGCAGGCGATGACGTTGGCCCGACCCGGCTCCGGCACGGCGGCCGGCATGGCGGCATTGCCCCGCAAGGTGTTGCTCAGCGCCAGCGCCGCCGCCAGCGCCGCGCCCTCCTGGCCCGATCCCGTCGCGGCGGCGCGGAAGCCGCGCACGCTGGTGTTCCAGGCCAGCGCCGCGGCTAGCAGCGGCACCGGCCCGGCACGCGGGGACGCCGCGAGCAGGATGCCGGTGCCCGGCGCGATCCGCCCGGTGCCGAACAGGTTGTTCATCGTCAGCGCGCACACGACGCTGTTGCCGTTGCGGTCCAGCACGGCGAAGCCGGTAGACGCCGGCAGGCTGCTGCCGCGCGCCGCCGCCTGGGCGCTCTGGACGTTGCCGGGACTCTCCTGCAGCACGGCGAACGCCGCCGCGGCCTGCTGGCCGCCGTCGCCGGGCAGAAAGGCGGCGCTGTCTCGGCCGGCGCGCACCACCAGCGGCGCACCGATGCGCGGCAGCGCCGTACGCAGGTCCCCGACCGTCATGCCGCCGCCGGCCAGGCGGGACCCGTCCTCCAGCTTGCGGGCCAGCGCGCCCTGATACAGGTCGCCGACCCCTGCGGTGCGGAGCGTTGCGAGCGTCGCGCCCAGGTCGGGCTGGGCCAGGGTGCCGCCCTCCCGCAGGGGCTGCCCGCCGGGGGCGAACACGGCGCGGGCGTTCGGGTCCTGCGCCAGCGGGCCGGCGACCACGGCGAGGTCCTGCAGCAGGGCGCGCGACACCGGCACGCCGAAGCGCGCCAACTGCTCGGCCGGCGCGACCAGGCTCTCGAAGGGCCGGCTGCCATACTTGGCGTGCAACGCGAACAGGCCGCGGGCCAGCATGGGCATGGCCGCCGGGCGGTCGGCCGGGCCGTTGGGCGTGGCGGGCGCCGGGAGGACGAAGGCCACCGCCTCCGGGCTGCCGCCTCCGGGGCCGTCCCGGCTGGGGTTGTAGGCCAGGCAGCCGCCGCCGCCGCCCAGCCCGGCGCGCGACGGCAGGGTGACGGCCAGGGTGAAGCCCAGCGCCACCGCCGCATCGGCCGCGTTGCCGCCCAGGGCCAGGACCTCGCGCGCGGCCAGCGCGGCGCGCGGTTCGTCGGCGACGGCCGCGCCGATGAAGCCGTCCAGGCGCACCGGGCCACCGCCGGCGCTGCTGCCGCCCAGGAGGGTGTCCTTGACGGAGTTCAGCGTGCCGCAGGCGCCGAGGGAAGCCGCCAGCAGCAGCACCGCTGCGCGCCCGGGGCGTGCGTTGCGCCGGGCGGATAAGGGTTGCCTGCTGCGCACGGACGCCACCTCGGTCTGGTCGGACAAGCGCGTGGCATAACCGGCTTCGCCAGGGGCGGCAACCGATGCTATGCTGGGACGCCCCGCTTGGAGGATCGCCGACATGCGCCTGCTGCCCGCCCTGCGCCTTGCCTCGCCGCTCGCCCTGACGCTGGCCGGGGTGCCGGCCGGCCTTGCCCTGGCCGGGGACGCGCCGCCGCTGCCCGGCAAGACCCCGGCGGCGCTGACGCAGGCCCAGCGGGCGGAGGTCGTGACCATCCTGCGCGATGCGCTGCGCGGCGACCCCGGCATCCTGCGCGACGCAATAGCCGCGCTGCAGGCGGACGACGACCGGCGGCGGGACGGGGCGCAGGCCGACGTGCTGGCGCTGCTGGCGGGCAAGCTGGTGGACCCTGCCGACCCCGTCGCCGGCAACCCGTTGGCCACCGTCACCCTGGTCGAGTTCTACGACACGCGCTGCCCTTATTGCCGCCGCATGATGGGCGTGGTGGACGAGCTGCTGCGTACCGATCCCGGCGTGCGGGTCGTATTCAAGGACCTGCCGATCCTCGGCCCCGCCAGTCAATTGGAGAGCCGCGCGCTGCTGGCCGCACAGCGCCAGGGCGGCTATTTGCGCCTGCAAGGCGCGATCATGCGCGCAGGCGGCCCGCCGACCCGCGACACCCTGCAGGCAGAGGCGGAGCGGCAGGGCCTGGACGGCGCCATGTTGCTGCGGGACATGGACGACCCGGCCATCAAGGCACGCCTGGATGCCAACGTCGCGCTGGCGCAGCAGATCGGCCTGCAGGGCACACCGGCGCTGGTGATCGGCAACCGGCTGATCCCCGGGGCCGTGGACCTTGTGGAACTGCGGGCTGCAATAGCCGAAGCGCGTGCCGTGCGTTGATTTGGCAAAGCGCCGGCTCACCCGCGGCATGGCCCATCCTGCTGCCCCGGCCGGCTAATTCCTGGCCGGTTTGCCGTCCCGGTCAGTTGACCCAGGTGCCGTCCGTAGGCCGCGCCTCCGGCGGTTCGGGCGCGCGCAACCAGTATCCCGAGCCGCGGATGCTTTGGATCAGCATCGTCCCGGCCTCGTCCGGCGGCAGCTTCTGGCGCAGGTTGAACACGAGCTGGTCCACGCTGCGGTCCTCCGCCCGCCAGGCCCGGCGCAACGCGGCCTCCGACAACTGGTCGCGCGACACCGGTTGGCCGGCGGCGGCGGCCAGCGTCTCGAGCGCGGCGAACTCCGCCGATGTCAGGTTGAGCCGGCGGCCGTCCGCGGTGTGGACGGTGCGGTGCTGGATGTTGATGCGGATCGGCCCGATTGTCAGCACCGCCACGGGCGCGGGCGCAGGGGGCGCAGCCGACGCCCGCTCCTGCCGGATATGGACCCGGCGATGCACGGCCCGGATGCGCGCGATCATCTCCCGCATGGCGGGCGGCTTGGCGATGTAGTCGTCGGCGCCCAGCTCCAGCCCGACGATCCGGTCGGCCTCCTCCCCCATGCCGGACACCACGATCACGCCGCAGTCGCGCTGCTCCGCCAGGCGGCCGATCAGGGTCACGCCGCTCACGTCGGGCAGCGTCAAGTCCACCAGCACAACGTCCGGATGGAAGCTGGCCTTCATCGTCATTCCGGCCGCGCCGGTGCTGGCCCAGGCGACCTGCATGCCCGCCCGCTCGAACCCCCGCACGAAGGCGCGCGCCACCGCCTCGTCATCTTCGATGAGAAGCACCCGCGGGTTTGCGAGCATCGCCTCGCCGGTCGCGCCGCCACTGAACATCAAGCCGTCCCTCTCCAAGATCCATTCATAAGGTATTAGCACAAAGTTTGTTGTCATGAGAACAGCATGATAGCCAGTGCGTTAAAATAACCTTTAAATATGTGTCTTGTCCGCAACCCGCCTAATTCGGCTGCATCCAACAGGCGGCGGCGGGAGTATCATTTGGTTCATTTGAACAAGCCCTGCCTTTTGTCCTATTATAGTATAAAAATACTTAATGGTAGCGTCAAAAAGACGGCGGTGGTATGCTCTTGAAAGTGAGACGCCTTACGTTGACCAGGACAGGCAGCCGATGCACCTCGCTTGCACCGGCAAATAAAGGTAGGACCGTTTGGATGGGCCTTGGGCATCAAGGGCATGGGCACCCAATACCCGGGAAGGCCCTCAACGGACCAGGGGACGCCCCGCTGGTTGCTCATCATGCGCCCGATTTTGCAGAAACGGCCAATGGCGCCGGGGCGGCCTCGGGCGGAGCCGGACCGGCCGATCCGGCGGGCCGCCCATTGGACATCGCCGAGTTCCGCCGGCTGGACGCGCTGGACGCGCTGGAAATCGTGGGCACGGCGCCGGAGCCTGAATTCGACCGCATCGTCCACTTGGCCGCGCGCATGTTCCAGACGCCGGTCGCGCTCGTGTGCCTGGTTGACGAGCACCGGCTTTGGTTCAAGGCAAGGGTCGGCACCGCGTTGCAGGAGCTGCCGCGCGCCGGGTCGCTGTGCGGCCATGCCGTCGCGTCGCCCGGCGTCTTCGTTGCGGAGGATGCGCGCGCCCCGCCTTGGCACGGCGGCGACCAGTCGTTCGGCTGGGCGTGCGGCTTCTATGCCGGGGCGCCGCTGGTGGCGGCAGGCAGGGAGCAGGTCGGAACCCTATGCGTGATGGACCGGCGCAGCCGCCGGTTCTCCCCCGACGACGAGGCGTCGCTGTCCGACCTCGCCGCCCTCGTGTCGCAGCAGCTCGACCACCGGAGCCGCGCCCTCGCGCTCGCGCGGATGAACCGGCGCAGCGCGCGCGTGGACGCCATGATGCACGCGGTCACGGACGCCGCAACCTGCGAGCAGGCGCTGACCGGCGTGCTGGCGCGGCTGTGCGACGACCACGACGCCGCCGCCGGCTACATCTGGAAGCTGGCGGCCCCCGACCACGTGCTGCAGGAGGTCACGCACAAGACCAGCAGCCGCGTTCACCTGGACGCGCATTTCGAGCTGGCGCGGGTGTTGGGCCTTAAGCCCGCGAACTCGCTTGCGGCGGAGGCGATCCTGTCCGGCACGCCGCGCGCGGTGCGCTTCGCCGGGGTCGCGGACCTGCACCGCTATCCCCTGGTTGCCTCCGCGGTGCGGCACGGGCTGCTGTGCGAGGTGATCCAGCCTATCCAGGTGTCGGGGGAGCAGTTCGCCGTCACCCTGGCCTTCGACGTGGACCGGAGCGACCTGGACGTGGTGCTGGCCGATGTCGAATCGCTGGTGGATACCATACGCCCCGCCCTGTATCGCAAGGTGGCGGAGGAGCGGACGCACCTGCTCAGCACCGCGCTGGACCGCGCCAACGACGCGGTGATGATCACGGAGGCGCTGCCGCACGACAGGTCCGGCCCGCGCATCATCTATGCCAACGCCTCGTTCTGCCGGGAGACGGGATACGCGCTGGCTGACGTCGTGGGGCGGTCCCCGCGGATGCTGCTGGCGCCGGACGCCGACCCGCAGGCGTTGGGGCAGTTCACCCAGGCGCTGCAAGGGGAGGCGCCGGCCCGGACGGAGGTGGAGCACTGCCGCAGGGACGGCACCCGCTACTGGGTGGAGATGGACGTGACGCCCATCGCCGGCGACGGCGGCTGGCGAACTCGCTGGATCAGCATACAGCGCGACATCACCGGGCGCCGCCTGGCCAGCCAGACCCGCAGGGAGCGGGACGCCAGCAACCGCACGCTGTTCGAGCGTTCGCCGATGCCGACGCTGGTGTTCGACCGGCGCAGCCTGCGCTTCCTGGACGCGAACGGCGCCGCGGTTGGCCAGTATGGCTGGAGCCGGGCGCAGTTCCTGTCCATGTCGCTGCCCGACGTGCAGGTGGCGGACGAGCAGCCGGCCTTCGGCAGCCTGATCGCCGCCAACCAGGAGACGGAGACCGCCCGCCGCAGTTGGACGCACCTGCGAGCGGACGGCAGCCGCATCCAGGTGACGGTCGCCTCCCACGCGCTGACCTACGACGGCGAGGATGCGGTCATGGCCGTCCTGCAGGACGTGACGGAGACGGAGGCCGCGGGCCGCGCGATGCAGGACGCGAACCTGCGCCTGGCGGACTTGGCGGCGCAGTTGCAGACCCGCACCGCGGAGCTGACGGAGGCGCACCACCTGGCGCGGCTGGGCACCTGGCGCCGCAGGCTGGGCGCAGCCGAGGCCACCTGGTCGGACGAGATGCACGAGATCATGGGCATCCCGAGAGCCGCGGGCGGGCCGACCGTCGAAGACGTGAAGCAACGCATACACCCGGACGATTATGCGCCGGTCAGTGCGATGCTGGAGGCCGCGACGACGCAGCGGGTGGCGCGGCAGGTTGACTTCCGCGTGCTGCTGCCCGGCGGCGGCATCCGCCACTGCCGGCTGGACGCCAGGCCGATGCTGGACGACATCGGGGCCGTGACGGGGCTTTACGGCTACTGCCAGGATGTCACCGCCGACAAGCAGAACGAGCTGGCGCTGCTGCGGTCGGAGAAGCTGAAGTCCATCGGGCAGCTCACGGGCGGCATCGCGCACGACTTCAACAACCTGCTGACGGTCGTGACGCTGAACCTGGAGGAGGCGCTGGACACGATCCCGCCCGCCGACCCGCTGCAGGACATCCTGCAGCCCGCCATGCACGCCGCGATGCGCGGGGCGGAACTCACGAAGCAACTGCTGTCGTATGCCCGCCGCGCCACCCTGCGGCCGGAGCGGGTGCGCCTTTCCAGCTTCCTGCAGAACCTGCAGCCGCTGCTCACACGCACCATCGGCAGGCAGTACGACCTGCGGCTGACCTTGGACGACGACGGCATAGCCTTCGTTGACCCGGCGCAGTTGGAGAACGCGATCATCAACCTGGTGATCAACGCCCGCGACGCCATGCCGGACGGCGGAGGCATCCAGGTCTCGACCTCGCTCGCCACCATCGCCCCGGCAGCGCCTGCGGACGGGCCAGCGGCGCCCTTGGTGGACCACGACGTGCCGGACGACCTGGCGCCGGGGCAATACCTGCTTATCAGCGTCGCCGACACCGGCACCGGCATCTCGCCGGAGGTGCTGGCCCGGGTGTTCGAGCCGTTCTTCACCACCAAGGACGTGGGGCGCGGCAGCGGCCTGGGCCTGAGCATGGTGTACGGCTTCGCCAAGCAGTCCGGCGGGCAGGCGGCGATCAGCAGCGAGGCGGGCGTGGGCACGACCGTCCGGCTGCTGCTGCCCATGGCTCCCCGCGGAGAGCCGACGGCCCCCGGCCCCGATGCCCCGGCCTGGCAGCGCCGCGGCCTGCGCGCCCTGGTGGTGGACGACGAGCCGGACGTGCTGGCGACCGCCGCGCGGATGCTGTCGCAGATGGGGCTGCAGGTCACGACGGCGCTGACGGCGGCGGACGCGACGGCGCGGCTGGCGGAGCCGGACGGGTTCGACCTGCTGTTCAGCGACGTGCGCCTGCCCGGCCCGGTGGACGGCGTCCAATTGGCGGCGCTGGCCAGGACGCAGGCACCGGGCATCAGCGTGCTGCTGACATCGGGCTACACCGACCATAGTGCGACGGCGCTGGACGGCGCGGACGGCGACCTGCCGGGCGACACGCGGTTCCTGGCCAAGCCCTATACCCGCCAGGCGCTGCACGCTGCACTGTCTGCGCTGCTGGGACAGGAGTAGCGGAGGCCACTGCCGTGCCGCATTCCGGGAGCCGTCTTGAGGCGGGCACAGAGGCACGGCAGAAGCGACAAGCTCCGTCCGTGCCGACCCTGGACCGCCACGCCGCAAGCGGACCGCAGCATGGCGCCCCTGGCCGGCGCCAGAGTATGGTCAAGTCAGTTGCAGCAGCAGCGACTTGAGGTAGGCGCTCTCCGGCAGGTGCGGATGAACCGGATGGTCCGGCCCGGCGGCGCCGGTATGGACGATCCGCGCGTCCCGCCGTGCCCGCAGCAGCGCGGCGGCCACTTGGGCGCCGAACAGGTCCAGCGGCGCATGGTGGCTGCACGACGCCACGAACAGGAAGCCGCCCGGCGCCACCAGCGGCGCGGCCAGCCGGGTCATACGGTGATAGGCGCGCAGGCCGGCGTCCTGGTCCCGCTTGGACTTGGCGAAGGCCGGGGGGTCGCAGACGACGACCTCGTACTGCCTCCCGGCGTCGCCCAGCGCGCCCATCACGTCGAAGGCGTCGCCGCGGGTGGCGGCGACGTGCGCCAGGCCGTTGCGGGCAGCGGCATCCGCCGCGCGGTCCAGGGCGGGCTGGCTGCTGTCCACCAGCATCACGAACGCGGCGCCCGCGGCGGCGGCGCGCAGGCCGAAGGCGCCGGTGTGGCAGAACACGTCCAGCACCCGGCCGCCCGGCGCCAGCGCCGCTACCATGTCCCGGTTGGGCCGCTGATCCCAGAAGAAGCCGGTCTTCTGGCCGGATAGCGGGTCTATTGGAAAACGGACTCCGCCCTCCTCGGCCACGGCCTCCGCCGCGTCCCCGTGCAGGAGACGGACCTCTTGCGGCAGGCCCTCATGCACGCGGGCGGTGCTGTCGTTGCGGGCGACGATGGCGCGGAGGGGCAGCAGGTCCAGCAGGGCTGCGGCGATTTCCGGCAGCAGGCGGTCCATGCCGGCGGTGTTAGCCTGCAGGACGGCCATGTCGCCGAAGCGGTCCACGATCAGGCCGGGCAGGCGGTCGGCCTCGGCATGGACGAGCCGGTGGTGCGCGCCGGGGGTGACGCGCGCGCGGAGGGCGACGGCCTCGGCGAGGCGGGTGCGAACCCAGGCGGCATCAATGCTCGCGCCGGGGTCGCGGTCCAGCAGGCGGGCGGCGATCAGGCTGCGCGGGTTGAACATGAAGGTGCCGTGGCGCCAGCCGTCGTCGCCCTCGATCCGGACGACGTCGCCGGGGGGCCAGGCGCGGTGCTCGGGCGCGGTGGCCAGCTCGTTGCTGAACGCCCAGGGGTGGCCGGATTTCAGGCGGCGGTCCTGCTTGGGCTGCAGGCGGATCAGGGGGTGCATGGGGGCGGGGGTATCAGGGTTGGGAGGCGGGGTCACTCCGCCTGCTGCGGGCGGAATGCAGGGCCAGGCTCTATCGCACATACACCCTGATGTCCCCCACCGTCGCCGCAGGCTCCGGCCGGGCCAGGACGCGGACGCGGGATTGAGGGACACCCTGCGCCACGATGCCGCGGGCCACCCCGGCGGCGTCCAGGGTGGCGCTGCGGGTGGCCTCGTCCGTGGGGGTGCCAGGGAGGATGGCGACCACTTCGAACTCCACGCCGGGCTTGCGGGCGCGGGCGGCGGCGACGGCGGCGCGTAGGGCGTCCGTGCTGGGCTGGCCCGCCGGCAGGATCAGCAACGGCGGCGGGCCGGGAAAGGCCGCGGCTGACACGGGCGCGGGCGGCCCGGGGGGGATCACCGGGGCGGTGCCGGCGCCGGGGCGGAAGGTGTTCTGGTCTATCAGCGTGCATCCCGACAGCAGCGCCAAGAGGAAGGCAAGACCTGCTTGCTTCCCCCTCTCCCTCCGGGAGAGGGCCGGGGTGAGGGAGGCCGCACGCACCGGTCCTGAACCGCAGCGGGGCCGTCCCTCACAGGCCAACGACGGCGCTGCGTGGCTTCCCTCACCCCGGCCCTCTCCCGGAGGGAGAGGGAGCAGCGGGCGGTTCATCGTGCATAATCCGGGCACTCGCGCTCCAAGATGCGCTTCACGCTGTCCAAGTGCAGCCGGGCCGGCTCGTCGCCGCCGGACTGCATCTGGCGCGCGGTGGCCAGGGCCACCGCTTCCGGCACCGGGCGTAGCGGGCGGCCGGTGCCGAGCGCCAGACGCTGCACCTCGCAGGCGCGCTCCAGGTAGTATAGGTCGTCCCAGGCCGCGTGGATGCTGCGGCCCAGCACCATGATGCCGTGGTTGCGCATGAAGGCCACGTCGGCGTCGCCCATGCTGGCTGCGATGCGGTCGCCCTCCGCCTCGTCGTGCGCCAGGCCGTTGTAGTCCTCGTCCACCACCGTGCGCCCGTAGAACTTCAGCGCGGTCTGCCCGGCCCAGGCCAGCGGCGGGCCGTCCAGCATCGCCAGCGCCGTCGCGTTCGGCATGTGCGTGTGGAACGCCGCCCGCGCCCGCGGCAGGCGCAGGTGCAGCCGGGCATGGATGAAGAACGCCGTGACCTCCGGCACCCCCTGCCCCGCCACCACCCGCCCGTCGAAGCCGCACACCAGCAGCCGCGACGCCGTGACCTCGCCGAAGCCCCAGCCGTATGGGTTCACCAGGAACAGCTCGTCCGAGCCGGGCACCATCGCCGACAGGTGGTTGCAGATGCCCTCGTGCAATCCCATTCGGTGGCAGGCGCGGAAGCAGGCGGCTAGGTCCACGCGGGCCTGCCACACGGCGTCCCGGTCCAGGGTGTTGCTCAGGGCGGATGCCATCGGGGCCTCGTGGTGCGGGTTTGCGGATGCGGGCGTCCGGGGCATGATGCCCCGGCACAACCAGGGCAGCAACGATGGACGGCACCACCACCCCCGCCGCGACCAACCGCCGCATAGACGGCAAGCGCCTGTGGGACAGCCTGATGGAGATGGCCGCCATCGGCGCCACCCCGAAGGGCGGCGTGCGCCGCCTGGCGCTGTCGGGCGTGGACCGCGAGGGCCGCGACCGCTTCCGCGCGCTGTGCGAGGCCGCCGGGCTGCGGGTGCGCGTGGACGGGATCGGCAACATGTTCGCCCGACGCGAGGGCACCGACCCCGGGCGGCCCCCCGTGCTGTTCGGCAGCCACCTCGACAGCCAGCCGAGCGGCGGCAAGTTCGACGGCGCGCTGGGCGTGATGGCCGGGCTGGAGGTGATGCGGACCCTGGACGACCTGGGCCTGCGGACCGAGGCCCCGCTGGAGCTGGTCAACTGGACCGACGAGGAGGGCGCGCGGTTCGGCCGCAGCCTGATGGGGTCGGGCGTCTGGGCCGGGGTCTATGACCCGGCCACCGTCGAGGCCGCGCAGGACCTGGACGGCACCACCGTCGGCGCCGCGCTGGACGCCATCGGCTATCGCGGGACCGAGCCGGCGCGGCCCTTCCCGGCCGATTCGTACTTCGAGCTGCACATCGAGCAGGGGCCGATCCTGGAGCGGGAGGGCAAGCAGCTCGGCGTCGTCACCGGCGCGCAGGCGCAGGTGTGGTGGGACCTAGTGGCGACGGGCCAGGACAGCCACGCCGGCACGACGCCCCCGGACGCGCGGCGCGACGCGCTGGTGTGCGCCGCGCGGGTGGTGGACCTGGTGGACCGCATGATGCGCGCCCGCGGCGACGCCGGGCGCGGCACGGTCGGGCAGATGCAGGTGCTGCCCAACAGCCGCAACGTGATCCCCGGCGAGGTCCGCTTCACCGCCGAGTTCCGCCATCCCGACGAGGCGGAGATCGGGCGTCTGGCGGTGCAGTTCCCGCGGGAGGCCGGGTTCATCGCGCGGGACTGCGGGGTGCGGCTGGAGCTGACGGAGCTGCTGCGGATGCCGGCGCAGCCGTTCGACCCGGCGTGCGTGGACCTGGTGCGGCAGGCGGCGGCGCGGCTGGGGTATTCGACACGGGAGATCGTGTCCGGCGCCGGGCACGACGCGGTTTACGTGGCGCGGCATGTGCCGACGGCGATGATCTTCACGCCGTGCAAGGACGGGCTGAGCCATAACGAGGCGGAGAGCATCGAGCCTGGGGAGGCTGAGGCTGGGTGCCAGGTGCTGTTCGAGGCGGTGGTGGGGCGGGCTTGTGGTATGTTAATGTGAAAGTGGCGGTATAGCGTGCATTGGCTCGTTTCATAACAATATCCAGGAGTCGTCTTAATGGCCAGCATCAAAGCGGTGAATTTATTTAATATGTAGAATAAACTCAAGCTTTTTGCGAAGAACTGCAGGGAGACTCGCTATGCCCGAATATAACTACACGCTACTTTGCCTCGCCAATTCGAGAAAGACGTCTGGACGCTGCATCGCTGGCAAAATAATCCAAGATGGACAAGTCGGAGCTTGGGTTCGACCCATAAGCAATCGGGCAACAAGCGAACTATCTGAGGAGGAGCGGCGTTTCGAGAATGGACGTGATCCTTCAGTTCTCGATATCGTGCAGGTGGAGATGCTAGGGGCGAGTGCACACGCCTATCAAACCGAAAATCACATAATAAATGATGCTTATTATTGGTCATTCATTAGGCGAGCCACAAACCAGGAGATACTTGCAGCAATTGATGTTAGCGCTGGGACCTTGTGGGGTACATCGTCATCGAGCTACAGTGGCGTCAATGATCGCATTGAGGTTTTCGCTGCACCGCAGTTTGCAAGTACCCTATGCTTCATATCTGTTCCAAGCCTACAGATCAGAGTGTCCGCCGAAGGGGCTAGATTCGGGAACATGAAGAGGAACGTGCGGGGAAGATTTACCTATAATGGGCAACAGTATTTCCTTATGATTACTGATCCGGTAATAGAACGTCACTACCTTGACGGGCAGGATGGATTGTTCGAGGTCGGCAGACGGCTTTTGTGCATCAGCTTGGGCGATGCATATGAAGGCTATGCCTATAAACTTATTGCTGGAATAGTCAGTGTCTAATTTTCTTAACTGCCTTGGTATGCAAACTACTCTGCATCAGAGAGGACACCGCCGTGGATAGCTGCGCCGAAATTTTGTCCATCGGGCACTCAATAATGCCTTACGATCAGTTCGCATCTCATTTGTTAGACTCTGGCGTCACTGCTGTAGCAGACGTAAGGTCATCACCGTTCTCACGCCGCGCCCCACAATTTAGTCGCGACAGTCTACGTCCCACACTTAAATCAAGTGGCATTGCTTACGTCTTTATGGGTGAGCAATTAGGTGGACGCCCGAAGGAAGGGCATTTTTTCCGTAATAGAATAGCGGATTATGAGAAGATGGCAACAAGTTCCGACTTCTTGCGAGGCTTAGATCGTTTGATCGATGGCACGAAAAAGCATCGCATCGCTCTCGTATGCTCGGAGCATAACCCACTTGACTGCCATAGATGTCTCCTCGTCGGGCGAGCATTGACCGAACGTAATCTGACGATGAGACACATTCTTTCTGATGGAAGCATCATAAATCAGAGTGAAGTTGAACGAAGGCTTCTACAACTTGCTGCCGGCGACACAAAAAATGCTGATGATTTGTTTCTCTCGCAGGAAGAGCAGCTAGTTGATGCTTACAGAAAGCAGGCTCGCAAAGTCGCTTTCCAGCAGCCACAAGACCAGAATGCAGAATGCGAGTTATTGGGGTGAGCGGTATGACACAAGCTTCAGTTACAACAATAGGATTTACAAAAACGGACGCGAAAGGATTTTTTGAACGACTGATTGCTGCAAAAGTCAGAGTCTTGTTCGATGTTAGGCTTAACACAACTTCCCAACTCGCAGGATTCGCCAAGTCTTCCGATTTAGCTTTCTTTCTTGATCGAATCTGCGGAATAGAATACTCACCTCAACCAATTCTTGCCCCAACTAACACAATGTTGAAAGCTTACAAAATTGAGAAGGGTGACTGGAATGTATATGAGCAGCAATTTATAAGCCTGATGGGTGAACGGCAGATTGAGAAGCAACTAAGTGCTGGTATGTTCGATGGCGCGTGTCTACTATGTTCTGAGGCAACGCCACATAGATGCCATCGCCGTCTTGTGTGCGATTATCTTAATCAGAAATGGTCAGGCACGCTCAAGGTTCAACATCTCTAAACTGTAATATCTGCATCGTAGGATTTAGGGACAGGGTTGGTCAGAACGGCAATGACTTGGCAGTTCCTACACACGATCTCCTACAAACCAAACATATCACCATCTCCGAAACCGTAGCAACGAGGTGCGCTTATAAAACTTATCAATCAAGAAAATATGGTGGAAACTCTGTCCCTGGAACTCTGTCCCTGGATCCTACAGGAACTTAGGCACGAGCCGGGTCAGCAAGCTTAGACGCCCCCCACCCTTGCCCCCCAACCCCCCGCCCCGTATAGCCCCCGCCAACCCCCGCGACCCGCCCAAGGGCCGCGGCAACCGGAGGACGGATGCCCGACGCCACCGCCGCAACGCTCGAAGCCCCGCACGCCCACGCCCCGGCCCTGCAGGCCCAGGCAGCCATCCTCGCGCGCCCGGCCACCCTCGAGCGGCGCATGGCCGACGCCATCCGCGCCCTGGCCATAGACGCGACCGAGGCCGCAGGCTCCGGCCACCCCGGGATGCCCATGGGCATGGCCGACGCCGCCACCGCCCTGTGGTCCCGCGTCCTGCGCTATGACGCCACCGACCCGCGCTGGCCCGACCGCGACCGTTTCGTGCTATCTGCTGGCCACGGCTCCCTGCTGCTCTATGCCCTGCTGCACCTCACCGGCCACGCCGGCATGGACCTCGACCACATCAGGCGCTTCCGCCAGCTCGACAGCCCCGCCGCCGGGCACCCGGAGCACGGCGAGC
>JAABUN010005256.1_pt1 | contig 16297 bp, 18 predicted proteins | sample 5559311 | NCBI WGS metagenome assembly JAABUN01 (sample SAMN10711877, study PRJNA513370) | rock metagenome | isolation source: Antarctica rocks | place: Antarctica: Victoria Land, Siegfried Peak sud
GGCGTACCGCACCCGGAGTGGAACCCGGGACCGAGGGACCGGCCCGCTCAGAACGAACGGACGGAGGGCGCGCGAAGTCGGCCCGGAGTCCGGACCGCTGTTGGGCAGTGTACGCCGTCCGACGGGACGGCGGACAGCAGGTTGATCACGGCTCCCGAACGCTGACCCACGCCACCGCGTGGTCTGCTCCCTTGCGCACGATGACGTCGGCTCTCTCGCGGGTCGGGAGAATGTTCTCCCGCAGGTTGACCGCGTTGACGGTGTCCCAGATCTCACCGGCGGTGCCGGCCGCCTCGGCGTCGGACAGTCCCGCGAAACGGCCGAAGTAGGACCGCGGATCGGTGAAGGCGGTGCGGCGGAGCTCGAGAAAGCGCTCGACGTACCACCGTCGGAGGTCGGCCTCGGCAGCGTCGACGTAGATCGTGAAGTCCAGCAGATCCGACACGAACAGACCGCCGTCGCGTCGGCGCACCGGCGGCTGCAGCAGGTTCAGCCCCTCGACGATCACGAGGTCCGGTCCGTGCAGCACCTGGCGCTCGTTCTGCAATACGTCGTAGCTGATGTGGTCGTACACGGGCGCGTCGACATCTCCGGAGCCGGCGCGCGCCGCAAGCAGGAACCGGAGCAGCGCCTTTCTGTCGTAGCTCTCCGGGAATCCCTTGCGCGCCAGCAGCCGCCGTTCCTCGAGCACCCGGTTGGGCAGCAGGAACCCGTCGGTCGCGACGATCTCGACTACGCCCACCTGTACGGCGAGCAACGCCTGCAGGATCCGGGCAGTCGTGCTCTTGCCAGCGGCCACGCTGCCGGCCAGACCCAGGAGGAACGGCGCCCGACGGGCCGGGCGGCGAAGAAAGGTCGCGGTCGCGGCACTGCGCTCGCCACCGGCGACGACTCCTAGCCCGACCAACTGGCTGAGCGGTCGGTAGACCTCCGCCACCTCGGCGAGCCCCACCGGCTCATTGCGGCCTCGCAACCGGTCGAGCTCGGAGGCGTCGACCGGCAGCGGCTCGGGGCGGCCGAGTTGGGCCCACTCGGTGCGCGCCAGGACCGCCCGCGGCGCATCGCTCACCCGCCGCCTCCCCTCGCTGGTTTCTGTGGGCATCCTGACGGCGTCCCCAGATCTGGTTCCGGCCCTGTTGCCGGGCGCCCGAAGCAAGAAGCCTCAGAGCGACCGCCGAGAGGAGACGCCATGCCGTCGTGCCGAGGGGCCGGGTGGAGACTGACCGCGGTGCTGCTGCTCAGCCTGTCCGTCGGCTGGCCAACCCACGCGCTGGCCGCCTCTCCGGCCGGCTGGCGCTGGCCGCTGGCCGGTGTGCCCACGGTGCTGCGGCCGTTTCAACCCCCTCCCACCCCGTACGCCGCCGGGCACCGCGGCGTCGACCTCGGCGCGTTGCCCGGCGCCGCCATCCTGGCAGCCGGCAACGGGGTCATCGGATACGCCGGGCGGCTCGCCGGCCGGGGCGTGGTCACCGTCATTCATGGCGCGTTGCGGACGACGTACGAGCCGGTTGCCGCCGTGGTACACGCCGGTCAGCCGGTCAGTGCGGGCGAACCGATCGGGCGACTACAGCCGCCCACCGGCCACTGCGGTGCGGGTCGGGCCTGCCTGCACTGGGGACTGCTACGCGGCACCATCTATCTGAACCCGCTGGCGCTGCTGGGTCTGACCCACCCGATACTGCTGCCGATGTTCGGCGCACACGCCGCGATCGGCGCGCGCCCGCCCGGATTGGGCACCGGCTCCGAAGTGCACCTGCCAGCGGCACCGGCCGCACCCGCGGCCGCCGGCGACCAGCCGGGATCGCCCCGCTCGCCCCCATGGCTGCCGATCGGTGGCGCGGCGGCTCTGCTGTCCGCCGGACTACTGCTGACCACAGGGCGATGGGCCGACTTCCGGAGCCGGGGCGGCTAGGTGCGCTGGTCGTTGAGCTTGCCGCGCAGCTGCAGGACCGCCTTGGTGTGCATCTGGCAGATCCGGCTCTCCGTCACCCCGAGGACCTGGCCGATCTCGGCCAAGGTCAGTCCCTCGTAGTAGTACAGCGTGACCACGATCTTCTCTCGTTCCGGCAGGGTGTTGATCGACTTGGCCAGCAGGAACTTGGTCTCTTCGGACTCGAAGCTTTGCACCGGGTCCTCGGCCCTGGTGTCCTCGAGGGTGTCGACCAGGGCCATCTTGCCGCCTCGCTCGCCACCGGGCGAGAGCAGCTCATCGAGAGCCACCACGTTGACGAACGACACCTGGCCGAAGATGGCGTGCAGGTCCTCGAGGCTGATGCCGAGCTGGCCGGCGACCTCGGGCTCGGTCGGCGTGCGGTGCAACTGCGCCTCGAGCGCGGCGTAGGCCCGCTCCACCTCCCTGGCCTTGTACCGCACGGAGCGCGGGATCCAGTCGATCGCCCGGAGCTCGTCGATGATCGCACCACGGATGCGGCTGATCGCGTAGGTCTCGAACTTGATCGCGCGGCTGATGTCGAATTTCTCGATGGCGTCGATCAGGCCGAAGATCCCGTAGGACACCAGGTCGGCCTGCTCGATGTTCGGCGGTAGCCCCACGCCGACCCGGCCGGCGACGTACTTGACCAGCGGCGAATAGTGCAGGATCAGCCGCTCGCGGATCGCCTTGTCGCCGGAGTCCTTGTAGGACCGCCAGAGCTGCTCGAGCGCCAGCTCGACATCGGTCTTCTCCGCAACGGCCGGTTCGGCGGTGACGCCGGCATCCCCGACGTCCGCCGCCGCCGGCTCGGGCGTCCTGGACTCGAGATTGGTCCGAACAAGCTGCGGCAGCGCCCGGCCGGCGCCGCCGTTGGACGGCGTCATCGGCTCCATCTTTCTCGCTTCACGCTCGGGGGTGCGCCGAATCATAAGTCGCCTTCAGTCGCTCGACGGAGACGTGCGTGTAGATCTGTGTCGTTGATAGCGTAGCGTGACCAAGCAACTCCTGTACGCTTCTAAGGTCGGCTCCACCCTCCAACAAATGCGTGGCCGCGCTGTGGCGGAGGCCGTGCGGACCGATGTCCGGGGCCCCGGGGACCAATGCCATCCGGCGGTGCACCAAGCGGCGCACCGCCCTCGGGTCGAGTCGCCTCCCCCGCTGCCCCAGGAAGTACGCCGGGCCGCTGGCGGCCGTGGCCAGCGGCGGCCGGCCGGCCTGCTGCCAGCGTCGCACGGCACGGGCTGCCGGTATCCCGAACGGGATGCTGCGCTCCTTCGCACCCTTGCCGAGCACCCGGACCACCCGGCGTTCGAGGTCGAGGTCGCCGAGGTCCAGCGCGCAGAGCTCTCCGACCCGCATGCCGGTCGCGTAGAGCAGCTCGAGCACCGCCCGGTCCCGCCAGCCGAGCGGGTCCTCCTCGACCGCGGCCACGGCCAGCAGGCCGGCGGCCTCGTCCTGGCGCAGCACATCGGGGAGCCGCCGGTGCCCGCGCGGCGTACCAAGAAGGACGCCCGGGTCGGCGACGAGGTCGCCGCGGCGAACCAGAAAGGCGGTGAAGGTGCGGGCGGCCGCGGCCCGCCGGGCCACCGTCGTCCGGGCCCGGCCCGTGCTGTGCTGCAACGCCAGCCAGCTCCGCAGTACCGGCAGGTCCAATCCGGTGAGTTCACCTACCTGGGACCTGCACGCGTGGGTGAGCAGGCTGGTGATGTCGCTCAGGTAGGCCCGCACGCTGTGCGGCGAGAGCCCCCGCTCGGCGCGCAGGTGGCGCTCGAACGCCGCCAGCCCGGCCTCGAGCTCGGGGGGGAGGTCGGAGTTGCCGGTTCGGGCTGCGGCGGGCACGACGACGAACGCTGCGGGTTCCGGGGCGCGGGGTCAAGCACCAGCGCCTTCCGGCGCGCCGCGCGATTGCGACCGGGCCTCGGCGGTCAACCGCCAGCCGGCCGCCGTCATCTCGACGAAGCCCGCGTACCGCAGCGCACCAAGGCTGCGCAGGACCGTCCGCGAGTCGACTCCGGCAGCGACCGCGATCCGGGCCGGCCCTGCGGCGCGAAGGGCCGGCACGGCCTCCAGCACCCGGCCCGCCTCGGTGCCCAGTCCGTCCCGCGGCAGGACCGGTCCCGAAACCAGCGGCGCCATATCCGCGCCGATGCGTCCGATCCGGTCGAGCACCTCCGCCGCCGAGGTAACCAGGGTGGTGTCCGGCTCCCGCAGCAGCGCATGGCATCCGGTCGACATGGTCGAGGTCACCGGTCCGGGCACCGCCATCACGGCTCGGTCCAGGTTGCGAGCGTGCCGGGCGGTGCTCAGGGAACCGCTGCGGGCGGCGGCCTCCACCACCACGGTGCCAGCGGTCAGGGCCGCGATGACGCGGTTGCGGACGAGGAACCGGTGCCGCATCGGCGCGCAGCCCGGGGGCCACTCGCTGACCAGCAGCCCCTCCGCCGCGACCCGACCGAAGAGTGATTCGTGTCCGCGCGGATACGGAACGTCGACACCGCAGGCCAGGATCACAATGGTACTGCCACCCACGGCCAGCGCCCCGCGGTGAGCTGCGGCGTCGATCCCGTAGGCGCCCCCGGACACCACCGTGCAGTCCCGCTCCGCCAGCGCGGCACCAAGCTCGCCGGCCACATGGGCCCCGTAACCCGTCGCGGCGCGGGAGCCGACCACGGCGGCGGAGCGCGCGACGCTGAGCCCGAGGTCGCCTGGACCGCGGACCCAGAGCGCCAGCGGAGCCCCGAGATCGGTGCTGTCGAGGTCCGCCAGCGAGTCCGGCCACTCAGCGTCGCCGGGGCACAGCAGCCGGCCGTCCTGTCGGTGGAGGGCGGCCAGGTCACGCTCGGGATCGGTGCCATCCACCCTGGCCAGCAGGTCGGCCGGCGCCGGGTCGCCGGCCGGCCAGACCCGCGACTTCAGCGCCGACCACACCGCCGTGGCGCCGTACTGGTCGACCCGCTGCAGCATGTCGACCCGGCCCGGTTCGGACACCCGGCTGAGGGCGGCGCGCGCCAGCCGATCAGGGGCCGAGACGGCGCCCTCGCCGCTCACGCTGCGGCCTCTGTCCGCAGCACCAGGGCCTCCTGGACGTGCTCGGAATCGGGCCGGTCCGCCCCGTCGAGGTCGGCCACGGTCCACGCCACCCGCAGCACGCGGTCGAGACCGCGGGCGCTGAGTTGGCCGTGCAACAGCTCCCGCTCCAGCACGGCGCGTCCTTCACGGGTAGGTGAGAACCGACCTCGCAGCTCGCGGCCCGGAACCTCGCTGCAGATCCGCCACGGCGTACCGGCGAGGCGGGCAGTGGCCCGCTCCCGCGCCGAGGCAACCCGGGCGGCTACGGTGGCGCTGGACTCCACCAGCCGGCGGTCGGCGAGCAGCTCGTGCCGCCCGACCGGCAGCAATCGGACCCGAAGGTCGACCCGGTCGAGCAGCGGGCCGGACAACCGGCCGAGATAGCGACGCCGGGCGTTCGCCGTACAGGTGCACTCCGTTGCCGATCCGGTTGCGTTGGCGCACGGGCACGGGTTGGCCGCCATCACCAGGGTGAAGCGGGCGGGATACCGGGCGGTCCCGCCGGCTCGGGAGATCACCACCTCGCCGCACTCGAGCGGCTGTCGCAGGGCGTCGAGTGCGCCCGGCGCGAACTCAGGGGCCTCGTCGAGGAACAACACCCCACGGTGGGCGAGAGAGGCGGCACCAGGCCGGGCCAACCCACTGCCGCCACCCACCAGGGCCGCCACCGTCGCGGTGTGGTGCGGGCCGCAGTACGGCGGCACCGACATCAGCGGACAGTCCGCCGGCAGCGTGCCGGCAACCGAGTGCACGGCGGTGACCTCGAGCGCCGCGTCCCGATCCAGTGGGGGGAGTACACCGGGGAGCCGCTCGGCCAGCATGGTCTTGCCGGCGCCCGGCGGCCCGTAGAGGAACAGGTGATGTCCGCCGGCCGCAGCCACCTCGACGGCGCGCCGCCCCTCGGGCTGGCCCAGCACGTCGGCCAGGTCGAGCTCGCGGCAGCCGCCGCGGGCACCGGGGTCGATTACCGGCGGGACCGACGGCGCCGTGGGGCCCTCGCCAACCAGCGGCTCACCCCGCAGCAGAGCGACCAACCCCGCCAAGGTCCCCACGCCGTCCACCGCGACGGCGGGCACCAGCGCCGCCTCTGCCGCGTTCGCCGTGGCCACCACCACCCGATCCACCCCCGCGGCGGTCGCTGCGAGTACGGCCGGGAGCACGCCGCGGACCGGCCGAACCCGACCGTCGAGTCCCAGCTCGCCGAGCAGCACCCGACCGGTCAGGGCATCGGCCGGTACGGCGCCGGCGGCCGCCAGCACCGCGGCCGCAATCGCCAGGTCGAAGCCGCTGCCGCGCTTGGGGAGCGAGGCGGGCGAGAGCCCGACGGTGATCCGGCGCGCCGGCCAGCTCTGCCCGCTGTTGACGACCGCCGCGCGGATGCGGTCGCGCGCCTCCTGCAGCGAGGCGTCCGGCAGGCCGATCAACGTCAGCCCGGGCAGCCCCTGGGCGAGGTCCACCTCCACCTCCACCAGGTGTCCCTGCACACCCACGAGGGACACCGACCACGCCCGGGCCAGGCTCATCAGAACGCCGCTGGCAGGTGCTCGACCGCGGCGGCGCCACGCGGCTGGCAGATCACACTGACGACGTCGAAGCGCAGCTCGGTGAACGCGAGGCGGTGCTCGGCCAGGTAGCGCAGGGCGAGCCGCCGGATCCGGGCCGCCTTGGCGGGCGTCACCGCCTCGGCAGGTACGCCGTACGCCACGCCGCTACGGGTCTTGACCTCGCAGAACACCAGGACCTCGCCGTGCCGGGCCACGATGTCGATCTCGCCGTCCGGGCACCGCCAGTTGCGCTCGACGACGGACAGCCCGGCCGCCGCCAGATGCCGGGCCGCCACGTTCTCGCCGTAGTGCCCGACCGCGTCCTTCGCGCGCACGGCCCACCTCCCGCGCCCACGGTGGCGGTCAGCGGACCGGCCGTGCAGGGCGGGGCGTCGAACTGTGGAGACTTCCCGGCCGTCGGCCACCTGTGGGAAACGGCGGCAGCGCACTACCCGCCGGTCTCGACCGCGCCCTCCGGCTGGCCCGGAAGGACACCGGGCGAGGAGCGGACCCCTTCCACGATGTTGCTCTGCTGCGACGTACCGGGCGCCGACTCGGTGGCCGGCACGCTGACGCCCTGGGCGTTGCCCGGCGTCGTACCGGCCGGGTCGGCGACGCCATCCGGGGGTACGGCGGAGGGCGACTGAGGATGGGCGCCGGTCACCGTCCCCGGATCCGGCGGGACGTCGACGGGCGGTGCGGTCGACTCATGCTTACCCTGGTTGGCCGCGGGCGGCGGCGGCCCGGGAGCGACCCGGTCGGTCACGTCGGGCGGCTCGCCGGCAGCGGCCGGCGAGTTCGCCGCAGCGACGTCGTCGGCAGACTTGTTCTCGATCACGGAACCTCCACGAGGCGGGTGGCGGGGTTGACTACCCCCCCAGGGACGGGCGATCCGGCACCTGCAGCTCGTTCTTGGCGAGCTCTTCGACGTTGACGTCCTTGAAGGTGACGACCCGCACGTTCTTGACGAAGCGGGCCGGCCGGTACATGTCCCATACCCAGGCGTCGGCCATGGTCAGCTCGAAGAACACCTCTCCCCCGGCGCTGCGCACCTGCAGGTCCACGGTGTTGGTCAGGTAGAAGCGCCGCTCGGTCTCGACGACGTAACTGAACAGACCCACGACGTCGCGGTACTCCCGGTAGAGCTGCAACTCCATCTCGGTCTCGTACTTCTCGAGGTCCTCTGCACTCATGCGAGGTCTCCGGCGAGGAAGGGATCGGGCACCGCGCCATTCTCCCCCACCCGCGTCGAGGCGAGGGAACGTTCCACGTTGACGTAGGAGAACCGGTGCTCGGGGCAGGGCCCGTGCGCCGCCAACGCCGCGGCGTGCTCGGGTGTCACGTAGCCCTTGTGCGAGGCGAAGTCGTACGCCGGAAAGCGACCGTGCAGCTCCACCATGATCCGGTCCCGGGTCACCTTGGCCAGCACCGAGGCGGCGGCGACGCAGGCAGCCACCCGGTCGCCCTTCCACATCGCCAGGCCCGGTACGCCCAGGCCCGCCACCGGGAAACCGTCGGTGAGCACGTACGCCGGTCGCGCCCGGAGCCCGGCGAAGGCCCGGCGCATTCCGGCGACGTTGCACACGTGCAGGCCGATCCGATCGATGTCCGCAGGCGGGATCACGACCACGTTCCAGGCCAGGGCCCGCGCCACCACCTCGGCGTACACCTCCTCGCGGGCGGTCGGCGTGAGCAGCTTGGAGTCCGCCAGCCCCGGCACCTGGCCGCGACGGCCTGCCGGCAGCACGACGGCCCCGACGACCAGCGGGCCCGCGCAGGCGCCCCGACCGGCCTCGTCGGCCCCGGCCACCGGCGCGAAGCCGTGTCGGGCCAGCGCCCGCTCATAGCCCCACAAGCCGGCGTCGCGACGGACCGTCGTACTCCGGGGGCGGGCGGTCACCGGAACAGCTCCAGCGGCGGGTCCGGCACCACGCCGGCCAGCACGGCCGGCAGCAGCTCGGCAAGCTCGCCCGGGTAGATCACGTCCGACGTGGTGACCAGCTCGTCGGCAGTCCACCACCGGTGCCCCAGCACCGAGCGGCGCTCGATGTCATCGAAGCCGCTGGTATCGATCGTGGCCCCGGTCACCACCCGGGCGACGTGGAAGTGCTCCCGCTGGGCGTAGCGCACACCCTCGAACCGGAACTCGAAGTCCCGAACCCACACCGGCGGGCCGAGGTCGGTGTCGATGAGACCGGTCTCCTCCCGCAGCTCGCGCGCAGCGGCCGCCGGCACCGATTCACCCGGGTCCACCGCCCCACCGACGGTGAACCAGAACGGCGACTCGTCCGGGTCGCCGGGGTCGAAACCGCGAAAGAGCAGCAACCGATCCGCCTCGTCCAGCAGCAGCACGCGGGCGGCCCGGCGCCGAATCGCGCCAGAGGCAGTCGGACCGGACATCGGTGCCGAGCGTACGACGGCCGAGCCGCTGCCGGCAGGAGGAGATGACCCGGCTGGTGGGGTCCGGGCGGGCCGAGCGCAGGGAGGACACCGCGCGGTCGAGGAAACCCCCCAACAAGTCGGCCCTGGGCTCGGGGTTTCTTCGACCGTGCGCCGAGTCCGGTCCGGGAACGTGCCCCGCAACAGCTCAGGCGGCGCGGATCCGGCGGCGGCGGCGGACCAGCGTGGGCGGCACGGCACCAAGCAGCCCCAGGGCGTACGGCGCCGCGGCCGGCGCATAGAACAGTGCCGTCGAGTGGAAGGTGCCCGGCACCGACAGCACGCCCAGCCGGTTGAGCGGCCAGACCCGGACGAAGGCCCGGCCGATCACCTTCTGGGCCGGCACCGTGCCGCCACCAGGGTCGAGGGTGTGCGCGCGGGAGTCGGCGGAGAATTGCCGGTGGTCACCCATCACCCACAACCGGCCCCTGGGGACCTTGACCGGGCCGAACGGCTGGTGGTTGTCCTGGTAGACATACGGCTCGTCCAGCGGTACGCCGTTGACCTGGACCCGGCCCTTGGCGTCGCAGCACTGGACCGTGTCGCCCGGGATGCCGATCACCCGCTTGATGAAGTCCTCCTCGCCGGGCGGGGCCACCCCGATCCCACGCGCCAGCGACTGCAACCCGCGCAGCACCGGGTTGCTCGGGGGGACGACCCGCACCTCGGGCGTGAAGGAGTTCAGTCCGTTGAACACGACGATCTCGCCACGGTGGATGTCGCGGAAGCGGTAGACGAGCTTGTTGACCAGCACCCGGTCCTTGACCATGAGGGTGTTCTCCATGGAACCGGACGGGATGTAGAACGCCTGCACCAGGAAGGCCTTGATCAACAGCGCCAGCCCGAGGGCGACGAGCAGTAGGAACGGCAGCTCGCGCAGGAACGAGCCCTTGCGGCGCTTGGGGTTGGCCGGCGTGATCACGGCGGCCGAGCCGCTGTCGGTCGACACGGCGCCGGTCGACACGGCGCCGCGCTCGTCGGCAGTCACCCTGGGCTCGAGGTCGCGGCCGGTCAGCGGGCGGCCGGTGTCTCGCGCCGTTCCCGGATCTTGGCCGCCTTGCCGCGCAGGTCACGCAGGTAGTACAGCTTCGCCCGCCGGACGTCGCCCCGGGTGACGACCTCGATCCGTTCGATGATCGGCGTGTGCACCGGGAAGGTGCGCTCCACGCCGACACCGAAGCTGACCTTGCGCACCGTGAAGGTCTCGCGGACCCCGCCACCCTGTCGGCGGATCACCACGCCCTGGAAGACCTGGACCCGGGACCGGTTGCCCTCCACGACCCGCACGTGCACCTTCAGCGTGTCGCCCGGGCGGAAGCCCGGTACGTCGTCGCGCAGCGACTCGGCGTCGAGGCTGTCCAGGGTGTGCATGGCGTCGTCGCCTTCCTCGTGCTGCGGCCCGCCGGCAGGCGGGGTTGGTCGGTGCCAGGCGTCGGTGCCAGGTGTCGGCCCGGCGCCCGGAACCCGGGACAGGCGCGGCAGGCGGCGGGGTGATCGGCCCCCATGGTGCCACAGGCCGCACCCGGGGCGGGAACCGGCTCGCTAGCGTTCGTCCGGCCAACGGTCGACCTCGGCGCGCAGTTCCGGGCCGAATGCGGCCGACAGGTCGGGCCGGTACCGCGCCGTACGTCGCAGCGCCTGCGCCCGACGCCAGCCCGCCACCGCACCGTGATCGCCGGACAGCAGGATCGGTGGCACGTCCAGCCCGCGCCAGGACGACGGCCGGGTGTAGACGGGGCCTTCCAGCACTCCCTCCATCGTGGCGCCGGCGGCGAAGGAGTCGTCCGCGGCCGATTCGGCATTGCCGAGTACGCCGGGCAGCAGCCGGGTCACGGCCTCGCAGATGACCAGCGCGGCGACCTCGCCACCGGCCAGGACGTAGTCGCCGATGGTCACCTCCTCGACCGGCATCCGAGCCTCGGCATAGGTCACCACCCGCGCGTCGATCCCCTCGTACCGGCCGCAGGCCAACACCAGCCACGGCTCGGCCGCGAGCTCCCTGGCCAGCTCCTGGGTGAACCTGCGGCCGCTGGGCGTCGGCACGATCAGACGCGGCACGCTGCCCGGCGGCCCCTCGCCGGTCACCGCATCGAGCGCCCGTGCCCACGGCTCGGCCAGCATCACCATGCCCGGGCCGCCGCCGTACGGCGCATCGTCGACCGTCCGGTGCACGTCGGTGGTCCAGCTCCGCAGGTCGTGCACCCGCAGGTCGACCAGTCCGCGCTCACGCGCCTTGCCCAGCAGCGAGACCCCGAGCGGCGCGAGGTAGTCGGGAAAGATCGTGACGACGTCGATCCGCATCCTGGGCACCTACGCCGGCGCGGCCAGATCGAGCAGGCCGGGGGGCGGGTCGACGACCAGTCGGCCGGCGCCGAGGTCCACCTCGGGCACGATCGAGCGGACGAAGGGAATCAGCAGCTCGCCGGCGTCCTGCCGGCGTACGACGAGCAGGTCGCCACCCGGCGGGTGCAGGACCTCCTCGACCGGGCCGAGCCGTTCGCCGGCCACGGTCACCGCCGCCAGGCCGACCAGCTGGTGGTCCCAGTACTCCTCCGGGTCCTCGGGGGCCGGCGACGTTGCGGAGTCGACAACCAGGAGCAGCCCGCGCAGTGCCTCCGCGCCGGTGCGGTCGGTCACGCCGGCAAAGCTCACCAGCAGCCGACCGGAATGCATTCGCGCGTCGGCCACCGTGAGCGGGCCGCGGTCCGCCGGCTCGGTGTCAAGAACCGAGCCGGCCGCGAAGCGGTGCTCTGGGTCGTCGGTGCGTACGTCGACGGCGACATCGCCGCGGATGCCGTGGGCCCGCCCGATCCGGCCGACAACCAGCTCCACCGCCGTACCGCCGGGTCAGCCGACCTCGTCCACGTCGACCAGGTCGACGCGGATGCCTCGGCCACCCAGGCCGCTCATCACGGTGCGCAGCGCCCGGGCCGTGCGCCCGTTGCGACCGATCACCCGCCCGAGATCCTCGGGGTGCACCCGGACCTCGAGGACCTGACCGCGCCGCAGCTCGCGCAGCTCGACCTGGACGTCGTCCGGATGATCGACGATACCCTTGACGAGGTGTTCGAGTGCCTCCTCGAGCACCTACTCCGCCTTCGCGCTCGGAGCGTCGCCCTGGGTCGTCTCCGCGCTCGGAGCGCCGCCCTCGGTCGGACCGTCGCCCTCAGTCGAAGCGTCGCCGCTCGCCTCGGCGTCCGGCACGGCTGCCTCCGGTTCGGCCGGCACCGCCGGCGCCGGCGCTGCGGCCGGTGCCGCACCACCCTTGCTGCGCGCCTCGGTCAGGGTCTCCCCCGAGTCGGCGGCAGCCGCTGCCTGCTGATCCGCCGTTGGGGCGGCCGCCGGGCGGGCCGCCTTGTCGGCCGCCCGCCGCGCCCCACTACGTGCAGCGGGCCGCGCCTCGGCCTCGGCTGCCGCGACCGACTCCCGGGCGGCTGCCTCGAAGGTCACCCGCTTGTCCGTCTTGGGTGCCTTGGTGAGCATCGGCGGCGGAGCGGGTTCACCGCGGAAGCGCTGCCAGTCCCCGGTCACGCGCAGGATCGCGGCGACGGCCTCGGTGGGCTGAGCGCCCACGCCGAGCCAGTACTGGACCCGCTCGGAGTTCACCTCGATGAAGGACGGGTCCTCCTTCGGGTGGTACTTGCCGATGGTCTCGATCGCCCTGCCGTCCCGTTTGGTCCGGCTGTCGGCTACGACGACGCGGTAGTACGGCGCGCGCATCTTGCCAAGGCGCATGAGCTTGATCTTGGTGGCCACGGTGACGAGCTGCTCCAGGTCGGGGACGGGTGAGCGATCCAGGCCCACGTGGGGTACGGGCCGACCAACTCGGTGGGGACGCGTCCGCGGCCGGGTAGAGGGCCGGTCACGGACGAATGCTCGACCGGCATTGTGCCAGAACATCCGCCGTACGCCGCCAGAGCGCGCGCCCGCATGATCGTCGTGCCGCCTACCGCGGGCGGCGGTCAGCGGTCCGTGGCCGGTGGGAACTTGAGCTTCGAGATGTCCGGCATGGAGATTCCGGGCGGCAGCTGGCCGGGATAGCCGCCAGGCAGCCCACTCGGAAGGCCACCCAGACCGGGGGGCAGCCCGACCGGCGGCCGGGCGGCCGGGCGGGCGGCGTTGCGGCCCTTCTTGCCCTTGCGCCCCTTCGCCGGCTTCGCCCGGCGTACGCCGGGGAGCCCGGCGCCACCGGTCATCTGCTTGATCATCTTTCGCGCCTCGAAGAACCGGTCGACCAGCTGGTTCACCTCGGTCACCGTGACCCCCGATCCCTTCGCGATCCGCAGCCGCCGGGATCCATTGATCATCTTGGGGTCCTGCCGCTCGGCCGGCGTCATCGACCGGATGATCGCCGCCACCCGGTCCAGGTCCCGGTCGTCGATCGAGGCGATCTGGTCCTTGAGCTGCCCCATCCCGGGCAGCATCCCGAGCAGGTTGCCGATCGGCCCCATCCGGCGTACAGCGAGCATCTGGTCGAGAAAGTCCTCGAGCGTGAACTGGTCGCCGCTCGCCAGCTTGCCGGCGATCGCCGCCGCCTCATCGGCGTCGAAGACCTGCTCGGCCTGTTCGATGAGCGTCAGCACGTCCCCCATGCCGAGGATGCGCGAGGCCATCCGCTCCGGGTGGAAGACATCGAAGTCGGCGAGCTTCTCGCCGGTCGAGGCGAACAGGATCGGCCGTTCGGTGACCGAGGCAACCGACAGCGCGGCGCCACCTCGGGCGTCGCCGTCGAGCTTGGTCAGGACGACGCCGGAGAACCCGACGCCGTCGAGGAAGGCGACCGCCGTGTTGACCGCGTCCTGGCCGATCATCGCGTCGACGACGTAGAGGATGTCGTCCGGCGACACTGCGTCCCGGATCGCCGCCGCCTGAGCCATCATCTCGGCGTCCACACCGAGCCGACCGGCGGTGTCCACCACCACCACGTCGTGCTGGTAGCGCCGGGCGTGCTCGATCGAGCGGCGGGCGACCGAGACCGGGTCGCCCACGCCGCTGCCCGGCTCGGGTGCGAAGACGTCGACGCCCGCCTGGCCGCCCACGACCTGGAGTTGTTGGACGGCGTTGGGCCGCTGCAGGTCGGCCGCCACCAGCAGTGGCGCATGTCCGCTCTTACGCAGCCACAGCGCCAGCTTGCCGGCGAGCGTGGTCTTGCCGGCACCCTGCAGGCCGGCCAGCATGATCACCGTTGGCGGGGTCTTCGCAAGGCGGAGGTTGGCCGTCTCCCCACCGAGGATCCCGACGAGCTCTTCGTTCACGATCTTGATGACCTGCTGGGCCGGGTTGAGCGCCTGCGACACCTCGACCCCGCGGGCCCGCTCCTTCATCGCGGCGATGAACGCCTTGACCACCGGCAGCGCGACATCGGCCTCGAGCAGGGCGATCCGGATCTCCCGGGCGGTGGCGTCGAGATCCGCGTCGGAGAGCCGGCCCTTGCCGCGCAGCGACTTGAAGGCCGCTTCTAGCCGGTCGGAGAGCGTGTCGAACACGGCGGCAATCAGTCCTCGGGAAGGGCGGCGACGGTGTCCTTCAGGGTAGCCGCCGGGCCAGCCGGCCGACTCCGGGTGCGACGGGTCAGGGCCGCCATTTCGCCATGTAACGATCGGATAACGAACAGAACGCGCTAATCCACCTTTTCCAGCCGGCGGCCGATGCGCAGACCGATCACCTATTGCGCCAGTCGTTCCGGCGCACGAGCCAGGAAGGGAGGACACCGCAGCCGGCGCCCGGCCGGTCCTTTGCCACCTGAGGTGTCCGCGGCCCGACCTGGCCGCCCATTTCGAAATCCGGCCGACTCGTCGAGTCGCCGGTCCTGACCCAGAAGGGGCTCACATGCACGTTCCAATATCCGCCCACTCGCTCGGCAGGCGGCGCGTCACCGCGCTGCTGGCGGCCGGCATCACCGCGGCCGGCGGCGTTGCCGCCCTCGGGCCGATGACCTCGGACGCCTCGAGTCACCGCGAGGCGCCGCTGACCGCCGGCGACCCGAAGATCGACAACACCGACACCTATGCCTTTGTCAGCCCGGACCGGCCGAACACGGTCACCCTCGTCGCGAACTGGATTCCGTTCGAGGAGCCGAACGGCGGGCCGAACTTCTACCCCTGGGCAGATGACGCGCACTACGACCTCAACATCGACAGCAACGGTGACGCCAAGCCGGACGTGACCTACCGGTGGACCTTCACGAGCGCGTACAAGAACAAGGGCACGTTCCTCTACAACACCGGGCCGGTGAACTCCATCAACGACCCGACGCTCAACTTCACCCAGACCTACAAGCTCGAGGAGATTCGGGGCGCCACGCCCAAGACCCTGATCGCGAAGGGCAAGGTCGCGCCATCCGATGTCGGCAAGGCCTCGATGCCCAACTACGCCTCGCTTCGGGACCAGGCGATCACGCCGTACGGCACCGCCGGCGCGAAGTCCTTCGTCGGCCAGGCCGACGACTCCTTCTTCCTCGACCTCCGCGTCTTCGACCTGCTCTACGGCGGAAACCTCAAGGAAGTCGGCAGCGACACCCTCGACGGCTACAACGTCAACACCATTGCCCTCCAGGTGCCCAAGAGCGACCTGGTCAAGGGTGGCGACCCGGTGATCGGCGTGTGGAGCACCACGGAGCGTCAGGCGACCCGCGTGCTCGGGGCGGACGGTACGTCGAAGTCCACCGGCGACTTCGTCCAGGTGTCGCGCCTGGGCAACCCGCTGGTCAACGAGGTCGTCGTACCGGTCGCTCTGAAGGATGCCTTCAACGCGCTTCCGCCGGCCAAGGACGCCAGCATCAAGCCGGTCGTCGACCGGGTCAACGACCCCGAGGTGCCCAAGCTGATCCAGAAGATCTACGGTCTGCCGGCACCGAAGGCTCCGCGTGACGACCTGTTCTCGGTCTTCCTGACCGGTGTCAAGGGCCTGAACATGCCGACCAAGACCAAGGTCGTCCCGGCGGAGATGCTGCGCCTGAACACCTCCATCCCGGCCTCGGCGAACCCGAAGCGACTGGGGGTCCTGGCCAAGGACCTGGCCGGCTTCCCGAACGGTCGGCGGCTCACCGACGACGTCGTCGACATCGAGCTGCAGGCCCTGGAAGGCGCCGTCCGGACCGGGAAGCTCGTCCCTGCGCTCGCCGCCGGTGACGGCGTCAACACCAACGACGTCGCCTTCGGGAACTCCTTCCCGTACGTCGCCCTGCCGCACGACGGCTCGGTGAACAACGGGGTCGGTTCCACCAGCAGCTCCGGTACGCCGAGCGGTGGCGCAGCCACCGGTGGCGGCGGCACTGCTGCCGGGCAGTCATCCGGGACCCTGCCGGTGTTGC
>JAABUN010005257.1_pt1 | contig 16292 bp, 17 predicted proteins | sample 5559311 | NCBI WGS metagenome assembly JAABUN01 (sample SAMN10711877, study PRJNA513370) | rock metagenome | isolation source: Antarctica rocks | place: Antarctica: Victoria Land, Siegfried Peak sud
ACGTCGGGCAGCAGCTCCGTGTAGCGCTCGATCAGCCCTCCCACGGCTGAGGAGAGGCAGGGGGCATAGCCGCCTGCGGTGAGCAGGGCCACGCGGCGAAGGGTCCGAGCCATGGTGCCGAGCCTAGGACCGAATGCCGGGTGCAGCGCTCCGCTCGTCCAGCACCTGGGAAGAAGGCGGCGCGAACACCGTATGCCGGGTGCAGCGCTCCGCTCGTCCAGCACCTGGCAAGAAGGCGGCCCGAACACCGTCGAGCCCGGCTGGCGCCCTCACCAGCGTCACTCTTCGTGGCAGAGGCACTCGACCTGCGCGCCGAACGACCCGGTGACGAGCCGGTCGTCCGCGAGGTCGTGACGCGGGCGTTCGGCGACGAGCACGTCGCGAGCTGCCCGGCTTGCGCGACTGACTTGAGGGCGGCCGGCCTCAGCAGCGTTGGTATAGCTGGACGCTCGCGACGGGCCGGAAGCCGGCACTGAGGAAGGCGCGCAGGGCTCGGGCGTTGCCGGGCGCGACCGACGCGACCACGGGCTCGCCCGGAGGCCCCAGCATCGCGGCCTCCCGGAGCAGCCGGACCGCGTCGGGACGGCCGTCGGTCTCGATGCCGAGCTCGGTGAGCCCGCCCAGCCCCCCGTGCGACGGTCACGAGCGACTGGTCTCCCACGTCGGGGTGGCCGAAGACCCGGACGTCGTCGCGCACCTTCGTCGCCAGCTGTGCGCGAGGGTGGCCAGCCAGGTCTGGGCGCTCCACGAGCGTGCACGCGAGCGACGTCGGTGGGGCGCACAGGAGGACGGCGTCGAGGGAGTCGATCCAGCCTGCCGCGCCGGCGAGCGCCAGGACCACCCGCGGGTCATGGGCACCGCCGTAACCGTCCACGCCCAGCTCGGCGAGGTCGTGATCCTCGACGTCGTCATCGACGGCCATGACCGCGTGACCGGTGAAGGCGATGACCGCTCCGAGCCCGGACCGCCAGGGCGCGATGCGCGTCCACCCGCCGTCGACGGGCGGAAAGCTGCCGCGGTGAGCGTCGAGGAGCAGGGAGCGAAAGGTGGCTGCCGTGGTCACTCCACCCGGCCTCCCGGGCCGGCCGGCGCTCAGCCGCGGCCGCTGTTGTGGTGGTCGACGACCTGGCGAGCCACCTCGGTCAGCTTGAGGTTCATGTCCTGGGAGGCCTTGCGGAGGATCTGGAACGCGGCGTCGTCCGAGATCTTGTGGAACGCCATCATCAGCCCGACCGCTTTGCCGATCTCACGGTTGCTGTCCAGTCCCTTGGCCAGGCTCTCGGCCCTGTGCTGGCTCCCCATCGCCGCGAGGGTGACGGAGGCGAAGGCCGCCAGGATGATCCCCTGGTCGGCGGACGCCTCGGTGAACGAGCCTGGCTCGTCCGAGAACAGGTTGAGCGCACCGACCTTCTGGTCGCCCACGACGATCCGGAACCCCGCAGCGCCGCGGACCGGGGTGGTGCTCACGATCTCGGTCGCCAGCTCCGGCCAGTCGCTGGTCGTGGTGAGGTCCGGCTGGATCTGGGGGACCTCCTCGAGGACGGCGTCGATGCAGGGTCCGTCCTGGAAGGTGCGTTCGAGCTCGTCGACCCGTCGGGCGATCTCGTCCGTCGCGGCGACGGTGGTCAACCGCTGCTGGCGACGCAGCATGAGGCTGGCGTGGTCGCATCCGTCGACGAGACGGGTCGCGGAGGAGCAGAGAGCCGCGTAGACCTCGTCGTAGTCAGCACCTTCGTAGATGATGCCGGCCAGCCGGTCGAACATGGCGCTGGGGCGGTCTCCAGCGGCCTCGCGGGATGCGGACGTGTTCATGGGATGGCCCGGGGGCGCAGCCTCTTCCTGTCAGGTGGAACGCGTGGCCGATCAAGTCTTCATCACGACCAGTGTTGCACCCACCCCCAAACCGGTGGCCAGCCGTGCGACGCGCGCACATCCGGTTGGCGTAGTGGGGCGGTTGACGCGAGTCGGTGAGTAGGCTGCACCTGATCCGGCGTGTCGCGGGGTGGAGCGCCCGGGTTGCTGGGACCGTCCAGGTCTCAGTTCCCCAACACAGGAGTGCACATGATCGTCCTCGGAATCATCCTCGTCATCGTCGGTCTGCTGGTGAAGTCTCTCAGCATCCTGGTGACCATCGGCATCATCCTGCTGATCATCGGCGCCGTGCTGTTCCTTCTGGGAGCCACCGGCCGGGCCGTCGGAGGTCGCAAGCACTGGTACTGACCGACCGCGTCAGCGACGGGCCGCCCGATGGGTCGGGCGGCCCGTCGCGACTTCCGCCCCGGGCACGCGCGACGCGTATGCCGGGTCGGCTGCGGCTGCCATCCGGTGCGTTCCGCTGCCGTCGGGCGTGCCGTCGGGCGAAGGTCTGCCCGCCCTGTCGCAGGGGTAGGACAGTCGCGCGGCAGCAGCGCACGCCAGCGCGTGGTCACGGGGAACCGAGGTCGGCGTCCGCGACAGCAGCGCACGCCAGCGCGTGGTCACGGGGAACCGAGGTCGGCGTCCGCGACAGCAGCGCCCAGGAGGGTGCCCCGCGACCCAGGCGGTGGCAAGCAGGGCGCCCACTCTTCGTCCCAGGCAGCCGGGACGGGCGACTGGCACTCGGGCTGGAGGCCCAGCATGAAGCGTCCGGCAACCCTGAGCGTTCGTGAGCTGATTGGCCAGCTGGCCAAGATCGAGGATCTGCTCAGGGCCAGGGCGGGGTAGCTGGAGGTCTCCCGCGCCGCAGGGGAGCGGCTGCGGGCCCGAGCGCAGAAGATCGTCGACGGGCTGCATCACCGCAGCACGCTGTGGTCGTCCTCGCCTGCTCGGACGACGGTCCGGAGCCTGGTCTCTCCGGGCCCTCAGCCGCCGGTGTGCTGAGCGGCGACCCGACCAGGGAGCTGACCGAGGACCTGACTGCCCGCGACCCACACGCCGGCCGTATCCGCGACGGTGCCGAGCGCGAAGATCTTGGCCAGGGCGTCGGCCGGCGAGGCCGCATGCCGCAGGACCGTCTCGAGCGTCGCACCGGGCGCCGGCCGGACCCACACCGCGTCGAACGCCCGACCCACGGACAGGTCGCCGACCTCGTCGGCCAGCCCGAGCGCCTCGGCGCCGGCCCGGGTGGCGAGGTAGAGCAGGTGCGTCGAGGTCAGGAGCAGGCCCTGCGGGCCGAGGAGCTGCTGGATGAAGTACGCCTGCAACCCCTCCTTGAGCAGCGAGAACCCCGTGCCGGCCCCCACGTCCGAGCCGAGCGCCACCGTCACCGCGTGCTCGACATGCCGACGCAGGGGGAAGGGGCCGCTGCCGAGTGCCGAGTTGCTCGTGGGGCAGTGCGCCACGGCGGCTCCCTGGCTGGCCAGGAGGGACAGCTCCCGGTCGCTGACGTGGACGTTGTGCGCGAAGACGCTGCGGGGCCCGACCAGCCCGTGGTGGTCGTAGGTGTCCAGGTAGTCGACCGACGCGGCGAACTGCGCGGCGACGCGCCGGATCTCGGCAAGGTTCTCGTTGAGGTGCGAGGTGAACCATGCACCTTCGACGTCCTTGGCGAGTGCTGCGCACGACTCCAGCAGGGCGTCGCTGGACGAGAGCGAGAACCGCGGCGTCACGGCATACCTCGTCCTGCCGATCCCGTGCCAGCGCTCGGCGAGGGCCCGCCCCTCGTCGTAGGCCCTGGTCGGCGTCGTCAGCAGCTCGGGGCGAAGCACCCGGTCGCTGACGACGAGGCCCGCGGTGACCCGCAGGCCGAGCCGGCTCACCTCGGTGAACAGGGCGTCGACCGCGGACCCGAAGTGGGCACCGAAGACCAGAGCCGTCGTCGTGCCCGCCGCGACGAGCCCGGACACGAGCTCGCGGGCCACCTCTGCGGCATACGCCGGGTCGGCCAGCCGCGCCTCCTCGGGCAGGGCCGAGTGCTCGAGCCAGTCGAGCAGGGGCATGCCGAGGGCGCCGATGGCGCGGACCTGAGGGTAGTGGACGTGCGTGTCGACGAACCCGGGCAGCAGGACACCACCGCGAAGGTCGACGACCGCGTCGTCCGGGTGTGCCTTGCGCACGTCGGGGAAGTCTCCGCGGGCACGGATGACGCCGTCCTCGACCCGGATGCCGGCGTCCTGCGCTGAGCGGAGCACCCCGCCGGTGAACGGGTTGTCCGGGGTGTCGAGGGCGGTGGCGCGGTAGATGGTCATCGGATCACTCCCGGCGTGGCACGATCGCGTTCGAACGTCCGGACGAGGTTCGCCGCGATGCTCAGGGCGATCGTCGCGGGGTCCTTGCCGGTGATGTCCGGCAGGCCGACCGGCGTGGTCACCCTGCTCAGGTCCGCCGCCGGATGTCCCTCGGCCGCGAGCCGCCGCCGGATGCGGGTCCACTTCGCCGCCGAGCCGATCAGCCCGATGCTCCCGAGGTGCGAGCACCGCAGCGCCATGTCGCAGAGCGCCGCGTCCTCGGCGTGGTCATGGGTCATCACGAGGACGTGGGTGCCGGGCGGTACCTCCCCGAGGACCAGCTCGGGGACCGGCGCGTGGCGCGGGTGCACCTGGGCGCTGGCTCCGGTGACCTCGCTGAGGCGTTCGGCGCTGACGTGGTCGGCCCGCGAGTCCACGAGGTGCAGCTCGATGTCGTGGCGGGAGAGGATCCGGGCCAGCTCGAGACCGACGTGCCCCACGCCGAAGACCGCGACCGACGGGACGACGGCCAACGGCTCGAGGAGGATGGTGACCTCCCCACCGCAGCACTGGAGCCCGTGCTCGGCCGGTGCCTTCTCGCTGAGGGACAGGGTCAACAGCTCGGGTATGCCGTGCCGCCCGGTGAGCATCTCCCTGGCGCGGGCCAGCGCGGTCGCCTCGAGGTTGCCACCGCCGATGCTGCCCCAGCAGGCGTGCTGGGCGAGGACCATCTTGGCGCCCGCTTCCCGTGGCGCGTGGCCGCGCACCGCCACAAGGGTGATGACGACGCCGGGACGGCGCTCCCGTCGCAGCTGGCCCACCGCAGCGATCCAGCTCATGTCAGGCCTTGGCGGGTTCGGGCTGCTGGGCCTGCTCGGAGCGCGGGCGGATGGGGCGGGCGTCACCGCTGGGCTGCTCCGGCTCGATCCCCAGGCCGCCCTGCTCGAGGTGGTCCTGCCCGGCGTGATCACCCTCGGTCCCGGCGCGGGCCCGCTCGATGGCCCAGTAGACCGCCTCGGGGGTCGCCGGCGAGGCGAGGTCGACGCTCGTCCCAGCCGGTCCGAAGGCGGCGGCCGCCTGCCGCAGCGCCTCACGCACCGAGAAGGCGAGCATCAGCGGTGGCTCGCCGACGGCTTTCGAGCCGTAGACGACGCCCTCCTCGTGGGCCTGCTCGAGGAAGCTGACGTGGAAGACCTCGGGCATCTCCGAGAAGCTCGGCAGCTTGTAGGTGCTGGCCGCCTGGGTGGCCAGCCGGCCTCGGCTGGGCCCCTGGCTCTCGTCCCAGCGCAGGTCCTCGAGGGTCAGCCAGCCGGCGCCCTGGACGAAGCCGCCCTCGATCTGGCCGAGGTCGATGAGCGGCGAGAGGCTGTCGCCGACGTCGTGGACGATGTCGACCCGCCGGGTGCGGTAGGCGCCGGTGAAGCCGTCGACCTCGACCTCCGTGGCCGCGACACCATAGGCGAAGTACTTGAACGGCTCACCCTGCATCCGGGAGGAGTCCCAGTGCAGGCCCTCGGTGCGGTAGTAGCCCGCCGCGAAGAGCTGCACCCGCTGGAAGTAGGCCTGTCGGACGAGGTCGTCCCAGGCCAGCCGCTCGCTGGCGTAGCCGATGCCCCGGACCTCCCCGTTGACGAACCGGACGTCCCCCGCGCTGATCCCGAGGCTCTGCGCGGCAACCTCCGCCAGCCGGCCACGGATCTGCTCGCAGGCGTCCTTGATGGCGCCGCCGTTGAGGTCGGCGCCCGAGCTGGCGGCCGTCGCCGAGGTGTTGGGCACCTTGTCGGTGCGGGTCGGCGCGAGCCGCACCTTGGCCAGCGGGATCCCGAGGGACGTCGCGCTGACCTGGAGCATCTTCGTGTGCAGGCCCTGACCCATCTCGGTGCCGCCGTGGTTGATCAGGACCGAGCCGTCCTTGTAGACGTGCACGAGGGCGCCGGCCTGGTTGAACGCCGTGAGGTTGAAGGAGATCCCGAACTTGACGGGCGTGATCGCCAGCGCCCGCTTGGTGGACCCGTGGCCGGCGTTGAAGCGGGCGATCTGCTCGGTCCGGGCCACGAAGTCGCTGTCGGCCAGGACCTGGTCCCAGGCGGCGACGGCGCGTTCGGCATGGCGCACCGGCTGGCCGTAGGGAGTGGCCTGCCCCGGGCGGTAGAAGTTGCGCCGGCGCAGCGTGGCGGCGTCGAGGCCGAGGAGTGGGGCGCAGCGCCCGAGGATGTCCTCGATGACGAGCATGCCCTGGGGACCGCCGAAACCCCGGAAGGCGGTCTGGGAGGTCTTGTTGGTGCGCGCGATCCGGCCGTTGACTCGCACGTCAGGGATCCAGTAGGCGTTGTCGATGTGGCAGAGCGCCCGGGCGAGCACCGGCTCGGAGAGGTCGAGGCTCCACCCGCCGTCCGAGGTCAGCGTCGCGTCGAGCGCCTGGAGGCGGCCGTCGGCGTCGAACCCGACCCGCCACTGGGCGTGGAAGCCGTGTCGCTTGCCGGACATCGTCATGTCCTGGTTCCTGGTGAGCCGCAGCCGGACCGGCCGGCCGGTGAGGACGGCACCGAGAGCCGCGACGGCGGCGAAACCGTGCGGCTGCATCTCCTTGCCACCGAAGCCGCCTCCCATCCGCAGACACTGCACCGTGACCTCGTGGCTCGGCCGGCCCAGGACGTGCGCGACGATCTCCTGGGTCTCGGTGGGGTGCTGCGTGCTGCTCTGGACGAAGACCTGCTCCGCCTCGTCGACGAGCGCGAGGGACGCATGCGTCTCGAGGTAGAAGTGCTCCTGCCCGGCCAGGTCGAGCTCGCCGCTGAAGACGTGCTCGGACCGGGCGAGCCCGGCCTCGACGTCGCCGCGCTCCAGATGCGGCTGGCCGCCTTGGAAGCCCTCGGCCCCGATGGCCTCCCGGATGGTGATGAGCGACGGCAGCGGCTCGTAGCCGACCTCGACGGCAACGGCGCCCAGCCTGGCCGCCTCGAGGGTCTCGCCGAGGACCCAGCAGACGGCGTGGCCGAAGTACATCACCTCGTCCGGGAAGAGCGGCTCGTCGTGCTTGACTCCCGCGTCGTTGACGCCCGGCACGTCGGCCGCTGTCAGAACCCGGACGACGCCGGGCACGTGGAGGGCGGGCGCGGTGTGCAACCGGGTGACGCGGGCATGGGCGTGCGGCGCCTGGACAGGATGGGCGTGCAGGACATCCTTGGTGCGGACGACGAGGTCGTCGGTGTAGAGAGCCAGGCCGGTGACGTGGAGGGCGGCGCTCTCGTGCGGGACGGTTTCGCCGACGGTGCCTGACGCCGGGCGCTCGGACAGCGCGCTCACGCCCCCACCTCCTCGTCGTGGCCTGCGTCGGCACGATGCACGGCACGGTGCTCGGCGTGCAGCTTGAGCAGGGACGTGCCGAGCATCGCTGCCCGGTATGCCGCGCTGGCCCGGTGGTCGTCCAAGGGCGTCCCCTCCACGCGCAGCGCCACGGCGGCGGCTCGGACGGTTGCCCGGGTCCACGGTCTGCCGGTGAGCGCCTGCTCCGTGGCGGTTGCCCGGAGAGGGGTCGCGGCCACGCCACCCAGCCCGATCCGGGCCTTGGCGACGTGGCCCTCGCGCAGGTCGAGTGCGTAGGCGACCGCGACACTGGAGATGTCGTCGAAGCGGCGCTTGGAGATCTTGGAGAATGCCGTGGCCCCGCTCAGCGGCAGGGGGATCCGCACCGCCCGGATCAGCTCACCCGACCGCCTGACCGTGGTCCGGTAACCGGTGAAGTAGCCGGCAAGCGCCACCTCACGCTCACCGGTTGCGCAGGCGAGGACGACGCTCGCGTCGAGGGCGAGCAGGACGGGCGTGGTGTCCCCGATGGGGGAGGCAGTGCCGAGGTTGCCCCCGATCGTCGCGCCGTTGCGGATCAGGCGGGACCCGAACTGGGGGAACAGCTGGGCGAGGAGGGGCACCCGCCCGGCGAGGTGGCTCTCGACCTCGGACAGGCTGAGGGCGGCGCCGATCTCGATCCGGTCCTCGCGAAGGTCGAGGGTCCGCAGCTCCGGCAACCGGTCGATGCCGATGGTCAGCGGAGCGCGGACGCCGCGGATGTTGACGTCGACCCCCCAGTCGGTGGACCCGGCCACGAGGACGGCGTCCGGGCGCTCGGCCAGCAGGTCCGTCAGCTCGCCGAGGCTCGTCGGCCGGACGAACTCGCCGTCTGCGGCCGCGACCCGGGTGCGGCGGACGGGCGGGGGAGCCTGGCTGCGGCGAGCCGCGAGCGGGTCACCGTCCTCGGGTTGCCCGAGGGCGTAGGCGGCGTCGCGGATCGGCCGGTAACCGGTGCACCGGCACAGGTTGCCGCTCAGGGCGTGCAGGTCGAACCCGTTCGCCCCGCGCTCGTGGTCGCCGTCGCCAGCACCGGCGCCGACGGACGGCATACGGTCGCTGCGGTAGAACTCGGCCGCCATGCTGCACACGAAGCCGGGAGTGCAGTAGCCGCACTGTGACCCGCCCCGCACGGCCATCTCCTGCTGCACCGGGTGCAGCCCTCCCGGCGAGCCAAGGCCCTCGGACGTGACGACCTCCTGCCCGTCGAGAGCTGCGGCCGGCACGAGGCAGGCGTTGATCGCTGTCCACTGGGTCCGGTCCGCACCGTCGGGTCGGGCGACCAGGACGGAGCACGCGCCGCACTCGCCCTCGGCGCAGCCCTCCTTGGCGCCGGTCAGGCCAAGGTCACGCAGCCAGGCCAGCGCGGTGGTATGCGCGGCGATGCCATCCAGGCCACACGGCTGGCCGTTGACCAGCACCTGCTGGTGCGAAGGGTCCATGTCCCGCTCCTGTCACGCCGCCGTTGGCTCTCATTCTCCGCCCGCCGCCGCGCGACGACAGGAGCGGCATGGTTCGGGGGTGACGCGGCCCGGCGGTTGTCCATGCAGAACACCGGGTCGTGGACGTGGTTCGGGGCGACGATACCGAATCAGCGAAGTGGTGACGAGGGCTCCCCTGCGGTGGCACTGAAGGTATGCCGGGCCACCGGTTGCGGCCACGGCATACCTGTTGTGGTGGGCACTATGCCGCGCCCTGCTTGGTGGGGCAGCGCACCGAGCCGAGAGGGCACTGGCGGACAGCCGAGGACGCGAGCCCCGTTCACTGGGGGCGCCGGCCCGGACCACAAGGGGCGCCGCCCGGGCCACTGGGCGCGCCGGCTGGGACCAGTGGGCGCGCCGGCCCGGACCATGGCGGCCGGGTCGGCGGAGCAGTGGTGGATGACCACTGCGGGCACGGCTCAGCTTCCTCGGTAGGTCGTGTAGCCGAAGGGGTTGAGCAGGACCGGGACGTGGTAGTGCTCGTCCGGGTCGGCCACGGTAACCACGATGACGACCTCGGGATAGAAGCTGCTCCGTCCGGTCGTCGCGAAGTAGGCCCCGGAGTAGATGGTCAACCGGTAGGTGCCCGCCTCGAGGTGGTCCGGCCCGATGGTGGCCACTCGGCCGTCGTCGTCGGTCACCCCCTCACCGAGTGGCTCCACGGGCTGGGTCGGTGCCGGCGATGCCGTCGGGGACGGCGCGGCGTGGAGCTGCACGCGGACCCCGCGGGCCGGCATACCCATGCTCGTGTCCAGGACGTGTGTGCTGAGGGTGCTCATGTCGCTTCCACCACCTTGTCGAGTCGCAGCAGCGCGATCTCGCGCAGCGCGGTGATCGTCTCCAGGCGCTCGGCGGCGGCATCGTTCTCGAGCCGCCGGTCGAGCTCGGTGAGTATCTCGGACGCCGACCGGCCCGCGGCGCGGATGAGGAAGACGCGGTCGAATCGCTTTTCGTAACAACGGTTCCCAGCCATCAAACGGGCGGCAAGCTCGGCGTCGGCAGGGTCCACGCCTGCCTGCTCGCGACGTGAGTGGTCGCCGTCGTGGCCGGCGGACGGGCGCTCGCCGATGCGCGGGTGGCGGGCGAGCGCTGCGTCGAGCTCCTCGTCGGTGAGCTCGGCCGCGCTCGCCGCCGCACGCTCCCTCAGCTCCGCGAGGTCGGCGTAGGGTCGGCCGTCGGCGACGTCGTCGACCCAGCGCGGCACCGCGAGGCAGGTGGCCAGCCGGGCCCGGACCTCGTCGAGCGGCAGGACGTGGAACTCGTCCAGCCGCGCTTCGTTCGCCGGGCTGTCGGCGGTCGCCGGTGCGGCCGTCATGTCACCCCTTTCTGTCGTGGGCCCGGCGTGGTGAGCCAGGCATCCTCGGCGTCCGGGGCGTCGTCTCGGGTCACCGTCGCCTCGATGAGGCCGTACGGGCGGTCGGCCGCGAGGAACACCTCGCCCGGGTTCTCGACCCCGAACGGGCTGAGGTCGACGAGGAGGTGGTGCTTGTTCGGCGCGGAGAACCTGATCTCGGCGATCTCCGGATGCGCCTGCAGCACCGCCGAGCCCATGGCGTAGAGCGACTGCTGCAGGGCCCGGCTGTAGGTCGTGGCAAAGGTCTCGAGGAGGATCTGACGCACGCCCTCGAAGGTCGCGGTCCAGTCACCGCCGGGCACGTCGGTGCAGGCGTAGCGCCACCGGGCGACCAGCGACGTCGCGAGGATCCGGTCGTCGGCCTCCGGAAGAGTCGTATAGCGGTCGCGCAGGAAGCCCGCGAACTGCGACCCGGTCGACTTCAGGACGACGAGGTCCTGCAGACCGGAGACGACCCAGGCACGCCTCGTCGCGCCCGCTTGCTCCATGGTCACGACGGTGGTGCGGATGTCGCCCCCGCGTCGCACGAAGGCGTGGTCGTGGCCCTTCCCGCGGACCGGGATGCGGTCCCAGGCGTACTCCTCGACCTCGATCCGCGCCCCGGTCGCCGCCGAGGCCGCGTCGAGGAATTGCGCGGCGAGGGCCAGCGCGTAGTCCTCGGGTGAGCTGATCCCGTGCTCCTTGGCGAACGCGAAGGCGGTGTTCTTCTGGGTGTCGGTCGGCAGGACGGCGCTCTGGTCTCCGTCCACGTGCGCTGCGGTGAAGTCGCCGCTGAGCGAGGTGGACACGTTGAGGTCCCGGATCTCGTGACGGTCGGTGTCGCGGTAGATCCGCACGACGCGGTTCTCCGCCTTGCCGTACTGGTTCGGTCCCAGGACGATGCTCATGGTCTGGCTCGCCTTCGGGTGACCCGCTCCCCGGGGCAGCGTTCCGTCGGGGACTCCGCTCTCACGCGCATGGCGTCACCGTAGACCGGGTGGCCGCTTCGCGTCAGGGGACCGCGCCGGCCTGCCCACGTCGCCGCTCCGTCTGTCGGTGACACCATGGCCGGGTGGAGAGCCGCGGACAGGTCACTGCAGACCAGGCGGCGGCCCTGCTCGGGGTCCGCCTTCAGACGATCTACGCCTACGTCAGCCGAGGACTGCTCACCCGCACGCACCTGACCAGCGAGACCGGCCACCGGGTCTCCGGCTTCGCCCGCGAGGAGGTGCTCCGGCTTGCGGCCGAACGCACCCGGGTCCGCCTCGGCGCGATGGAGGTCCTCGTCGAGACGGACGTGACCATGCTCGACCCCAGGGGCGTGCTCTCCTTCCGGGGACACCCGGCCCGCGATCTCGTGGGCTGGCGCTTCGAAGACGTGGCGGAGCTGGTCTGGACCGGCGAGGAGCCTCTGCCAGGGCAGTCGCACTGCTGGGCGCTCGACCGCGCTGACCTCGAGGCTGTCACCAGGGCGGTCTCCGGGCTGCCGGGAGGCGCGTCGGACGTCGACCGCATCCGCGTCGCGGTTGTCGCCCTCGCAGCGGCCGATCCGGACCGCAATGACCTCGGCCGGGAGCACGTGCTGTCGGTCGGTCGGCGGGCCATCCTCGCAGGTGTCACTGCACTACCGTTGTGCGGCAAGGAGATCCACGCCACCCTGGAGAGCCGCCTCTGGGCACGCCTGTCCGAGCGGGCACCCCGCCCGCCGGAGCTGACCGCGCTGCGCACTGCTCTCATCCTCCTGGTGGACCATGAGCTGGCGGCCTCGACGATGGCCGCACGGATCGCGGCCGGCACGGGCGCCGACCCGTGGCTCGTCCTGCTCACCGGGCTCGCCGCCATCGGCGGCCATAGGCACGGGGGCAGCAACCTGCTCGCGCAGGAGCTCCTGCGCGCCGTGCGCCGAGACGGGCCGGCGGCGCTCGAGCCGTATGCCGGGCAGCCCGGGGTGCCGGGGTTCGGCCACAAGGTCTATGTCGACGCCGACCCGCGGGCCGAGTCCCTCCTCGACCTCGTGGCCGAGCTCGACCCGCAGGGTTGGCCGCTCATCGAGGACGTCCTGCTCTCCGTCAGCCGCACCCACCGGCAGAGCCCCAACGTCGACCTCGGCCTGGCCGCCCTGGTGTTGGCGTGCCACCTCCCCGCCGGCGCGGGTGAGACGATCTTCGCGCTGAGCCGCATGGTCGGCTGGATCGCGCACGGGATGGAGGAGTACCCCCGGGGCCTGCGGTTCCGGCCGCGCGCCGTCTATACCGGCGGCGAGCCGTCAGCGCCACGGCCGCGCGCCGAGGGGCTCTGACGCCGGCCGAGGGGCTCTGACGCCGGCCGAGGGGCTCTGACGCCGGCCGAGGGGCTCTGACGCCGGCCGCGCCGGACGCTCGGGCTGCCCACCTGCACCAGCTGACCCGCCGCCTCGTACTCGGGGCTGCGTCCGAACGAGCGGCGGTCCTGGCCACCGTTGGTTCGGACGCAAAGCCGGGGTCAGGTGCGCTCCGCCAGCGGTGGGACGGGTTGGGGAGGCGGCGGGCCGGCATACCTGGCGCTGGGGCGGATGATCTTGCGGTCGTGACCCTGTTCGAGGATGTGCGCGGTCCAGCCCATGACGCGGCTCACCGCGAAGGTGGGGGTGAACATCTCGCGCGGAATGCTGCACTCGTGCATGACGACTCCGGCATAGAACTCGACGTTGGCGCGCAGCACCCGTCCGGTGCTGACCTCGTCCAGTGCGGCGTTGATCGCCGACTCCGCCGCGACAGCGAGCTCGACGAGCGGTCCGCCGAGTCCCTGCGCGGTCTCCTTGAGCAGCTCCGACCGCGGGTCCGGGCCGCGGTAGATGGCGTGGCCGAAGCCCATGATCCGCCGGCCGGCCGCGAGCTGGTCGTCGGCCCAGGAGCGGGCCCGCTCGGGGGAGCCGATCTCGTCGAGGGCGTCCAGCGCTCGGCTCGGCGCGCCGCCGTGGAGTGGGCCGGAGAGCGCCCCGAGGGCGCCCACGACACAAGCCGCCACGTCCGCGCCGGTCGAGGCGATGACCCGGGCGGTGAAGGTCGAGGCGTTGAAGCCGTGGTCGACCGTCAGGCAGAGGTAGCGCTCGACGGCCCGGACGGCGCGCTCGTCCGGTTCGATGCCGGTGAGCATCCAGAGGTGGTTGGCGGTGTAGCCGAGGTCGGCACGTGGCGCCAGGGGCTGCTGTCCCTGGCTGCGCCGCCAGGCGGCGGCCGTCAGCACCGGGACCTGGGCGGCGACCCGGATCAGGTCGTGCTCCCGCTCGGCGTCGACCAGATCCCAGATCGGGCGCAGGCCCAGCACTCCGCCGAGGGCAGAGAGGCTCGTTCGGAGACTCGTCATGGGGGAGGTGGTGCCGGCGGCTGCGACGGCGGCGAGCGAGTCCCGCACCGCATCGGGCAGGACCTGGGCGGCGCGGATCGTGGCTCGGAAGGCGGCCAGCTCGTCGGCGGTCGGCAGGTGCCCGCGCAGCAGGAGGTGCCAAACCTCCTCGATCGAGCAGCCGCGGGCCAGGTCGACGGCGCTGTACTGGCGGTAGTGGTAGAAACCCTCCTCGCCGCGGACGTCGCTGAGTCCGGTAGTGGCGACCACCACCCCGGCAAGACCTGCCGGGAGGGGGTCAGCGGTAGGGCTGGTGGATGCGGAGGTGGCCGTGGCGCTGCTGACAGTGCTCATAACCGTCAGGCTCCGCCGGCCGCGGTCCCGGGTCAACGTTGATGGCGTCAATGTGACCACTCGGTGAGCGGCCGAGGGGTGGCAGACGTCTTCCCGCAAGGCGGTTGGCCGGCGACCCCTGTCCCGCAGCAGATCGGCTACGGGTCAGACACCAGGCGCACGAGCCTCGAGCCCCGCACCGGCGGCGGCTTCGAGCAGTCGGTGGTCGTAGGCGACGAAGGTGGCCAGGTCGGCGCCGAGCGACAGTGCGCTGGCCAGGTGTAGCGCGTCGAGGCTGCGCAGGACGGGATCGTCGAGGTCACTCGCCAGCTGCACGACCAGCCCGACGAGGGGCACGAGGTCCAGTCCACCGAGGAGGGTCCTGGCGTCCGGCAGAGCCGACGCGTCGATGCGTCGACAGGCGCGCAGCACCTCGACCTTGGCCAGTTCGCTGCTCACGGTCGGGACGCCAGAACGAGCGGTCAACCAGTGCTGCAGCGAGTCGCTCTCCTGCTCCTCGAACACGAGCTTGAGCAGCGCGGACGAGTCGAGGTAGATCACCGATCCTCGCGCAGCTCCCGAAGCACAGATCCGCTCGTCGACGTTGCGTGACGACGGGGCGTCAGGGTGAGCGGCCCGTCAGCCGGCATCAGCCGACCAGCGGCGATCAACCTCTCGCGGGCTGTGGTCGCGGGTAGCGGCGGCACCAGCAACGCCACCAGCTCTCCGCGCTCCGTCACCTCCACGGTCTCGCCGGCCTTGACCTTGTCCAGGTAGCGACTGGCGTGCTGACGTAGCTCCCTTACTCCGATCCGCTCCATAGTCCAACTGTAGCACTTCGCGTGCTACAGGTCTGAGCTGGTGACCAGTATGCCGTGCCGGCGTCGGATCCCCGGCCGCAAGCCGAAGGCCACCCCCAGCTGCGGTGCCACGGCTGTGGCATGATCGTGGCATGGCAAGGGTTCGCGTGAGTACGACCGTCGACGGGGCGCTGTTGCGTGAGGCCAGAGCCCGCAGTGGAAGGCCGAACGACTCGTCCCTGCTGGACGAGGCGCTCGAGGCCCTGATCTCCCGGCATCGCAGCGCCGAGGTCGACGCCACCTACGGCGCCTATGACGACCAGCCGCTTAGCGATCCTGATGCCTGGGGAGACTTGGCGTCCTTCCGCAAGGCGGTTGGCCGGTGACCCCTGACCCCTTGCGCGGCGACGTGTGGTGGTGCGAACCTCCGGAGATCGGCCGCCGTCCCGTCGTCATCCTGTCCCGCGACGCGGCCATCACGCGGCTGGGACGTGCTCTGGTGGGGCCATGCACCACCACGGTTCGCGGTCTACCGAGCGAGGTCACCTTGTTACCAGTGGTGGACCCGGTGCCGAGGCACTGTGTCGTCAACCTCGACTCCGTCGAGAGCGTCTCCACCGCACTGCTCGTCGAACGCCTCGGGCGCCTGAGCGAGAAGCGGATGCGCGAGGTCTGCGAGGCCATCGCCATCGCCGTCGACTGCTCCTGACCTCCCTCACCTCCGCGGCGCACGGTCAGAGCTCGTCGCGACCCGTGCGGATACCTGGCCCACGAACGCCGTCACCTCCGGCAACCGGTCGGGCTCTATGTCGGATCCCCGCTCGTACCACCAGCTCTCGGCCCACTCGATGAGTGGCGCCCACTCGGGGAGCTGCTTCACGGCATACCTGGCACCGCGCCGTTTGGACACCTGGTCGCCATTGCCTCCGGCGTAGAGCGAGCGGGACAGCGTGAGGACGGCATAAGCCTGTGCCCCAGGGGTTCTCATGTCGCTGACCCACTCAGGCCACTGGGCGACGTGGTTCCCGAGCACCTCGCGGAACTCCACAGGGGTGAAATCGGGAAGGACGTCCGCGGGTTCGGCGCCAACCAGCGTGGTGCCATGATGACGCGCGCTGTACCAGTTGAGCAGGTGGGCCGAAGTCCCTGTGCGCAGTGACCGCGCGCGGAGCTCAGCGTGGTGGAGCGATGTCCTGCTGTGCCGGCACCTGGTCCTGGCGGAGCAGGCCCACCGGGCAGGTCATCCCGTTGGGACCGTGGTTGCAGTAGCCGCCGGGGTTCTTGTGCAGGTAGCCCTGGTGGTAGTCCTCGGCGAGGTAGAACGGGCCCGCGTCGGCCGCGCGCCGGATCTCCGTCGTGATCTCGCCGAAACCGTTGTCGGTCAACACCTTCTGGAAGGCGTCTCGGGTCGCGATGACGGCCCGCTCCTGGCCCGCGGTCGTCCAGTAGATCGCCGACCGGTATGCCGTGCCGACGTCGTTGCCCTGCCGGTTGCCCTGCGTCGGGTCGTGGTTCTCCCAGAACTCCTTGA
>JAABUN010005258.1_pt1 | contig 16291 bp, 14 predicted proteins | sample 5559311 | NCBI WGS metagenome assembly JAABUN01 (sample SAMN10711877, study PRJNA513370) | rock metagenome | isolation source: Antarctica rocks | place: Antarctica: Victoria Land, Siegfried Peak sud
TCAGGGTCACCACACCCACCCGCCCGAGGGTCAGCACCGAAATGCCCAGGAGGGAGACCACCGCCCCGATCCGGCGGCGAGGTGACAGCGAGACGCGGCGGCTGAGGTCCCACCCCACCAGGGTGAGCATCACCACGGCGTAGAAGACGAAGGTCCCGGCCGCCGCCCCGATGAACCGGTAGCCGTACGAGATGCAGACCGCGTACGCCCCCAGGGCCACGGTCGGCACGACGTTCCCGCGGCCGACGACCACCCGCCCGCCCCGGACGAAGGTGAACACCAGCAGGGCCCCGGCGCCGGACACCACCCGTACGGCGGTCAGCAGGCCGGGGTCGAGCAAACCCCCGGCGACCACGTGCCGCGTGATGAGGGAGTTGGCGGCGAACGAGAGCAGCACGAAACCCAGCAGCAGAGCCAGCCGCGCCGGCGCCCGGGTCTCGTGGGTCATCCGCGCAGATCGCGTCGCATGACCACCCGGCCGGTCACCGGCCGGTCGACGCAGCGGAACCCCAGGTCGGCGAACATCTCCTCGCGCCCGAGGAAGGCGTCGGCGGACTGCCGGTCCCCCCCGCTCATCGGCCAGCCCTCGATGGCCGACGCACCTGCGTCGTGGGCCAGCTGGACCGCCGCCCGCACCAGGGCGTGGCTGACCCCCTGGCCGCGATGGCCGGCCCGGACGAACAAGCAGGGCAGCAGCCAGACGCTCTCGTCCTCGTCGGGGTCCCGACCCGTCAGCACCGGGTTCCGGGGGCTGGTGGCGGCGACGTAGCACGACCGCGGCCCGCAGGCGCACCAGCGGACCGGACGGTCCGCCACGGACGCCACGATGCCCATCGGTGTGGTGCCCGTCGTGGTCATGGCCTCGAACCGTCGCCGGTTGCCGCCACCGAACCAGCCGGCGGCGAACTGGGTGCGGGTCACGCAGAAAGCCATGCACCAGCAGTAACGGGTGGTCCGTTCGCTGTCGAACAGGACGGCCAGGTCCGCCAGGTCATCCGGCCCCACCGGCCAGGTATCGACGTCAGGCAGCACCTGCGCGACGCTATCGCGCCCGCGCACAAGGATGTGGAGGCGATGGTGCCGGGAGTAACCGGCACCATCCCATCCAGAACCGGTCGTGGCGGAGGTGGCGGGATTTGAACCCGCGATGGGCTTTAAGACCCAAACCCGCTTAGCAGGCGGGCGCCATAGACCGGACTAGGCGACACCTCCAGGCCCCGCCGGAGCGGAACGCTGGGCAAGAGTACCGACCGGATACGGCACGAGGCAAAGTCGATCCCCCCGGAGGTCGGGCCACCGGTCCCGCTGGAGCAGAGATCACACCCGGCGAGATGGCATCTGCCCTGGTCAGCAACGTACGCTGGGCGGACCTACCCAGCCGCCGGACGAGGATGTGGATGTCGCGCCGATCACCTGACTCGTCGAGATGGAGCTGGGACCTCCCCCGGGAGTCGCCTCCCGTCCCGCAGCGGGCTCTGGCCCCGGAGCACGACTTCCGGCGTACGGTCATCTTCACCGTGGTCGGAGCCATCCTGCCCGGGCTGGGACTGATCGCGGCTCGCCGCCGGGTGCTGGGCGGGGTCATCCTGGGTCTCTTCGGGGCCACCGTGCTCGGCCTCGGGATCTATGCGGCCACTGATCTGCAGGGCTTCCTGTCCAAGGCCGTCGACCCCACCATCCTGCGACGACTGGCGGTCGGCCTGATCGTGGTCGCCGCACTCTGGGTCGGGGTGATCATCGCCAGCCACCTCAGCCTCCGTGCCCGCCCGACCTCGTCGCAGCGCGCGGTCGGTGGCGTCCTGGTCGGACTGCTGGCCTTCGCCGTCGCCGCCCCGATGGCCGTCGCGGCCAACTACTCCTACATCACCGCCAGCTCCGTCGGGTCGGTGTTCAAGAGCCAGGACGACACCAAGAGCGCTACCCGACCCACCTTCGGTGCTCCCCGAGCCAGCAAGGGCCAACCGGCCAAGGACCCCTGGGCCGACAAGCCCCGGCTGAACATCCTGCTGCTCGGCGGCGACGCGGGCAAAGGCCGGACCGGGACCCGTACGGACACCGTGATCCTGGCCAGCGTCGACACCAAGACCGGCGACACCACGATGTTCAGCCTGCCGCGCAACACCGCGCGGATGCCGTTCCCGGCCGGCTCCCCGCTGGACGACTACTACCCCAACGGATTCACCAACGGCAACGGCGGCAACGCGGAGTTCTTCCTGAACGCGATGTACGGCAATGTCCCGGCCACGGTGCCCGGGGACATCCTCGGTCAGACCGACGACCTCGGCGCCGACGCGTTGAAGACCTCCGTAGGCGAGGCGCTCGGTCTCAAGGTCGACTATTACATGCTCATCAACCTGCAGGGCTTCTCGCAGATGGTGAACGCGCTGGGCGGCATCCGGCTCAACATCAACACCTACATCCCGATCGGGGGCAACACCGACCTGCACATCCCGCCGAAGAGCTTCCTGGAGCCGGGACCGGACCAGAAGCTCAACGGCACCGAGACGTTGTGGTACGCCCGCGGTCGCTACGGCTCCACCGACTACACCCGGATGGACCGGCAGCGATGCGTGGTCAACGCGATCATCAAGCAGGCCAACCCGGCGACCATGCTGTCGCGCTACGAGGACATCGCCAAGGCGGGCACGACCATCGTCTACACCGACGTCCCGCAGGAGGTGCTGCCGCTGATGGTGGACCTGAGCCTGCGGGTCAAGGACGGCAACATCCGCAGCATCGTGTTCAAGACCGGGGTCAAGGGCTTCGTCAGCGCGAACCCCGACTTCGACCTGGTGCGCGAGCAGGTCAAGACCGCCCTGGGTGAGACCACCGAGGCCTCGGCGCCGAGCAGCGGGGCCCCGAGTCCGAGTCCGACCAGCGGGGCCCCGGCCACGCCCGGCAAGAGCTCGACCCCGAAGACCGGCACCTCGGCCAAGACCAGCGAGGACGTCGACTCGAGCTGCCAGTACAACGCGAAGATCGCGGCGACCGCTCGTCCTTACACCGGCTGAGACCCGACCTCAGGGACCGAACGGCCGGCCACCGTAACCCCGGTCGGCGTCCAGCCGGTCGCGTACAGCGGTCACCACCGCCATGAACACCGGGTCGGTCCGCGTCCGCGGGTTCAGCACGGCGGCGTCCTCGTCCGGCCCCGACTTGGCCGACAGGACCAGGTGCCGGCCGCGCAGCCCGACCTGGTCCACGTCGGACCAGGCGAGGGAGTGGGTGCTCCCACCCTGGGTGACGCTGATGGAGTCGGAGTCCAGGATCACCGAGGTCCGCAGTCTCCGCGTCAGCATCAGCGCGACGACCGCCCAGGTGCTGGCCAGCACCAAGGCCACCAGCCCCAGGACCAGCACCACCGTGGAGTCGGTCAACCCCCCGGCCACCAGGGCGATCATGGCTAGCACCGCTACGGCCGCGGCGATGGCCAGCGCCCGGACGGGCGGAGGAGCCGTCAGCTCGAAGCGCTGAGCCGTCGGTCCTTCGAGGTCGGGCACTCGTGCACCCTATCGGGCAGCCGGGGACCGGGTCCTGGCCTCGACCGGGAGGGCTCGGTGCTCACGCCAGGCGGCCATCAGGTCGGTCCTCGACCCCCCCGGGTGGGCTTCGTGCCAGGCTCGGCTGAAGCGGTTGAGCTCGAACTGCGGGCCGATCTCGGACGGCCCCGCCGACCGGGTCGCGTGCCAGTACGCGACCGACGCACCCAGGGTGCGTCCCGCACCGTTCGCGATGAACTCCCGCATGGCCTGGTCGAAGCGGAACCCGGGGACCCAGCCGGCTGGCGAAGTAGCGCCGCAGGGCCTGCGAACTGCGTTGCCCGGCGGGGATGACGGTGTCGTCGGTGAGGGGCTCGACGAGCTGAGGACCCCTCACCCGGACGGACGCCGGTGGTGGTGGGGCCGGGCGTCCGTACAGGGCAGCGGCGAGCCGCTCCGTCAGCTCCACCTTGCCGCCCGCAGAGCTCACCCCGAGGGTGCGGGCCAGACCCACCAGTTCCGTACGCAACCAGTACCAGCGCCGGAGGTCAGCTCCGCTGAGCCGGCTGTCCAGATCGGGCCGGGTGATCGTCATGCTCGGAAGTCTGGCGCACGGTACTGACATTTCTCCGGCGGCGAGGGTGGGATTCGAACCCACGGAGCGGTCTCCCGCTCGGGCGCTTTCAAGGCGCCTGCACTAGTCCACTATGCGACCTCGCCCCGCCGTCAGGCCAGACGATCTTAGCGGAACCGCCGGCGGAGGTATGGCAGGCTGAAGCGGGTGAAGGCCATCATCGCGAGCGAGCCAGGCGGACCCGACGTGCTGCAGATCCGCGAGGTCGACACCCCGACCCCCGGACCGGGTGAGATCCAGGTCGCGGTGGTCGGGGCCGGGGTGAATCGGGCTGATCTGCTGCAGCGGCAGGGGCACTACCCGCCGCCGCCGGGCGCGAGCGCAGTGATCGGGCTCGAGGTCTCCGGGCACATCAGCGCCCTCGGCCAGGGGGTGACCGGTTGGGAGACCGGCGAGGAGTGCGTGGCCCTGCTCGCCGGTGGGGGTTACGCCGAACACGTCATCGTCCCCGAGGGCCAGGTCGTGCCACCGCCGCCCGGCCTCGACCTGCTCGCGGCCGCCGGGGTGATCGAGGTGGCGGCCACCGTCTTGTCCAACCTCGACGCCGCGGGGATGGGGGCCGACGAGGTCTTCCTCGTGCACGGCGGCGCGGGCGGCATTGGGTCGTTCGCCATCCAGTACGCCAAGGCGCTCGGGGCCACGGTCATTGCCACCGCGGGGAGCCCGGAGAAGCTGGACTACTGCCGCCGGCTCGGGGCCGACCACGCGATCTCCTACCGGGGTGACTGGGCGAGCGAGGTGGCCACCGCCGCCGGGGCGGCGGGGGTGGACGTGATCCTGGACAACATGGGGGCGAGGTACCTGGCCGACCACGTACGGCTGATGGCCCCGGAGGGGCGGCTCGTGGTCATCGGGATGCAGGGCGGCACCAAGGCCGAACTCGACCTGGGGCAGCTGATGGCGAAGCGGGGGTGGGTGACGTCCACGTCACTGCGCGCCCGGCCGGTCTACGAGAAGGCCGAGATCTGCCAAGGGGTGGTCGACGAGGTCTGGCCACTGCTCGCCGACGGCACGATCAAGCCGACGGAGCACACGGTCTTCCCGCTGGCCGAGGCCGGCAGGGCCCACGCCTGGATGGAGTCCGGAGAGCACTCCGGCAAGGTGATCCTGCGCGTCCGGAGCACCTAGGACCCGGAGTTATACACAGATTCCCGTCAGCCGGTTACGGCGTCGGGTCCGGATGTAGTTCCCTCGGTCGGAACACCACGCCACGGGGGCGTGGAACCGGCCGGGGGACCAGATGAACACCGCACGACCGATGGCGCGGCCCTGGTTGGTCGCTGCGGTGGTGATCGCGCCGGCGGCCGCAGGCTGCACCGCCGAGACCCCGCCGCCGGCCTCGGTGCCGAAGCCGGCACCAGCGCAGTCGACCCCAGCCCCCCGTACGGCTTCGGTCACCGCCTTCCCGCCCTTGGCCGGCCGGCACCCCAGCGGCGCGCGGATCGGGATCCAGGACGTCGCGGCCGACGGTGACCGGGTGGTCTCGGTCGGTCAGTACTCCGACGGGGTCAGCACCGCGACCTTCGGATACTCGAAGGACGGCGGTCGGACCTGGCGGTCCGGTGCTGCTGCGGCAACGACGTGGACGGCCGGCGAAGGGGCCTCGCAGGTGGCGGTCCGCACCGGCCGGAAGCCGGTGACGTGGGTGGCCACCGGTACGGCCGGGAAGCACTTCGCGAGCTGGACCAGCCGTGACGGCACGACCTGGCGGCGCCACTTCATCGACCCGGCGGTCATCGACCCGGACACCGAGGATCCGGGCGAGCTGGTGGCCACGAGCGCCGGGTTCTTCGTGGTCGGACGGTTCGTTGATGCCGCCGGGGACAGCCATCCCCGGATCTGGGCCAGCCAGGACGGCGTGAGCTGGGCTGAGCGCCGGCTCCCCGGTCGAGCCGCGGTGACCGGTCTGGCGGCCCGGGACAGCATCCTCGTGGCCGTGGGCGCGAGTGACGACGACGCCTTCGTGTGGCGGTCCGTGGACGGCGGGCGCACCTGGGCGGGTGTCCCGCGCGTCCCGCGGGTAGCAATCGACGAGGAGTTCAACCGCAGTCTGAATGACGTTGCGGTCGACCAGCGGGGTTTCTCGCCCCCGGCGACTTCTACGGGATGGACCGCGATCAGCCGATGATCCTGCGCTCCTCCGACGGGCTGCGTTGGCAGGTGGACACGGCCGGCTACGTCCTGGGTGCCGGGAGGGGCAGCCGCGGCGTGGTCAGCCAGGCCGGCGAGGTGGCGGCCGTCGTCCGGACCAACCAGACCTTGGACCGGGAGTCGATGTACCGGTTGCGGCGTGACGCCTGGCTGCCGGTCTCGGACCCCCGTCCTGACGACGATCAGGCCGTCTGGACCATCAACGGGATGGCCCGGTCCCGGCAGGGCTGGGTGGCGGCAAGCAGCCGGAGCTTGGACAACGCGCAGTCGAGCCAGCTGTGGCTGTCCCGCACCCCGCGGTCGCTCGACCTCGCCCGGGTCGCCGCGCCACCCCCGCCCCGGCAGCAGGCCGTGGTGGCGCCGTTCGAGATCGCCCGGTGGTCCGGCGCGTGGCGGGCGATCGGCGAGGCGAACGACCGGCGCGCGGTCTGGAGTCAGACCGACGACCGTGGTTTTGGCACCCCCCAGGCGCTCGACCTCAGTGCGGCCACCAACATCCACGGCCTCGTGACCGACGAGCAGTCACTGCCCGCCTACGGCTCGACCACGGGCGGGAACGCCAGCCACGCCACGGTCTGGCGGAGCACCGACGCCAAGAAGTTCGCGGCGTCGCCCCGCGACACCTTCGAGAAGGTCACGCTCTACTCTTCGAGCTCCATCGCCTCGCTGCGCCGCTACGGCAAGCTGCGGATCGCCGTCGGCGACCGGACCAGCAACGGCGACCTGAACGCGTCCGCCCTGGTCTACACCTCGATCGACGGACGGCGGTGGACAGCGGGCGAAGCCGACCGGATCCTGACGTACCACGGGGGTGAGGCTTGGGAGGACGTCACCGACCTGGCCGGCGACCACGATCGGAAACGCTCGATGCGGGACGTGACCCAGACCTCCCAGGAGTATCTGGCCGTGGGCAGCAGCGAGGAGAACGGACCCTCGCAGGCCACGATCTGGCACTCCACGACCAGCCGCAACTGGCGTTCGGAGGTGATCGGGGCCAAGGGTTTCGAGCGCTCCGCCGTCTCTTCGGCCGCCACCATCGGCGACCGGACCGTCCTCTACGGCTGGGCGGGGCGCCGCGGCGAGACCGACACCACCCCGTACGTCTGGACGTCCGGCGACAGAGGTGTGTCCTGGCGGGGCCGGGCCGTCGGCCGACCGGGCGAGGACGCGGACTTCCTCGTCGCGACGGACACGCACTTCGTCATCACCGGCGCCACCAACGAGGAGGTCCCGCACCCGTGGCTGCTCCAGTCGGTCGACGGCGCATCCTGGCGGCCGCTGGGTCTGTCCGGCTATCCACCGGCGGCCGACCGGCAGACCTGGCTGTCCGACGTCGAGGCGGAGGGAAGCGACCTCGTCCTCCTCATCAAGACGGTGGCCGGTACGACGGCGAGGTCGGCGTGGGTGCGGCAGACCGTGGGGTGATGGAGCACGGGCCGGATGAAGAGTCACCAGGGTTCGCTGACGACGCCCCTAGGCTCCCCGCAACACCTCAACGTTCGAGCTGCCGCAGCACCTCGGCGACCTCCCGGGCCGGCGAGTCGGCCAGGTCGACCGTGATCACGTTCTCGTCCGGGCCCGGCACCTCGAGGGTGGCGAGCTGGGAGTCGAGCAACGACGCCGGCATGAAGTGGTCCCGCCGGCTGGCGAGCCGGGCCGCCAGCGTGGCCCGGTCCCCGGCGATGTGCACGAAGGTGACGTTCGGGCGGCGGAGCCGGTCGCGGTAGGACCGTTTGATCGCCGAGCAGGTGACGATGCCCGGGGTGTCCCCCGCCGTCAGCTCGTCGATCCACGCCCCGATCCTGTCCAGCCAGGGCCAGCGGTCCTCGTCGGTCAGCGGCACCCCGGCAGACATCTTGGCGATGTTGGCTGCCGGGTGCAGGGCATCACCCTCGCGCAGCTCCCAACCCAGCCGCTCCACAAGCAGCTCCGCCACCGTCGTCTTGCCGGTGCCGGTCACCCCCATCACCACCAGCACGGGGGAGCGGCCGGTCATCACATCCATCGGGGCATCTCCTGCGTCGGCCGGGCCCGCTCGCCGCTGAGCGGATCCGGTGGAGCCACACTAGGACGTCCACGCCCGCCAGAGCCGGGCATACTCGCCGTCGGCCCGCAGCAGTTCGTCGTGGCTGCCCAGCTCGGCGATCCGGCCCCCGATCACGACCGCGATCCGGTCCGCGTCGTGAGCCGTGTGCAACCGGTGCGCGATGGCCACCACCGTGCGGTCGGCCAGCACGGCCGCCATCGACCCCTCCAGGTGCCGAGCCGTCCGCGGGTCGATCAACGAGGTGGCCTCGTCCAGCACCAGGGTGTGCGGATCAGCGACGACCAACCGGGCCAGCGCGACCTGCTGCGCCTCGGCCGGGGTCAGGCTGTGGTGGCCGGCGCCGAGCATGGTGTCCAGCCCGGCCGGCAGCCGCGACACCCAACCCCAGGCGTCGACCGTACGCAGCGCCTCGGCCACGACCGCGTCGTCGGAGTCCTCGCGGGCCAGCACGATGTTGTCCCGCACGGTGCCGACGAACACGTGGTGCTCCTGGGTGACCAGGGCGACCTCCGTCCGCAGCAGCTCCAGGGGCAGCTCGGTCAGCTCGACCCCGCCGACCCGGACCGACCCCGTATGCGGGGCGTTGATCCCGGCCACCAACCGGCCCAGGGTCGACTTGCCCGAGCCACTGGGGCCGACGATGGCCAGCCGCTCCCCGGGCCGCGGTGCGAGATCGATCCCGTGCAGCACGTCGTGCCCGGGGCGGTACGCGAACCGGAGGTCCCGCCCGACCAGGGTCAGGTCGTGCGGACGCTCCTCCCCGGCCTCGCGGTCCGGGGGCACCGCGGCGATCCCCAGCAACCGGGTCGTGGAGGCCACCCCGACCTGCAGCCGGTCGACGTTGCGGATCAATCGCTCCAGCGGCTCGACCAGGGCCTGGACGTAGAGGGTGGCCGCGGTGATCTGACCGAGGGTCAGCCAGCCGTTGACGTAGCCCACCCCGCTGAGCAACAGCACCATCACCAGCGGGGTGTCGTAGGCGAACCCGATCAGCCCGAACAGCAGGTTGCGCAGGCTCATCGTGTAGCGCTCGGCCTGGGCCGACACCGCCTGGTCCCCGTCCCCGCGCTCGATCCGGTCGCGCTGCAGACCCAGCGCCTCCACCGTCCGGGCCCCCTCGACCGTCTCGGTCAGACTGGAACCGATCAAGGAATAGGTGCCGCCCTCGGTGATGTAGCCCTGCGGTGCGCGCTTGAGGTACCGCCGGCATGCGAAGATCAACAGCGGCGCGGTGACCAGCAGGGGCAGGGTGAGCAGGGGCGAGTTGATCAACATCGCCACGACCGTGAACACCGTCGTCAGGGAGGCGATCACCATCTCCGGCAGCCCGTAGCGAGCGCTCTCGCTCATCGTGGAGACGTCCCGGGTGACCCGGGTGACCAGGTCACCCGAACTGGCACCCTCGACCCGGCCCAGCGGCAGCCGGAGGACAGCCCGTACGACGTCCTCCCGCGCCGCGGCCAGCACGGTCTGGCCGAAGATCGCCGAGGTGCGCAGAGCCAGGAAGGTGAGCAGGGCCTGCACCACCACCACCCCGACCACAGCCAGCGTCAGACCGTCCAGCCGCGCGGCGAGGGTCGCGGTGGAGGACGCGGCATCGATCAGGGCGCCCAGGATCCGCGGCACCACCAGGGCCGCCGCGGCGGCCAGGGCGTGCAGGACCAGCAGCAGCACGACCAGCGTCCGTCGGCTCCGCAGCAGGGTGCGGACGAACTCCAGCACCGCCGCACGGTCTGCCACCGGCAGGCCGCGTTCGGGGTTGCGCGAGGACTCGAAGTAGTCCCGGGCCCGCTGCTCCCGGAGCAGGTGCCGGGCCTGCCAGGCCCGCAACCGGGTGCGGGCGCTCCCGGAGCCGGGCGGGGTCAGGGCCGCCGGCACCCGCTCCGGCTCGGAACCGTCGCGCCACGTCTCCACCGAGCCACGCAGCTCCTGGCTCAGCTCAGTCATCGGGATCCTCCAACGTGCGGGCCACCACCCGGCGGTAGGCCGGGTTGGTCCGCAGCAGCTCATCGTGGTGGCCATACGCCGCGACTCGGTCCCCCTCGAGCAGGGCCACCCGGTCGGCGTGGTGCAGCAGCAGCGGCGACACCGTGGTGATGATGGTGGTCCGGCCGCGCCGGTGCTCGGAGAGCCGACGCGCGATCTCGGCCTCGGTGTGGGCGTCCACCGCCGACGTCGGCTCGACCAGGATCAGGATCTCGGGGTCGAGCGCGAGTGCCCGGGCGAGCACCACCCGCTGTCGCTGCCCGCCGGACAAGCCACGACCGCGTTCATCGATCACGCCCTGCCAGCCGCCGGGCAGGGCTTCGAACACGTCCTCGGCAGCCGCCGTGTGCAACGCGGTCTCGGCCTCTCGCCGGCTGAGCCGGCCGTGCGGGTCGATCGCGCTCTGCAGGGTGCCCGCGAAGACCAACCCGGCGTTGTCGGACACCAGGATCTCCTCGCGCACCGCACGGACCGGCACCGCCCCGAGATCGACACCGCCCAGGGTGACCCCCCAGCGGGCATCCGCGCGCTCCCGGTCCCGAGCGTTCTGCTCCTCTCGCGCCGCCTGCTGGCGGGCCCGGGCCTGACGCGCGACCCGACCCTTGACGGCAGGACCGACATCGAGGGCCACCGGGTCGTGGTCACCGGGCAGGTAGCGACCCAGCCGGTCGGCCAGCGCGGCCGAGTCGTCCGGCAGGGCGGAGACCAGCACGGTCAGCTCGCCGGGGCGGGCGCTGAAGCCGGACCGCTCGTCGTGCAGCACCGCGGGCCGCGGCAGTCCCACCTCGTCCGGGACCGGCGCCCAGGGCGGCTGGAGGGACAGCAGGGCCACCGTCTTGCGGGCGGCCACCACGCTGCGCACCCACTTCTGGGCAAGGTCGAAGAAGGTCTGGATCGGCCAGACCATGAACACCGCGTAGCCGAAGAAGCTGATCAGCTGGCCCACCGTCATCGACCCGGCCACGACCTCACGGGCTCCGAGCCAGGTCAGGATGACCAGGAACAACCCGGAGAAGAGCACGCTGACCGAGTCCACCGCCCCCTGCCAGACGCCGGAGGCGATCCCCGCCTCCCTGGTCCGCTGCGACTGGCTGACGTAGTTGCGGGCGAAGGTCCGCTCGCCGCCGATCCCGCGCAGGATCCGGAGCCCGGCCACGATGTCGGTGGCGAGCGAGGTCAGCTCCGAGGAGCGGGCGCGTTCGCTCTCTTCCTTGGCCTGCAGGGGAACCAGCAGCGGGCGGGCGAGCAGCACGGCCACCGGTGCGATGACCAGCACCACCACCCCCAGCCGGGTCGACGTCGACAGCACCAGCCCGGCGATGACCAGATAGGCGATCCCGGCCCCCACCGCCCGGGCGATGACCTCGGTGAGTGCCCCGAACTGGTCGGAGTCCGACGACGAGACGCTCAGCACCTCACCCGTCGGAGTCCGCTGCCCGAGCACGTGGCCGAGCTGGGTGGACTTGCGGGTGACCAGCTTCATCGGGCCATACATGCCGACCAGCCAGCCGCGTACGACCAGGGTGTGCCCGAGCACCCCGGCGCCGACCCCCGCCAGGACCAGTCCAAGCATGATCAGCGACAGCCACCCCACGGTGCCGAGGTCACGAGCCCGGACCCCGTCGTCGATGATCCGACCGACCACGTACGGCCCGACCGAGCCGGGCAGCCACTGGATCACGCTGACCAACGAGCTGAGGGCCAGCAGCGGGCCCTGCTGCCAGAGCAGCCAGCCGAGGAACCGGACCGGGCTGCGGGTGTCGGGATCGGTGAAGTCCCGGCGCCATCGGCGTCGGTGGTCCGGAGCCGGCGAGTGCGCGCCGTCGAAAGCCGGCACCGCAGGGGGGAAGTCGTGCATCAGGTCAGCCACTCTAGGCGCGTGCGCAGGCCCGGCTCCACGGGTTATCGCGGGCCCCTGAGCCCCGGAGGGTGTCGGACCCGCCACCTAGGATCGGCCCATGACCAGTGACGCAGCCCCGACCGAGCCCGACGACCAACAGCGCGCCGTCGCCGGCACCACCGAGGACGGTCGGGTCTACGTGGTGACGCCGCAGGGCATGGCCGTCGAGGGTCCGCCCAGCCCCCAGGTCGAGACCGAGACGGACACCGCGCGGTCGGTGACCGACATGGTCGAGCAGCCCGCCAAGGTGATGCGGATCGGCACCATGACCCGGCAGCTGCTCGAAGAGGTCAAGTCCGCACCCCTGGACGACGCCAGCCGGCGGCGGCTGCGGGTGATCCAGCAGGCGTCCATCGCCGAGCTCAAGGCTGGGCTGGCCCCGGAGCTGGTGGCCGAGCTGGAGCGGATCACCCTGCCGTTCAGCGAGGACTCGACCCCGACCGACGCCGAGCTCCGGATCGCCCAGGCCCAGCTGGTGGGATGGCTGGAGGGTTTGTTCCAGGGGATCCAGACCGCTTTGTTCGCCCAGCAGATGGCCGCCCGAGCCCAGCTGGAGCAGATTCGCCGCGCGCTGCCCCCCGGATCGGTCCCGGATCAGCCGGCCGATCAGCAACATCAACGAGGCGGTATGTACCTGTAACAGAGGAAAAGCAGAGGAAGCTCGTAAATCGTCCCAACTGTAGATACATTGCGGGAAGAAGTTTCGGGGGATTTCCGGCTGACGGAACCGTAGGCGCATCGGGGTGCGTCTCAGGTGAGGCCAGTTGAGACCAACGAGACCTCATGGAGACCGACGATGTCCTGCCCCCCGAATGCTCCCGCTCTGGGCACCACCCCGACCGCACGGTCGCGGTCCGGTTCGCAGTTGGGTTGCGTCCCGTACGCCCCGCTGTTCCAGAACCCCCTTCTCGAAGAACCCCTGGCCGCCAATGCTCCCGCCGACGTCCGGCGGCGTCGGGCCGCGCTGGTCCGTCGGGCCCAGGACGTGTGCGGGGCCTGCCCCCTGGTCGCTCCGTGCCTCTACCGGGCGGTCGTCGAGCACGACGTCGCGGGCTACGTGGGGGCGACCACGCAGCGGCAGCGGGCGGAGATCCGGCAGCGTCTCGGCGTCGTCGTGGAACCCGAGGACCTCGACACCCTGGCCGGGGTCACCGGGCGGCACCGCCAGATCGACCACGATGAGGTGGTGCGGCTACGCAGTGCGAACCCGCACGAGAGCCTGGAGACCTTGGCCCACCGGCTGGGTTGCTCCCTGTCCACGGTCAAGCGACACCTCCGCCGGGAGCGGAGCCACCCGTCGGCGACCACGGCGGACACCGCGGCTCCGACCATCGCTCAGGTGATGGCCGCCGCCGCGGTGGTCGGCGGGCCGGGCCGACGGCAGTCCGCCGCCTGACGCCCGAGGCGTCCAACCTGGTCCACCGGTCCGAGCCGCGTCAGCCGAACCAGCGACGCAGCTCGGCCACCGGACCGCCGTCCGCGAACAGCTCGGCTACGGCATCAGCCGCCTCCCGCACCTCCACCGGTCCGTCACCGATCGCCACGCCCCGACCGGCCCAGCGGAGCATCTCGAGGTCGTTGCGGCCGTCCCCGAAGGCGAGCACGTCACTCGCCCCCATCCCGAGCTCGGCTGCTACCTCGGCCAGAGCCGTGGCCTTGTTGACCCCCTGCGGGGCGATGTCCAGCCAAGCACTCCAGCCGACGAAGTAGGTCACCCCGTGCAGTCCGAGGTGCTCGGCGAGGTGGATGAAGTCGGCGTCCGACGCATTCGGGTCCCGCAGGATGATGCGGGTCACCGGACGGGAGCCGAGCTGCCGGGCGTCCTCGATGATCATCTCGCCGGTGAGGTCGCCACCGGGGAAGTGCCCGTTGAGCCGGTAGCCGAGACCGATCTCCTCGACCGCGATCAAGGTCCCGGGGGCGACTTCCTCCACCTTGTCGATCACCTCGCGGGGGTCGAAGGTGACCGCCTTGACGATCTCCTCGGGCGGATACCTGACGGTCACCGCCCCGTTGGAGCAGACCGCAGGGCCGGGCGGCAGACCGAGCCGGTCGAACAGGTCGCGGGTGCTGTGCCAGGAGCGGCCCGTGGCCAGCACGACCGGCACGCCGGCGGCCAGCACCAGCTGGACGGCCTCGAAGATGGGGGCGGGGAGCTGGTCGTAGCGGTCGACCAGGGTGCCGTCGACGTCGAAGGCCACCAGCCGCGGCCGCCAGCCCGGCGGGGGTACGGAACTCATGAGACGGGGGTCAGCGCCTCTCGGCCGCCCAGGAACGGGCGCAGGGCGGCCGGGATGCGTACGGAGCCGTCCGCCTGCTGGTGGTTCTCCAGGATCATGATGATCGTCCGGGTCATGGCGCACAGTGTCCCGTTCAGGGTCGCCACCGGACCGGTGCCGCCGGGGAAGCGTGAGCGGATGTTGAGCCTGCGGGCCTGGAAGTCGGTGCAGTTCGAGGTCGAGGTGATCTCCCGGTAGCGGTGCTGGGTCGGCAGCCAGGCGTAGCAGTCGTACTTGCGGGCCGCACTCAGGCCGAGGTCACCGGCGGCCAGCTCCATCACCTGGAAGGGGATCTCCAACGAGGTGATGAACTCCTTCTCCCACTGCAGCAGGCGCTGGTGCTCCGCCGCCGCGTCCTCCGGGGCGCAGAAGACGAACATCTCGACCTTGTCGAACCAATGCACCCGGAAGATCCCGCGGGTGTCCTTGCCGTGGGAGCCGGCCTCCCGGCGATAGCTCGGGCTGTAGCCGGCGTAGCGCAGCGGGAGCTTGGCCGCGTCCAGGATCTCGTCGGAGTGGTACGCCGCCAGCGGCACCTCGGCCGTCCCTACCAGGTAGAGGTCGTCCTCGGCCAGGTGGTAGACGTCCTGGGCGGCCTGCCCCAGGAAGCCGGTGCCCTCCATCGCCGAGGATTTGACCAGGGCCGGCGGGATGATCGGGGTGAACCCGTTCCGGATGGCCGTGCTCATGGCCAGGTTCAGCAGGGCGAGCTCCAGCTCCGCCCCCTGCCCGGTCAGGTAGTAGAAGCGCGAGCCCGAGACCTTGGCCCCGCGCTCCACGTCGATCGCACCGAGCAGCTGACCCAGCTCCAGGTGGTCGCGGGGGGTGAAGCCCTCGGCCGCGAAGTCGCGCGGCTGCCCGATCTTCTCCAGCACCACGTAGTCGTCCTCACCCCCGGGCGGGACGTCGTCGAGCACCAGGTTGCCGACCCCCTTCAGCATCACATCGAAGGTGGCGGACTCCTCGTTCTGGGCTAGCTCGGCCTTCTTCACCAGATCGGCGAGCTCCTTGCTGCGGGCGAGCAGCGCCGTACGGTCGGCACCCTGGGCTCCGGAGACCTGCTTGCCGAGCCCCTTCTGCTCACCGCGCAGCTCCTCGTACCGGGCGATGGCCACCCGGCGGGACGCGTCGGCCGCCAGCAGGTCGTCGACCAGGGACTCGGACTCACCGCGGGCCAGCTGGGACGCGCGTACGCGGTCGGGATCTCGGCGGAGCACGTAGGGGTCGATCACCGGCTCAGCCTAGACCGAGCCGCGCCGACCGCCCGGCGGCGGCCGCTCGGATGGCCGTCCTGGCCGGGCCGGGCTGAGATGATGACCCCACTATGGTGCGCCGGCCCCCCACTCTTTCGTCCGTCCTGATCACGGTCGCCCTGTTGCTGGCGTTCGTGGCGTGGACCTGGGCGACCTTCAGATCGGGGCCCATCGCCCGTCTCGACCAGGCCTTGGCGCCGCCGAGCATCGCCCCGGGTTCGGCTACCGCGCAGATCGCCGCCGCCTTCGCCCTGCTGACCTGGCCCGTGCTGGAGTACCTCGCCCTCGCCGGACTCGCGATCTGGGCCTACCAGCACCGACTCCGCCACCTGGCGGTCGCCCTGGTCCTGGTCATCGTGCTCGGTTGGGTCGGGGTCGCGCTGCTCAAGGTGATCATCGCCCGGCCGCGTCCGGAGGCGGCTCTGGACGTGCTGACCGCGTACGGCTACGCCTACCCGTCTGGGCACCTGGCCGGGGTGACCGCCGCCAGCATCGCGGTCAGCGCCGCCTTCGCCGTCACCCGGCGGAGCGTCCGGGCGCAGATGACCTGGAACGCCGGAGC
>JAABUN010005259.1_pt1 | contig 16290 bp, 12 predicted proteins | sample 5559311 | NCBI WGS metagenome assembly JAABUN01 (sample SAMN10711877, study PRJNA513370) | rock metagenome | isolation source: Antarctica rocks | place: Antarctica: Victoria Land, Siegfried Peak sud
CGTGCGGGGCCGATACACGACTTGATGCATCGAGCGGTCGAGCGCGGGTTGGAAGACGAGAGGCAGTTCAAAAACTTTCGTGTCGCTATCCTCTTCTTCCTTGGAAAACTGGACTTGAACCCACACACTTACCCATAGACCCCATAGACCCCATAAAGTTAGTTCTTGCAACTATCATTTTCGAGCGGGTGCTCCCTCTCCCGGCACGGGGGAGGGCTGGGGTGGGGGCCGCGTTAGTTACGAAAAGAAAACTAACGCGGAACTAATTCACTGCGTCGCGGGCAATAGTGTCGGCTCGCCTTTGAGGTAGCCCAACGACTCCAGAAACTCATCGGTCTGGCGCAACGCTTTGTTGGCATCTTTCTTGGCCGGACGATAGGCGAATCCATGTCCGACGCCGCGCAATGTGACGAGTTCGACGCGGTTGCCCGCGTCTTTCATCGCCTTCTCGAAGGCGACGGCGTTGGCGTAGGGCACGGTTTTGTCGGCGGTGCCGTGAAACAGAATCGTCGGCGGATCGCCGGGTTGCACATGTTGCAGCGGCGAAATCGATTCCCACTTTGGCCCGACGCGTTCGTTGCCGTAGCCCGCAGGCGACAGATCAATCACCGAATTGTAGAGAATCAAAGCATTGGGCCGCGACGAAACCGCCGCGTTTTCGGTCGGCTCGTCCATGCCGGAAATCAACGCCGCCGTCGCCGCGAGATGGCCACCCGCCGAACTGCCCGCCGCCGCGATGCGATTGGGATCGATGCCCAAATCTTTGGCGTTCTCGCGCGTCCAACGCAGCGCCGATTTCGCGTCGGTCACCGCCTCGAACGGCGTGGTCTTGGCGCTATTTTTGGTGCGATATTCCGGCACGAACGCCATCATGCCGCGCGAGGCCAAATAGGTCGCGTGCGCGAAGAACAGTTCGGGTTCGCCGCCGCTCCAGCCGCCGCCGTAAAACAGCACAATCGCCGGAGTTTTGTCGGTCGCCTTGTGATTGGCCGGCTCGAAGACGTTCATCTCCAATTCGATCTCTTTGCCCGCGCCATTGACGGTTTTCTTATAGACAACGGTGCGCGTCGGCTTGCCATCCTGGGCGACATCTCCGCCATCGGGCGCATCAAGCGCGGCATCGTCGGCCTCGGCTTTGGCCGCGACTTTAACGGGTGCTTCGGGCGCCTCGTTCTCGTCGTCGGCGACGGCTTTGGGCGCGGCCAACGCTTTGCTGCCGGTGCGAAACGGCGCGGCGGGCAGACCGGCGCCGTTGACCAAATTGCCAATCGGATTGCTCGCCCAATCGTAACGCGCTTCGGTCGGCGCCGTCACGTCGGGGCTGGACAGAACGATGCTGTCGCCCTCAATTTTCGCATCGGCCCAGGCAAATTTATCGTCGTCACCCGCGATGGCGAAGCCTTTCAAATCGCCGCCTTTGGCCCTCATACCTTGGGCGTGAGTGAAGTTCAGACGCAGTTTGCTGCCCTCGATTTTTATCCCGTTATATTCTGGCCCCGAATCTTCGACTTTCTGGCCGTATTGCTGACTGAGCGCAATCAGCGCCAGACGATGACCGACTTCCTGTTTGTTGGGATAGTGAATCTCTTTGGCCTCGCCCAAGTCAACCGCGACGGCGCGGCCCGTTTTGGGGAGGGCGAGGGCTTTGTCCTGCGCTTCGCGGATGTCCTGCCAACCGTCGGCTTCGACCGGCTCGGTCTGCTGCGTGCGAAAGTTCGCCAGTTGCACGAAGTAAAACGGCAACTCGGCGCCAAAATCGCGGCGCCAACCCTGAATCAGCGCGGGAAACAATTTGCCGTAAAGTTCGTGATCGTGATCGGATTCGCCCTGATACCAGATCACGCCGCGCACGGCGAACGGAGTGACCGGCGCGATCATGCCGTTGTAAAGTCCCGATGGCGTCTGTTTGGTGCCGGGGCCGGCGGGCGCGTAAGGCTTGTTGGGCGCCTTTTTGCCTTCGGCTTTGGCGGCGTCGGCGCGCTCTTTCCAGCGCTCGATTTGCGCATCATACTTCTTCGTCGCTTCGGGATAACCATCCAGCGTTTGCTGCCAATCTTCGCCGATTGATTTCAAATCGGGATTGGTCGCCAGAGTTTGCTGCGGCGTCCACGATTGGGCGGGTGTGCCGCCATACGACGCATGAATAATGCCGACCGGCACTTTCAACTTGTTGTGCAAATCGCGCGCGAAATAGTAGCCGACGGCGGTAAATTGATCAACGGTGGCGGGCACCGCTTCGACCCAATCGCCCTTGAGGTCGGTTTGCGGCGTCTCGGCGATATTGCGTGCAACGCGGAACTGCCGGATGAGCGGATATTTGGCGCTGGCGATTTCTTTGTCGGCGTTGAGCGTGCGCGGAACGCGCAACTCCATGTTCGACTGCCCCGACGCGACCCAAACTTCGCCGACCGCGACATCTTTAATCTTGACCGTGTTTTTGCCCTGAATGGTCATCTGCAAACCCGAAGCGGCTTCGAGGGCGGGCAATTTCACCATCCATTTGCCATCGGCCCCCGTCGTGGCGCTCGCCGTTGATTTGCCCAGAGTGACGGTGACTTTCTCGCCCGCGTTGGCCATGCCCCAGACCGGAATCGGCATCTGGCGTTGCACGATGAGGCCATCGCTCCACAACGCCGACAGCTGCACATCGGCCTTTGCGGGTTTGGGTTTCAATGCGACGGTAACGGCGAGGGCACACGAAGCGAGCACGACGGTCGCTAAAACGATGCGGTTGCGAAAGGGAGACTGCATGATTGGAATGGGGGAATTTGCGGGTTCTGAGACGAAAATTCGTGGAGCGATATCTAAATCGCTCCACGAATTTTGGTGCTGCTTGAGCTATGAATTAGCGAGCGATAGCGTTGAACGTCGGGCTATTCTGCGACTCGCTGAACGGCGTGCCGTCCCTGTAAATTCTGCCTTTATCGCCAGAGGCATTCGTCTTATACCATTTGACGTGGCCATCGGCAAATGACATATTGGTGCCTTCCAAATGGCGCTGGTAAATGCCGCCACTGCTTGCAAAGCCTCCAGTTGCTGGCACGCTTGGTGAGTTAGTCCCACTCCCTGTGCCAGTAGTGCCATTGCCGTTGCCACGATATCGTGCATCGGCAGAACCATTAGGCCTGCCGGTGCTGGTAACGCCACTGCCGTCGATGTTGAGAATGGTTAAAGATGAATTCTCGAGGGCAGCTTGGCTGATACCGCCGTTGTTATAGACGGCAGCAGCTTGGGTTCCTGTATTACCTAAAGCTGCGTTGATGTAGTAGTCGGTGTAATCCGCAGACCCCGGCCCACTAACGGGGGCTTGGGGATCGCTGGGGCATTGATAAATTTGTGTGCTCTTGAGATAAGGCTGGATCGTATCAGCCCAACCATAAGGAGGATTGGCTGCGCTACCGCCTTGAACAATTATGCCGGGAAATTTCTCGTCGTAATCTTGGATGTATTGCAGCACGCCCAAACTTATCTGCTTCAGATTGCTCTGGCAACTCGAACGGCGGGCGTTTTCGCGCGCCCTTGCGAAGACGGGGAACAGAATCGCCGCGAGGATGGCGATGATCGCTATCACGACGAGGAGCTCGATAAGGGTGAACGCCGAGCGTCCATTCTGTGTGGTGTTGGTGTGAATGTTTTTCATGGGAATGTTCCTTTGCAAAATGATGAATCGTTGTTCTATTTTGGGACGACGAATTGAACGGCACAAAAGCGTCTTTCACGTCCCGCCAGTTGACCGGAAAATCGAACGGCTAAAGAGATTTGATTCTCCACAAATTCGCTTTATTATACCGGTATAGCATCGGGTCTTTATTTATTATACCCAGATGAACGAAGTTTCAAACATTAATCTGAAAAAAAAATGGAAATCTTGTGAATTTATGCGAAAGGTCGAGCGAATTTAGGCTGGAGACGCGACAAGGTGGTGACGTGAATCGAGTCACTCGCCAACTTTTAAGAGTGTCATCAGCGATCATTAACCGCCGATGGCGTGACTCTCATTCCGTAACGTCAAAGTTTGCCTGTCAGCGAGCGTAGGGTAAGCAGACTTCGGGAGGGAATCGTGGTTTCTGAGACAAAGAATTCGTGGAGCGATTGGCATCGCTCCACGAACTTCGGTGCGACTTGAGTTAGTATTAACGACGGATGGCGTTGAACGTCGGGCTATTCTGCGACTCGCTGAACGGCGTGCCGTCCCTGTAAATTCTGCCTTTATCGCCAGAGGCATTCGTCTTATACCATTTGACGTGGCCATCGGCAAATGACATATTGGTGCCTTCCAAATGGCGCTGGTAAATGCCGCCACTGCTTGCAAAGCCTCCAGTTGCTGGCACGCTTGGTGAGTTAGTCCCACTCCCTGTGCCAGTAGTGCCATTGCCGTTGCCACGATATCGTGCATCGGCAGAACCATTGGGCCTGCCGTTGCGGTAGACGCCACTACCGTCGATGTTGAGAATGGTTAAAGTCGAATTCTCAACGGCGGCTCCGCTGATACCGCCTTTGTTATAGACGGCAGCAGCTTGGGTGCCTGTATTACCTAAAGCTGCGTTGATGTAGTAGTCGGTGTAATCCGCAGCCCCCGGCCCACCAACGGGGGCTTGGGTATCGCTGGGGCATTGATAAATTTGTGTGCTCTTGAGATAAGGCTGGATCGTATCAGCCCAACCGTAAGGGGGATTGGCTGCGCTGCCACCTTGAACAATTATGCCGGGAAACCTCCCGTCATAGTCTTGCTGGTATTGCTTGACGCCCAGAGCGATCTGCTTGAGGTTGGACTGGCAGCTCGAACGGCGGGCGTTTTCGCGCGCCCTGGCGAAGACGGGGAACAGAATCGCCGCGAGGATCGCTATGATGGCGATGACGACGAGGAGCTCGATCAAAGTAAATGCCGAGCGAAAGTTGTGAGAGTTCTTGGTTTTGATGTCAATGTTTTTCATGTTAATTTCCTGTGATGACTATTTGGAAGTTAGATATTGAGCCGCAATTTTGCGCGTCATCTTGTGCTCTGGTGCTTTCTAACTTCTGAGTTGTAACTTCTGGCTTCTAACTCCTGACTTCCGGTTGTTTATGGCGCCGCGCTACTCTGGCGAGCGATAAGTTGGCCGCGCGTGGTGAAGCTGCGCGCGGGGCCGTCGTATTCTCCGCTCAGGCGACTGAGCAGGAACTGGGCGGCGTGGTGGGCGATGGATTCCGCGGGATGCGTAACACTCGACAGCGGGACGCTGGCGAATTGGCTCATCGCGTGATCGTCGTGGCCGACGACGCTGATGTCGTCGGGGCAACGCACTCCGGCGCGTTCTAACTCGGAGATGAAAACTAACGCAGAATAATCGTTGACGATACACAGCGCCGTCGGGCGCTCGCGCAGTTCCAGATATTTCGCGGCCAAAATGCGCCCACCTTCGGCGTAGTTGCGCGCGCTCTGCGCTTCCAGAAGCCATTCGCTACGCCACTCGCCCTTAACTTCTTCGACGGCGCGACTGAAACCGACGAAACGCGGCCCATCATGGCGGATGAAGCCGTGATCGGCATAGCCCAACTTGTGATGACCCAAATCGGTCAAATGTTTGGCGGCCTGATAGGTGTTGTCCACGCGGTCGAACAAGACGGCGTCGCAGTCGAGATCGGTCGGGTAATCGTAGGAGACCAAAACGCCGCCCTCGTCTTGATAACGGCGCAATTCCAGCAACGCCCTGGGCTGCAATCCGTTGGTAAAACAGATGACTCCACGCGGCTTCTGGCGGCGAAGCGAAGCGATGGCGCTGACCTGCGCCTCCTCGTTATATTGATCGTGCAAACCGATGCCATAAATCGGCACGTCGAACCCGCTACGGTTGAGCGCGCTCTGGATGAACTGGATTTTCTGGGTGCCGACGCCAAAATCGAACCACAGGCTAAATAGTCCAATCGTGTTGTTCGAGCGCCCGTTAGACAGGTTCTGCGCGTGCGGATTGGGTTCGTAGCCCAATTGCTGCGCGGCCTCCATCACGAGTTGGCGCGTCTTATCCGAAACGCGCCCGGTGTTGTTGAGCGCAAACGAAACCGTCATTTTGCTTACGCCCGCCATGCGCCCGACATCGGACATCGTGACCGAAATATTTTTGCTGCCCCCATTTTTTGTTGTCTGCATCATTAAAAACACCTCCCGCTCTGCGTTTATTAGACCTCTTGCAAAAGTCACCGACAATTGCGATGTTAGCGGGGCTTACGCCCTCTTCCAATCTTTGGGCGAAGAGAAAACCCCGATTGGAAGAGGGCGTAAGCCCCGCCCATTGAGCGAGTCAGAGCAAAAATCACGCTCAAAACGACTTATGCAAGAGGTCTATTATACCGCTCACTTTAACCCAGTCAGAATCTGACGAAGCAGAGACGAAAACTTCACGCTTCTAAAGTTCCTCCCCCATTCTAAACGCTGGAGAGGAGTTATCCCGGTATAGCGATGGTTTTACTTATTATACCCAAATCAGAAAGATTTCAAACATTGATTCGGGAAAAGCGAGAATTAATTCTGTGGCGCTCGCCAATCGAAAGCCGCTTCGACATTGCCCCATTCCTCGAAATTAACCGTCGTCTCCTTCCCGCGCAACTGCCGGTCGGCGAAGTCGAGCAAAACGCGCCAATCGTCGGCGTTAAACGCGTGACCGCCTTCGCGAAAATGAAGGCCGATATTGTTTTTCGCGCCCAGAAACTCGAAAACTTCGCGGCTCGCCAGAAACGTTTGTTGCGCGGCGCCAGCGTTGGAATACGCATCGCCCCACGAGTTCAGCAACAGCAAATGGCGCGGCGCAATCAGCGCCAATAATTCGTGCTGATCGAACGGCAACTGCGTTTCGCGTCCGGCGAACTGTCGCAGACGCGGCCCGAACCAGTAATTGAAACGCCCGGTCGCCTGTTCCAGACTTTCGCTGTTCTTGCCTCGCAAACGAAACGGAGCGGCACCGCCCGTCCCCGATTGCGCGCCGACCGTCAGGGCAACGCGTTCATCGAGGGCGCCCGCCAGCAAGACGGCTTTGCCGCCGCGTGAATGTCCGGCGATAACGATGCGGTTGGCATCCACATCGGCGCGCGTCGTCAGAGCGTCAATGGCGCGACTATAACCCCACGCCCAGCCGCCCAGCGTGCCGCAGTCGGTGTCGGGAAAGATCGCGTAAATGCCGCCCCGTCGTGAATTATCGTCGGGCGCGAAGGCCGCGCGGTCGAACTGCGCCAGGATATATCCGCGCGCGATGACTTCATCGGGAATCGGCGTGTTTCCGGCGTCGCCAGTGAGAATAACCGGCAACGGCCCGTTTGCTCCCTTTGGAATGCGCAAATCGAGCGTGAAAGTTAGCGCGTTCCCGGCGCCACAAGCCAGCCGCAACTGTTGGTGGCGCGCGCCGTTTTCGTCGGGCAAATTCGCGCTCTCGGTGACGCGCACCGGCGCTGCCGGAGGCAGATGGCCGTATTGATAGAACGCGAGCGAAGTTTTGATGCGCTCGCGTTGGAGGCGCCAATCGGCGGCGCTTTGAACGCGATTGCCGTTGGGCAACTCAAACGGATCGGGCAGTTTTTCGGTGACGGGCAAATTCATGATGGCGCTGGGAGTAGATGTGGCCGCGCTCTGGGCGCGAAGCGGATGGATCGGCGTCAACAGGGCGAGCAGACCAAAAACGGTCATTGGGAATATTCTGTTCACGAGTATCCGACAGTTTTGCTCGATTCCTGACTCGATTGCCCGTCGCCATCGGCGGCACTCGCGTAGGGGCACGCGCCGAACTATTAAACTATCTCGACCGTAAAGCAGGAAATCATTATGCCTAAACCAGAGACAACGCCTTCCACCGAACCCGCCGCGCCGCAAAACGGCGCCGACAGCGAGGCCAACATGACGCCGCTCCAGCGCATCAAAGCGCGTCAGGCGACCCAGGCCAGCAACCGCGCCGCCAAAGAAAAACGGCCCGACCCCAGCGCCGACAAAGCGCAGGGCGGCGGCTCGCAGGCCACGCCTAAACAGATGCGCTCGAGCGCGAGCAAAATCGGGTCGTAGCAAGGTGTCAGTTTTCAGGTCTCAGTTATCAGGGGCCGTGTTGCGGCTTATCGGCTGTCATCGCGATGCCGTCTCCTGATAACTGAGACCTGAAAACTGACACCTTTTTATCCTCGCACGCGCGGCTTGGAAATGCCCAGACAGCGCGCGTGAAAACGCAGCGCTCCCTGGATGTGCTTGTCCCAATACGCCCAATCGTGGGCGCCCGCGAACTCTTCGTATTCGTGGGCGATTCCCAACTCGTCCAGATGCGCGTGAAAATCGCGGTTCTGCTCGATGAGAAAATCGCTCGTGCCGCAATCAATGTGCAAACTGGGCAACGTTCCCGACGTTTTGGCGCCCTCGGCGATGTTCCATAAATCGAGCGGCCCGCCGTCACTTTGTGGCCCGATGATGCGGCGAAATTCGGGCTCTTCCATGCGCCACTGCGCGTGACCGAAGCCGTAGGCGCCCGAATGTCCGTGGGCGCTGACGAACTTATCGGGATGCTGCAACCCTAACTTAATCGCGCCATAACCGCCCATCGAAAGCCCGCCGATACAGCGCGCCTCGCGCCGCGCGTCGGCGCGAAAGGTGCGTTCGACAAAACCGATGCAATCGTCCATAATCGCGCTTTCGTAATCGGCGCCTTCGTGCGCGTTGGAATACCAACCGCGTCCGCCATCGGGCATCACCACGATGAGCGGAAGGGTCTGCACATAACGCTCAATGGAGGTGCGGCGCTGCCAGTTCGAGTGATCGTCGCTGAGGCCATGCAACAGGTAAAGCGTCGGGTAGGGGCCGGAGTGCGCTTTCTCTTCGGGGAAGATGACGTTGCACGCGGTTGATTTGCCCAGAGCGGAAGAGAAATAGTGGAATTCGCCGAAAGCCATGGGATAAATTTTACTTCATGCGCAACGGCAAACGCCGCCCGAAGATTTTTCGGGCGGCGTTTTGTTTTTCAAACGGGTTGTCTTATGGTTGCAAGGGGTTGAATCGGGTGGTAATCGCATAGATGTTGCTATGCGGGCCAAACTTGACGTGACCATCGGCATAAGCGATATTGCCTCCCTCCAGGTGACGCTTTGAGCCTCCAAGGAAACTCGGGTCGCCAGCGCCGCTCGATTCCGGCCACGCGGCATCAAAGAATAAGCCGGTTTCGCTGGGCTTAGTGACTTCTGCCAGAGAGAGTGGCCCCAAGAGGTAGAAGGCCTGATTCATGGCGTAACTGCCCTTGAATTCGCCGCCTGGCGTGGTCGCATCCGCCGTCCAAACGTGATCTGTGTTGCCACCACCGTAATTCGCTGTTGTCAGCGCCACCTCTGAACCGGCCGCCGAAGGACATAAGAAAATTTGTTTGCTTTTCAGGTAGGGTTGCAAAAGGTAGCCGAAGTGAAGGTTGGTGGTGGCCGTTCCGGTAATCCTTTGCGGCAAATACTTCTCGTCGTAATCCTGGCTATATTGTAGCATCCCCAGGCCGATCTGCTTGAGATTGCTTTGGCACGAGCTGCGGCGCGCGTTTTCGCGAGCCCTCGCGAAAACGGGAAACAGAATCGCCGCGAGGATGGCGATAATCGCTATGACGACGAGGAGCTCGATAAGGGTGAACGCGTTCCGCGTGCGCCGGTGCGCGGGTTTCGCGGGCGCAAAAGTCGATAAAATGAAAGGCATAATGACAGGGGAGCGCTCGGAAAAGAAAAAAGAAAATCTCGAAAGCTCGCCTTTATTATACCCACACCATCGGTTTTTGAAACACTGGAAAAGTCAAGATTAACCGAGAACTCGTCTTGCGTTACCGGTGGGCTTTCAGCAGCAACCAAAAATTTGTCAACGTGAAGTTCAGTTTTGACCGCCAATACGCAACGCGTTTTGCCCGCGACACGCTTCCATCCAAAGCCGATGCGCGCCGTGTCCGGCGCGCGTCGCGATGATGTGGCCGACAAAGCTCGAAGTGCCAAACAGCAAAGACAGATCGCCCACGACATCGAGCGCTTTGTGGCGCGCCAGTTCGTTGGCCACGCGCGGCGGCGATGACCAGCCGTTGTCGTCAATGACAATCGCGTTATCGAGCGAGCCGCCCTTGATTAAGCCCGCGTTTTGTAAGGGCTCCAGCCAGCTTTGCAGCGTAAAGGTGCGCGCGTCAGCGATTTCGCGCGCGAAGTTGGTGGGCGTAATGACGCCGTCGAACATTTGCATGGGGGCGTGTGGTGCATCGAAGTTGACGGCGACGCTCACGCGAAAATCGGGCGCGGGCACGCCCAAAACGTGAGCTTCGCCCTGCTGAATCCACACAGGCTCGCGCAGTTCGAGAATGGGCCGCTCGCCCGCAAGCTCGCGCGTGCCCGCGTCGGCGATGGCCCGGCACCACCCGCGCGCGCTGCCATCGAGAATCGGCACTTCGGGCGCATCTAATTCGATGCGACAGTGCGTGATACCGCTCGCCCATAGCGCCGCCAGCAAATGTTCGGTCGTCACGGCGCGCGCGGCGCCGTCTTCGAGCGTGGTAGCGTGGGTTGTCGAAGTGACATGACGCCAATCGGCTTGAACGGTGGGCGCATCGGGCAGATCAACGCGCGCGAAGCAGAGACCCGCAGTTTCGGTCGGGCAGAGTGTGGTGCGCACTTGTTGGCCACTGTGTAAACCGATGCCGTTGACTTCGACGGCGCGCGAAAGGGTCGCGAAACGACTCATGGAGATTGGAAAACCATTTATGAGTTATGCAGAAAACGCGACGTTTTTCCCTCACCCACCTTCGCGGAGCTCAGAACTGCCTTGGCTACGCCAGGCGACCACTCCCGAAGGGAGAAGGAAAATCGCAAGCCCAGAGTAAAGGACTTTCTTTCAGGTTATAACGCCTGATTTCCTTCTCCCTACGGGTGAGGGAAAAACGTCGCGTTTTCTGCGCAAATCCCGATCTATTCTCAGCCGCGCACTTTGACCAGAATTGACGATGTGACCGGTTCTTTCTTGCCGCTCTTGTCGGTGACTTTGACTTCAACCCGATAATTCTGCTCTTCGTTGGGATAGGTGAAAGTCGCCGTCAAACCGCGCGCATCCACGCGTGGCCCGGTGATCTCGACCGCGCCATCGCCAGGAAATCCGCCGGGCGCGCCGCCACCGGGGAATCCGCCCGCGCCGGGAAAGCCGCCGCCTCCAGGTCTGCCGCCTCCAGGTCTGCCACCACCAGGAAATCCGCCGGGCGCGCCACCGGGGAATCCGCCGCCGCCAGGGAATCCGCCCTGCCCTGGGAATCCGCCGCCGCCGGGGAATTCGCCATCGGCGCCGGGGAAACCGCCGGGAGGCGTGGGCGGCGGGAAGTTGCCGACGCTATCGGCGTCGAAGTTCCATTCGACCTGTGGGTCGGCGGCTCCGGCCTCAACATCGGCGATGAGCGTGACCGGCCCCGGCTTCACCGTGATTTCGGCCTGCTGCGAACCTTCAGCCGCGTCGGTCGGGCGAATCGAGACTTCCATTTTTCCGGTCTCGATCACCAGCGCCGCCTGCGCCATGAAGAAGGTATCTTCGTCATCGCTGGTCATCACCACGCGCTGCACCGGGCCGCTCGCGCCCGGCGTTTGCTTCATGTCTTTGAGCGGCAGCACGAACAAGCGCCAACCGCCATCATCGGGCGTCGTCGCCGTCAGATCTATGGGAATGCGTCCCACGATGATCCCATTTTCGCGCACCAGAGTAATGCGCAATTGGGAAATATTAGTCGCCTGTGGCGGCGGCCCCACCGTCTGACTGGGGAAACCGCCGTCCATGCCCTCTTGCCCTGGAAAACCGCCTTGTCCAGGGAAGCCGCCCTGACCGGGAAAACCGCCGCGCCCGCCGAACGGCGGCAACGCGCCCGGCCCACCAAATTGCGCGTTGACGCGCGTCTGAGGCGCCAGACGAACGCCGCTCTGCTCGCGGAATCTACCGCGTCCTCGCGGCCCGCCGCCCTGACCGGGGAAACCGCCACCACCCTGGCCGGGGAAAGCGCCCGCGCCTGGAAAACCGCCGCCGCCCTGACCGGGGAAACCGCCTTCGCCCTGACCTGGAAAACCGCCTTCGCCCATGCCGCCATTGGGCGCGATGCTGCCATCGACGGCGAACTTGAGGCGCAGGCGAATGAAACCCTTCTCCAGATAAGGATCGATATTGACCGGCGTCTTGAGATCGAAACGCGCGCCCTCGGCGAAGTTGCGCGTGGTGACTTCCAAAACGCTGGCGCCTTCATATTCGACCAACTGGCGCGTCGGCTTGATTTCACCGTTGCCCCAGGGCCCAGTCTTGGCGCTCAGCGCGCCCGCCGGAGCCGTGCCAAGCGACGCGTTATAAAGATAAATAGTGCGCGGACTTTGCGCGTGGGCGCTCGAAATCGCGAGGCTGCTCGCAACCAGAGTCAATCCGGCGAGCGCTACAAGGTTTTTGGTGTTCATGCTTATGAGAGTATAAGGAGTTGGGAGTTGGAAGTCAGGAGTTAGAAGTCGGAAGTTGCGCAACGCCATGAACCGCGCGCGTAAGCAAGTCGGGCCTGCGCACGCTTTTGCCTTCCACGAAATGAAGTTTAAGAGGAAGCATAACTTGACGGCGGCCCGACTTGCTTACGCGCGCGGTTCATGGCGTTGCGCAACTTCCGACTTCTGCCACCTTATCAATCAGACTTCGCGCAACAGCCTTACGGCCATGCCATCGGCGATGGCCAGCGAACTATTGGTCGGTCGGACGCGCGCGCCATCTCGTTTGAGCGCGCCCGCATCGGTTAGAAACTCCAACCCATCGCGAAGTAGCGCGCGCGCGTCCAAATCGAGGCGCGCGGTCAATTCGTCCAAATCAAAACCCTCGCGGCAACGCACGCCCAACGCCACGCGTTCGCTGAGGCGCTCGCGCGCATTGAGCGCTTCTTCGCCCTCGCGCGCGTGCCCGTCGCTTTCCATCTGCGCGATATAAGTTTTGGCGTCGCGGGCGTTCCACCAACGCTGTCCGTTCCAGTGCCCGTGCGCGCCGCAACCCGCCGCCAGATAGTCGCCGCCGCGCCAGTAATTCAAATTATGTCGGCACTCGAAACCCGCCTTCGCCCAGTTCGAGACTTCGTAACGCTCCAACCCCGCCGTGCCCAACGTCGCGGCGGCGGCGTCCATCAAATCGGCCTGCGCGTCGTCGGTCGGCACTTCCAACAAACCGCGCGCCGCCAGAGTTCCGAAGTGCGTGCCCGGCTCAATCGTCAGCGAATAGCACGACAGATGCTCGACATTCAAAGCCAACGCGCGCTTTAACGTCTCGCGCCACGCGGGCAGCGAAGTGAAACCTTCGCCATAAATCAGGTCGAGCGAAACGTTCTCGAAGCCCGCCGCACGCGCCGCCGCCACGACTTCATCAATGCGTTCGGGCGCGTGGGCACGCCCGAATTTTTCTAACGCGCTCGATGAAAAGCTCTGCGCGCCCAACGATAAACGGTTCCAACCGCCCGCGCGCAGTTCGGCGAGATATGTCAAATCGAGATTTTCGGGATTGGCTTCGAGCGCGATTTCGGCATTGCGCGCCAAACGCCCGCTTTCGCGAATGGTTTGCAGCAAGCCGTTGAGCGTGGCGGCGGAAAGTTCGGTCGGGGTGCCGCCACCGAAAAAGACGGTCTCGAATTTGACCGAATGCGCGCTCAATTCCTGACGCAGTTCGCGCGTGAGAGCGGCGACGTAAGCGGCCCGAAAATCGGCGCGTGCGTTGACGGTCACGGCGAAATCGCAGTAGGGACAACGCCGCGCGCAAAACGGGATGTGAACGTAAATGCCGGGCACGGTTTCAGTTTATATCGGATGCCGGATGCGGGGTGAGGAGAAAATACGCGCTTTCCGCAAACCTATCCGATATCCGACATCTGCTATCCGAAACCCTTGGCCCCGAAACTGCCTAAACTCGCGTTCTCACACTTATGCGCGCTGAAATTCTCTGCGTCGGCTCCGAACTTTTGCTCGGACAAATCACCGACACCAACGCCGTCCATATCGCTCAGGAACTCGCGAGGGCGGGCGTTGACCTGCACCGCAAACAAACCGTTGGCGATAACTTAGACCGCATCATTGACTGCATCAAAGGCGCGATTTCCCACGCCGATGTTCTGATAATCACCGGCGGGCTCGGCCCGACAACCGACGATTTGACGCGCGAAGGCATCGCGGGAGCGTTGGGCGTCGAACTCGAATTTCACGAGGAATTGGCCGTCACCTTGCGCACCTTTTTTGAGGGCCGCGCCATTCCGATGCAAGAAACTTTTCTGCGTCAGGCTTATATTCCGGTTGGCGCAAAGGCGTTCGATAATCCGACCGGAACGGCGCCCGGCGTGCTGTGGGATAGCGACGGCAAACTGATTTTCGCGGTGCCCGGCGTGCCTCGCGAAATGCGCGCGATGATGAGTGAAACCATCATTCCGACGCTGTTGGAAAAGAGCGGCGGCGAGCGCATGATTATCGTGTCGCGGGTGTTGCGCACTTTTGGCGTGGGCGAATCGCAGTTGGCCGATGAGGTCGAAGATATTCTGACGAGTGCGACCAACCCGACGGTGGCGCCGCTAATTTTCGGCAACACCGAAGTGCATCTGCGCATGACGGCCAAGGCGAAAAACGAGGCCGAAGCCAAACGACTGTTGAATGAAATGGAAGACCGCGTGCGCGAGCGCGTCGGCGAGTATATTTTCGGGCGCGACGACCAAACGTTGCCGCAGGTGTTGGTGGACATGCTGAGCGCGCGCGGCGCGACGGTGTCGGTCGCCGAATCGTTGACCGGCGGTTGGTTGGGTTCATCACTGACCGAGGCGACCGGTTGCAGCGCGGTCTTTCTGGGCGGCGTGGTGGCCTATTCACCGTTTATCAAGGAAGAAGTCCTGGGCGTCTCAGCGGCGGACATCGAGAAGTATTCGGTGGTCTCCGAACAGATCGCCGCGCAGATGGCGACTGGCGTTGCCAAAGCGATGAACTCGACTTATGGCCTGGCTACAACCGGCGAAGCGGGGCCCGATCCGGCGACCGATAATCCGGTCGGCACGGTTTACATTGGGCTGGCGCATCCTGGCGGAGTCGAAGTGACCAAGAAACAGTTTCACGGCGACCGCGAAGCGATTCGCAAACGCGCGTCGCTGATGGCGATTGACCTGCTGCGGCGTTGGGTTCTGGAACACAACGCGTAAAATTTTTAGACAGGATGAACAGGATGGGACAGGATAGATTCGAGCGGTTAAGAGTCTTGATGATTAAGACAAAGGATAAAATGGTTTTCTCATCGGAAATTTAGCTGGCTTGAATCTATCCTGTTTCATCCTGTTCATCCTGTCTAAAAAAGAGTTGATTATGTCCCGACTTTCTCGCGCCGCTCTGCCCGATGGCCGACAGGTTTATTGCACGCACCGCGACGAAGTGCGCGGCGTTGCCGGGCAAATCGAGCTTTATCTGCGCCATGACATCGCCATCAACGCGGGCGATTGCGTGATGGATGTCGGCGCCAATATCGGTCTGTTCGCGCTCGAAGCCGCGCGGCGCGGCGCCCATGTTCACGCATTCGAGCCGATGCCCGCGACGTTTTCCGCGCTTGATGCCAACACGAAAAGCGCCAACGCGCGCGCTTTAAGCGATGCACAAATTCACGCGCATAATCTGGCGTTGGGCGCCGACGCGGGCTTGGCGACGTTCGCTTATTTTCGCTGGATGAGCAGCCTTTCGACGCGCTTTCCCGATTGGATTCAGAACAACGCCGCGCCCGGCGTGACGGCGGTTTTGGACGACGAAGCGTTATCGCCGCGCTTCGGTTGGTTTCGCCGCGCGCCTGATTGGTTGCGGCGCGCTTTGGTGAGCGGAGTGGTGCAAACGTTATTGCGTCCGCGTCCGGTCAGTTGTCGCGTCGAAACGTTGAGCCGCGTCGTTTATGCGCTCCATATCGGCGCGATTGATTTGCTGAAAATTGATGTCGAAGGCGCCGAATGGGACGTTTTGCGCGGCATTGGCCCCAACGATTGGCCGCGAATCCGCCAAGTCGTGGCCGAAGTTCACGACGAAGACGGTCGCGTCGCGCGCGTCGAAGCGTTGCTGCGCGATCAGGGATTTACGGTGACGAGCGAGCCGGAGCCGCAAAGCGCGGCGTGGGGCGTGTGGCTGGTGTGGGCGCGACGATGATTTATGCTGCGTCGCGCGAGCGCGTGGTCTGAGGTTCGGCTAAAGTGCGCCTAAATGAGTTGTAAATGTGCGATATAAAATCGCAGCCAGCATAATAGTCGGCCTTCGCCGACACCTAAATTTGCACTGTGTCGGCGAAGGCCA